>Ga0116231_10007905_pt1 | contig 19042 bp, 11 predicted proteins | sample S1TSphgellanicum_2_FD_89695 | JGI IMG/M metagenome (GOLD analysis project Ga0116231, IMG submission 89695) | Host-associated microbial communities from peat moss isolated from Minnesota, USA - S1T2_Fd - Sphagnum magellanicum MG | ecosystem: Host-associated > Plants > Peat moss > Unclassified...
CCGCTGAATACCTTGCCGCCCCACAGCGCGATGCCGCGAATACCCCAGCCGGCGCGCAGTTTGTGCCCCGCCACCTCGCCGACCTTGGCGTCGTACGTCCAGAGCAAGGCGCCCGTCGCAGCGTTCATTGCGCGGATGACCGTGTAGCCGACACCGAAATACAGCACGCCGTCGCTGGCAAGAGGCGCGCCGTAAGCGCTGCTAGAGGCGGGAAGATCGTAGAACCACGCCAACCCCAAGCGGCCGACGTTCTGATCGTTGATCTGCCGCAGGGGGCTGAAATGATTGGCATCGAAGGTGCGCCCGTAACCCGCCCAATCGGAGCCGTTAGCCTGGTTCGACAGCAGCCGATCATTCACCTGCGTCGCCGCCGTATTCGCAATCGCCGTACTCGCCTTACCCGCGATCGCGAGCACGGCGACCAGGCAAAGCCCGGCTGCCCTTGCGACGTGACCCATCAAAACTTGGCTCGCACTCCCACCGTGAACGCGCGGCCGACGGTATCGTAGAGCGAGATCACCGTCGGGATGTTCACGCCCGGGACGATACCCGGAATGATCGGTGGCTGTTTGTCGAACAGGTTATTCACGGTGAAGAACACGTGCCCCTCCATGCCCGAGAATGGCGTCGCGTAGTCGAGCGTGAGGTTCGTATACACCACCGCCGGTACATCCGGGTCGAGGTGGATATTGTCCTCGATGGGGGCATTCAAGTTCATGGGGCCGATGAATTGCTCGGCGACGAACACATCGAACGCCGATATTTTATAGTCGGCATCCAGCGTCGCCCGAATGCGCGGGTAGGAAGCCTCCTGCGTGACGGAGTATCCCGCCAGATTCTGGGTCGATCCGAGCACTGGATTCACGAAGCGATCGAGATAATTCGCATATAAACGCGTCGTCAAAGTGCCCGGACCCGCATGCGTGTGGTACGAGAAATCGAAATCCCATCCTTCGGTCAACAGCGTCTGGGAGTTGAGCGGCGACAGTGTCACCGAGGTTGGAAACGACGTCGGCGTTGCACGCGCGATGAACGCACACTCCGGGGACGTACCTTTGCTGGCATAGCAGTCATTGACGATCGTTTGCGCCGCCACCGTGCCGACCGCGCTGGAAATCTGCAGTCGATACCAATCGATCGATGCGCTGAAGCCGCTCAGAAAGCTCGGCGTGAGCACGAATCCGAACGTCGTCGTCTTGCCCTGCTCCGGGGCCAGCTTGGAGTTTCCCTTCTGGATGGTCTGCAAGTTCTGGGTGGTGTTGGTGACCGGATCGTACAGTTGACCGATACCGAACTGCGGGCCCGCGAAAAGATCGTATACCGTGGGAGCGCGGATGTCGGCCGACTGGGTTGCACGCAGCAGAATGTCGTGGACCGGCGCGTAGGTGGCGCCGAGTTTCCAGGTCTTGACCGAGCCGCTGGTACTGTAATCGGTGATGCGGCCCGCGGTGCTGAAATCCAGCGATTCGGCCAGGAACTTGTCCTTGAGCAGCGGCGCGTTGAGTTCGACGAATCCCTCCTTGACGTCGACGCTGCCCTGCGCGGTCCCCGTGTTGGTGAGCCAGTAAAACTGATTCAGTCCGGCGGGCACTCCGCGCAGGCCCGCAAAATACGCCGCCTGTTGGGCCGCCGTCTCGAGCAGAGCGGGATCGGAGTTGCTGTCGAGTTGCAGCTTCTCCTTGCGATATTCACCGCCGACGGCAACGCCCAGCGGGCCTGCCGGCAGCTGGAAGAGATCTCCCTGTACCGAGCCATCCACGGTGTCCTGGATCGTCGTCGCAACGAATTCGGAATCGCCGAGCGCATAGGCGAGCCCCGCTGGCGTCGAGGCGGGGTTTATCAAATTCAAGGGCTGACAGTTCGCGTACCGCGCCGCGATGACAGGATTCGCACTCTGTGAAGCGTAACAGACCGGCGTGCCGGCGGCGTTGTCGACCACATCGATGGCCGCGAACGTATTGCGCCAATTGAGCGTGTCCTCTTGATCGACATCGTATCGGGAATGACCGTGGGTGAAGTCCGCGTTCCATTTCCAGTGCGCGCTGATGTTGCCGTCCAGCCCTGCGTTCACGAAGTAGAAATCGGTCGTCTCGTGCGTGTCGGGCGACTCGCCGAAGGGATACTTGTCGACGAGCGTCGATCCCATGCCCGTGCTGGTCATCGCCGCCTGCAGGTCCGCCGGCAGGTACGGGTTGCCGCTGAACAGGGTCGCACCCGTCGGCACGATGAAGCCATTGGCCTCCAGATAATAATCGAGGGTGGTACGCGCGTAGGCGCCCTGGACGTGGGCGTGCACGTCCGGCGTGAAATCGAAACTGAATCGGGCGAAGCCCTTCTTGGTATTGAGCGGCGCGTTGGCGGTGACATTGGCCGGAATGATCAGGCCGTCACCGTTCTGAAAATAGCCTGGCGTGCCCGTCGGAGTTCCCGCATTGAACGGTACGACGCCGGTACCGTTTGGGGAAAACTGCGAGCCTGCCAGAGGGCCGCTCAGCATCAGTCCCGTCACCGACGAGGCAGCGATGGAGACATTCGGTTTCAGCACGAACGGATTGAGCGCGGAGCCCGGCGCCGCCGTACTGCCGGGGACGGAGCCGACGAATACGTAATCCGCCCGGCCCGATGCCCGGTCCGAACGCAACATGCCTTCATTGTTATAAGTCTCGACGCTCACGAGCAGATGACCTTGATCGCCGAACAGCTTCGTTCCCGCCGCGAGACCGATACGATAGTTCTCGTTATCCGAACGTTGCGATTCGCTGTACTGCGCTTCCGCTTTGACGCCCGTGAAATCCCGGTCGAGAATGAAGTTCACCACGCCGGCGACCGCATCCGAACCGTAGACGGCGGACACGCCGCCCGTGACCACGTCCGTCCTCTGCACCAGCATTTACGGCAGGACGTCGACGTCGACTTCACCGTTGATGTTGGTCGGCGGCATGCGAATGCCGTCGAACAAAATGAGCGTACGCTGTCCGCCCACACCGCGAAGATTGAGAATATCGCCGTTGTCCTCGCCGGGACCCGACGTGAAATTGTGCGTCGCCCGCGACGGGCTCGACGAGTTCAAGAACTCAGGCAGGGTCGCGTTCAGGGCATCGGCCAGATCGGTCGGCGTGGATTTCAGCAATTCCTCGCTGGTGGCCACCGTCACCGGCGTCGGCTCGTTGTAGCCGTTGCTGATGATGCGCGTTCCCGTGATGACGATTTCCTGGAGCGCGGGTGCATCGGTGCTGGTCCCGGCATTGGAGGTCTGCGCGATCGCAGAGTCGAGGCCCATCCACTCGAGACCCATGACACACACTACGGCGACCGTGCCTGCCACCCATGCACGCGGCCTCGAGACGGCACCCTCAGAACAAATCGAAGTACTCCCGATGCTCCCACTCGCTGACCTCGAGTTGGAAGCGCGCAATCTCTGCCCGCTTGATGTGCACGAAATAGTCGACGAATTGAGCGCCGAGCCCGGCGCGATAACAGGCATTTTCTGCGAGGGCCGTCAGCGCCGCGTCGAGCGAGCGTGGTAACGCCGGTGCCGGCGTGACATAGGGCGAGTCAGCCGCCGGCGGTGGCTCCGCCTGCTTGGCCATGCCGTCCAATCCGGCGAGCAGTTGCGATGCCATATAGAGGTAGGGGTTCGCGGCCGGTTCGCCGAGGCGGTTCTCGATCCGTGTCGCCGGATCCGCTTTGCCGCCCAAGACGCGCGCCATCACCCCTCGATTGTCGAGGCCCCAGTTGGCACGATCGGGTGCCAGGGAAAAAGGCTGGTAGCGGCGATAGGCATTGATGGTCGGCGCCGCAAAGGCCGTCGAGGCCGGCGCATGCTCTAGAAGGCCGGCCAGGAAGTGCCGACCAACCGGCGAGAGCGCGGCGCCATCGGCGCCATCATCCATCGGCATGAAGGCATTCTGCCCGGACTTGCGATCGACGAGCGACTGATGCAGGTGCCAGCCGGAAGAACAGACCTTCGGCAGCTTCGGCCGGCACATGAACGTCACGTGAAAGCCGTGTCTACGTGCAATCTGCTTGGCGGCAGAACGGAACAGCACCATGGCATCGGCGGATTCCATATTCACACCGGGACGGAACGAGAATTCGCATTGGCTCGGTCCGAATTCGACTTCGAGCGAGCGCAGCGGCAATCCCAGCGCCTGGATATCCTTGCGCAACACCTCGTAGATCTCATCGTATTGGTCAAATCTCTGTTCCGACAGATACTGATAGCCTTGCGTGAGCAGCGTCACCTCGGGCGCACTGCCAGGCTGGCCGGCATCGTCTACCCCAAGTTTCGGATCGCGCAGCTTGAAGAGATGAAACTCAACCTCGAGGCCGGCCACATAGTCGTAACCCTGGCCGTTCAATAGCGCCAGGACCCGCCGGTACAAATGGCGCGTGCTGAACGGTACGGGGCGGCCGTCGGCGAAATAAAGATCGCACAGCATCCAGCCGCTATGCGGCGCCCAAGGCAGCACCTTGAATGTGGTCGGATCAGGCACCATTAAAACATCGGCGGCGCCCTGCATTTCACGCATGGCGAACCCACCGCCCTGGTCGAAAACAGGAAAAACCGTTCGATGCGAGGTGTCCTTGGCCAATAGTGTCGTGGTCATACTGCAGCCGTTACGCAGCGCGTTGCCGATCTCCTGGGTGGGCAGCGTTTTGCCGCGCAGGATGCCGTGCTGATCGGCGAAGGACAGCCTTATGACGGCCAGGCCGCGGTCGACGATCTCCTTCTCGACGGCACTCGCTGCCTGTGTCTGCAGCTGCGACCAAAGCCCGTATTTGTCGACGATTGACGCCAATCCCGGCTCACATCGCTAAACGGCAGCGCGGCTAGACGGCCGCGCGCGCCGGCGGGTTGGACCACGGGGCAGACTGGCGCTTTTTCGCATCCGCTCGCCGCCAGTATGCCTGCCAATCCGCAGTCGCAGCGATGCCATCGACTGTGATCGGCCCCGTCAAGCGCCTCGCCGTGCCCGCATCCAGCACCATCAAGGGCGAGGAGCTGCCGGTTTCAACCTGTCTGATCGCGTCCATGAGCATTTTACGGTAGGCGACGATCGCCTTGTCGCTATCGACCAGATGTTCACGCGTGCGGTCGTGAATCGGCCCCTGGCCTTCCACGGCCCACTGATCGTGGACGTTGATGTCGAAGCCCATGCCCGTAAAGGTGCGGCTCTTCTGTTCCAGCGGATCGAAGCCGTAGTTGTTCGCTTTGTTCTTGCGCGAAAGATAGTCCGGCAGCGTGTACAGTTGCAGTCGCTGCGCACGCATCTGCGCTTTGTCGACCTCTCCGGCGAAGCTCGTGAAAATGGCGTACCAATAACAATTGACGTCGTCGATCGGCACATGCCATTGCGTGATGGTCATGTCCGCCGACAGCGGAATGACGAAGGCTTGGGGAAATACCAGGTTGGTGACGCGCACATGCGTGTTGCCGTTGCCGAGTTCGCGCCGCGCGAGCAGACGCAATCCGTAATCCGTGCTCTCCACGTCGATTTGCGGCCGCACGAACTCGCGCAGCACCCGGGTCATGGGCATGTCGGAGTCGGCGGAATTGGCGCGGAATTGGCGACCGTAAGCGTCGCTCGGATCCTCATCCTCGTAGAAGCGATGCAGGAACGAGGCGTGCGCCGGATCGATGCCCACCTCCAGCGCCTGTAGCCAGTTGCAGGCGATGTGGCCCTTGAACGCAAACACATGAGAGTCAGGTGCCACGAAGCAATCGAACTCGGCGAACGCCGGCGGATCACCTTCGCCCAGGTAAGCGAACAAGATGCCGCTCTTGAGCACGACCGGATGAGCGCGCTGCTTCACGCGCGTACACAGGGTGCTACCTTGCGGCTCGGTGGGAATCTCCCGGCATTGTCCCGTGACATCGAACAGCCAGCCATGGAAAGGACACCGCAGTCCGCCATCTTCGCGCCTCCCGAAGGCGAGATCCGCGCCGCGATGCGGACAGTCCCGGTCGAGTAACCCGTAGCGGCCCTGCTCGTCGCGGAATACGACGAAGTCCTGGCCCAGGACTTTGACCGCCTTGACCGGCCGGACCTCGTCCAGTTCATCGATCAGCGCGACGGGTTGCCAATAACGACGCAACAAAGCGCCGGCCGGCTCGCCCGGCCCGGTCCGCGTCATGCGCATATTTTGGTTGGCGTTGGTCATGCATCACCACTCGTCGGCTCGTGAACCGCTCAACTTTTCGATCATATCATCCAGGCCTCTGACATAGCGCTCAACGGGTGTTATCGCACTCGAGCGTCATAAGTCCACATCGCGCATCGTCGACGCGCAGCGCAGACGGTTGCGGCGGCGGCAGCAACGCCTGCAACACGCACCATACCTGCTGCAGCGTCTCGATCCGCGCCGCGCGCTCATCCGCGCTGCATTCCGCGAGCATGCCGGCCGCGTCCGCCAGGGCGCCGGCGCGCACGTTGCCCGCGGCACCCTTGAGCTGATGCGCGAATCCTCTCAAAGCTGTGCCGTCCTCGGGCCCGGCGGCGAGCGGAATGCTTGCCATCAGCGCATGCGCACTATCTGAGAAGACTTGAAGAAATTCGGCCACGAACTGCGGTTCGCCGGGAAATAGCTCATGCAGTTGCGCGAGGTCGAGGGCGCTGGGGTCGTGCGCATCGGCAACGGCACAGGCACCGGCACCGGCACTAGCACTGGCACTGGTACTGGTACTGGCACTGGTACCGGCAACAGCGGCAGGCGGCTTGAGCAGGGTGCGCAGCGCCGCCGATAATTGCGTGCGATTGACCGGCTTTGCCAGATAGTCGTTCATGCCTGCCGCGACGCATCGTTCGCGATCGCCCGCCAGCGCGTTGGCGGTCATGGCGATGATGGGAACCGCGCAGTCGAGTACACCGCTATCGGCCCGGCGCAGCGCCCGCGTGGCATCGTAGCCATCCATTTCCGGCATCTGACAGTCCATCAGCACGACATCGAACCGCTCCGCCCGCAGCAGCTGCAAAGCCTGGCGTCCGTTCCAGGCCGCCGTGACATGAAATCCCATGCGCACGAGCAGCTGGGTCCCGAGCTTCTGGTTGACCGAGTTGTCGTCGACGAGCAGCGCCCGCAAGCCATCAAACCGCGCGGACTCGATCGCGCCGGCCGGCTGCGGCGACGCATTGCCACCGGTCAACTCTACCAGCAGGTTGTACAAAGTATCCCGCTTGACCGGCTTAGGGCTGGTGCGATCGAAAGGTCCATGATCGGTGCGCAAATGCGAGTCGAGCGAGCTCATCAGCACGAGCTTGCACGTGCCCGCCGGGTCTCGTTCGCGAATTTGCAGTCCCAGCCAGTCGCCGTCGTGGCCCGGCAGATGATGATCGAGAATCGCCAGCTGTGGGATCTCGCCGGCCGCGGCCATGGCGTCCCATCGTAGCAGCGCCTCCTCCGCGTCATTGGCCGTGACAACCGCGACGCCCCAGCTTTGCAGCTGAGCGCGGAGAATGCGCAGATTAACCGGATGATCGTCCACCAGCAGCGCGCGCGTCGGCCACGGCAGGGACGGCCGTTTCACGGTGACTGCATTGGAACTTCGATCCACCAGGATCTGGAAATGAAAGGTCGTGCCGATTCCAGGGCGGCTGTCTATGTTGATCGTGCCGCCCATGGCGGTGATCAGGCGGCGGCAAATGGACAGACCGAGACCGGTGCCGCCGTGGCGGCGCGTGGTGGATGCGTCGGCTTGAGTGAATGGAGTGAAGAGCCTGCCGATCCGGTCCACCGGGATGCCGATGCCGCTGTCCTGCACGGACATCTCGAGGGCCAGCCGGCCCTCGGGCGCCGCAGCCGGCGACACCGTCAGGGTGATGTCACCCACCTCGGTGAATTTGACCGCGTTGCTGAGCAGATTCAGCAGGATCTGCCGCAGGCGGGTGGGATCCCCGCGCACGTATTGCGGACACGTCAGATCCACATCGACGACGACCTCGAGGTGCTTCTCCGACGCCTGCAGTGCGGTTGCATCGACGGTCTCGTCGATGACGCCGCGCAGGTCGAAATCGATGCTCTCGAGTTCGAGGCTGCCGGACTCGATCTTGGAGAAGTCCAGGATGTTGTTGATGAGCCCCAGCAACGATTCGCCGCTGGAACGCGCGATCTGCGCGAATTCGCGCTGGTCCGCGTTGAGCGCAGTCTCGAGCAGCAAACCGGTCATGCCGATGACGCCGTTGAGCGGCGTCCGGATTTCATGGCTCATCGTGGCGAGGAACTCGCTCTTGGCGCGGCTGGCCGATTCGGCCGCGTCGCGGGCTTCGTGCAGGCGTTCCTCATTGCGCTTGCGCTCGGAGATGTCCTGCAGCGAGCCCCAGAAGCCCACCTTGTTGCCTGATGCGTCGATGTCCGCGGTGGAGCGCAGGTGCACCCACAGCCAAGCGCCTTGGGCAGTGCGCATGCGCAGCTCCACCGAGACGTCATTCTTGACGAGGTCGTCCAGCACCGTCGGCAGATCGTCCGGGTGCACCATACCCACGAGCGCACTTTCCGCGACGGCTTCGGGCATATCGCGCGCGTTATGGCCCAGAATCTCCCAGAATCGCGCCGACACCCAGAGGGTCGTTCCGGCCGCGCCCGCAACGCCCTCATACAAGCCATCGCGCATCGCTGCGATGATGCGCTTGAGACGGGAGTGCAAAGCGTCGACCTCGTTGTTGGCGCGCAATTCCAGCAGCGCTTGCGCTTCGGCATCGCGCCGGCCGCGCTTGCGGGTCGCCCAGGTATAGGCGAACAGCAGCAGAATCGTGGCCGCGCCGCCGCTGATGACCGTCCAGAGCAGCTGCGCGAAGATCGCATTCACGCGCGCGCGCCCCTCGTCGCGCTGCCGCAACTCGATGACGACGATAGTGTGCGATAGTTCGCGCAACTCCTCCATCGAGCCCCTGCCGCCGCTTTCGAACACCGCTCTCATGGCCGCGTCATGCTGACCGGAGCGCTCGAGGTTGACCGTTCTCGCGAATTCATCCAACTTGGCGGTCACTACCGGCGCAAGCCGCGCGAGTTCGGCCAGCGAGGTCGGATTCGCGAGATCCTGGCGCAGCGCGTCAATGCGCTGCGGCGCGTCGGCAACGGCGGGCTCGCAGGCCTCGAGATGGTGCTCATCGTGCGTGCGCAGGTAGCCCACCTGCCCGATCTGCATGTCGAGCAGATCGCCAGTGAGCGTGAGCAGGTTGCGCTCAATGATTTCAGCTCGCGGAAACGTTTCGCGCAACGTAGCGACTCGCTGCAGGTCCCAGAACACTATGCCGGCCAACAGCAAGAGAGCGCAGGCGGAAATGGCGAATAGCTGCCAGACACGGGCCGCGATGGCCGTCGCAAATGTCGAAGTCAAGCCCGCGGGGCTTTGCATGGGAAGTGAGGTCCTTCGGGATCGTTCGGGCTGCTGGCCAATCCGTACGGACGGGCGCCTTCACCTTCAAGGCAGGCGTGCCCGGCACGTTAGCACGGCTCGGCCGGCGTCTACGCGGACCGCACTCACAGAGTTGCGATGTGTGCCACTAGATGTGTGCCACTAGCTGCGCAGCGACCCGAAACGTGTAGCGCCTCTACCGGCGCATGCGCCTTGCGCTCAAGCCAGATCCAGCGCGTCGCGCACCGTTGCCGCAGACGTCCATTTGACGACCTGATCGAGTGAATGGCGTATGAGGAACTCGCCGTCTTGCAGCATCAGGACGGGCTTCGCGCCGGACGCCATGCCACGCTGCGTGCTTTCGATGTTGGACAGATCCTCGAGCATGCCGTCGCTCATCTTGGCCGTGAAGTACTCCAGCCGTATGCGCTCGCGCACGGAGGTCGGCTTGGGGACGTAGAAACGTCCCTCCCATGCCGTGCGCGTCGCCGACAGGGGCCAGAACTCATGCGACCAAAAAAGGTTTGCGGAAATTTGAATGTGCCAGTTGGGAAACACCCACTTGGCATCGCTCGCCCATGATTCGGATTTGGTCGGGTTGATGGCCGGATGTTCAACGAGCGCGTTGCGCTGGCCTTGCTTGCGGGTGCCCGTCACGGTCTCTCCGGGCGCATTCGCCCATAGCTCCACCTTGGAGGAGGCCGGCGTCTGATAAGTGGTATCGAGCCACGTCGACATGGATCGATGCGGGCCGTAGATTTCCGCGCTGAGCGGCCGGCTGAAGGGGTTGTCTTTCCCAGCGTAAAGCGGACCGAAGGTCTTCGGGTGAATCGATGACAGATGATAGGCCTCGCTGAATGCATCGGCCACGGTCTTCCAATTGGCGTTGAACTCGCCTTTCAAGACGATGGCGCTTTCAGGATAGGGGTACGCGACGTCCTTGAAGGCCTCGGCGAAGGGACCGAGGAATTGCTTGAGGCTCACTTCAGGCTTGGACTGAAAGTTCACGAAAATCCATCCTTCCCAGACATCGACGGTGACCGGCGTGAGCCCACATTTCTTCTTGTCGAGGTCGAAGAAGCTGTGCTCGTCCGGAACGCCGAGCAGTTCGCCCGTGTTGAGGAACGTCCACCGGTGATAACGGCAGGTGAACTTGAAGCTGTTCCCTTCCCTCTCGTGAACCACCTGATTACCGCGGTGCGAGCAAACATTGTGCATGGCGTGCACGCTGCCGTTCTTCGCGCGCGACACTATCAGCGAGGCGCTGAACATGTCGATGTCCTTGACGAAGAAGTCCCCGGCGTTCGGAATCTGTTCCACGCGCCCGATCTTGAGCCACGCACGGCGAAAAATGCGCTCGCGCTCGAGTTCGAATTGCTCGGCGGAGTAGTAGAGGTTCGAAGGCACCGGCGCCGTTGAAAAGCCCAGCGTTTTGGTCAAGTTCGGCGTGACGACGTTCGGATCGGTCATGAGTTCTGTCTCCCGGAAGTGAAAGCACCGAGCATTAGGAGTGGGTTCAGCCAAAAGGCTGGACGCCGACCGTGATGTTGAGCGAGTGCGGAAACGGGGAATGGGGCACGCGCGCCGCCTCGTGCAGTTCAACGGCCATCGCTGCCTGCGTCATCGCCAACAGCAATCGCAGCAAGCGGCCTGCGTCGTCCGGCAAGTCATGCAGCGGAAAGCGCTCGACGTATGACACCGCATCGTCCGCCCGCGTGAGCATGGCATCGTAAAAGCGCTTGATGTCGGGGAGTGAGGTTTGCGAACGCCTGATCCAGCGCTCTTGCGAGGTCGGCACGTCCCAGTGTGCGACGAAAGGCTCGAGGTCTTCGAAGCCGGCAGGTAAGCGATTGATGTCAGCCATGGATGTCCTCCATTCGTTGGATCAGGCGCTGGGTTGGATCACGCGCTTCGCAGCCCCGCCGCTCGAAGTCTCGGCAACACATCGCGCCCAAAGCGATGCAGTCCATCGACAAAGTCGACGTAACTCATGATGACTCCGTCGAGGCCGGCACGTGAGAGCGATATGAGCGTTCTGGCAATCGTCTCGGCGGAGCCGACCAGCGGCGTGCCGGTGCCGAGCACCACGGTGCGGCGCATGAAGCGCATCTGCTCACTGTCTTCGGGCACTTTGTTCTCACGCGCGAGTGTCGCGATGAAGCTGTCGATCGCGGCCCTGTCCGCCATGGTCTCGGAATAATACCTGCGGCGCTCTTCTGCTTCCTGGTCGGTATCGCGCAAAACCACGGGTGCGTTGGTCCACACTTGGATGGTCTTGCCGAATTCCTCGCGCGCCAGCCGTTTGTAACGCGCGATCTGCTCCGACCATGCGCCCTCTTCCTCGCCGAACAATCCGATCAGTCCAATGTCGCTGTTCGCCGCGGCGAAACGCATGCCGGTGTTCGAGAACCCCGCGTTCATGATCGGTACGCCCCCACCCTGGACCGGGTGGGGAAGAGACAGCGCCCGCCCGCCGGAGATGATGTCGATCGTGGCAGCCTGCTTGGCAACGATCAGTGGATGAATGGTGGGCGCGTGAGTCGTCGCGAAAACCGCAATTTGGCGAGTCGCCTGGGCCATGGCCGCCGCATAAGTGAAGGGCTCGAGCACCTCGTTGGAGGGATGCTCGAAAGCATCGTCGACGTATCCCTTCCAGCGCGCGATCGGCACCAGTGCCTCCAATCCGGCCTGATCAGCCATCTGCGCCACGGTTAGGCTTTCCTGCCAGGAGGGTCGAAACAGGTCCGGCGCCGTGGTCAGGGCCGGCATGGTATTCGCACAAAACACGCCCAGGTTCAGGCGGTTTCGTCCAAAAATGGGATGCGACGAGAGCATCGGCGTTTTTAACGGCCGCCCGTGACCAGCATGATTGACCCCCACACCTTCAGCCAACGAAACGTAGCACAGATAAACTTTTGAGTACAATTGGCTACTGGCGAGTATCGAGGAGTTAAACTCGTCCGGCCCGTCGAGGCCCGAGGGCGTGCGCTACACATTCAAAGCGCATTGGAATAGGCTATTCCGGCTGTATCAATCTCTAAAGAGCCCTTGGACATCACTATTCTCTCCCTGCCCCAAAAACTTGGGCCAGCACACCCGTTGTCGTCTCGACAAATTCGCATGACCCATCGACACAGTGACGCAGGCCAGCCGGCCAGCGCCGCTGCTGCCGCCATTGCCATTGCCATCGCCATGGCCATGGCCGCCGCCGGTTGTTCCGCCAAAAAGCAGCCGCCCCCGCCGCCGCCCATGGTCGTGGTCTCCAAGCCGCTGCAAACCAAGATCGTGGATTGGGACGACTACGTGGGCCGCTTCGAGGCCATCAACTCGGTTGACATCCGGCCGCGGGTCACCGGCTATCTGCAATCGATCGAATTTCGCGACGGCCAGATCGTGCACAAGGGTCAAGTGCTGTTCATCATCGATCCGCGACCCTATCAGGCGGCGTTGAACCAGGCGCGCGGACAAGAGGAGCACGCGGTGTCCGCGCTGGCCAACGCGAACGTCGAACTCGACCGTGCCAAGAAACTGCTCGGCGCTCGAACCATCGCCGAACAGGAATACGAAACGCGTTTCGCCACTCAGCAACAGGCGACCGCCGACCTGGCCGCGGCGCGCGCCGCCGTGCAAACGGCGGCGTTGAATCTCGAATTCACGAAGGTCACCGCGCCGCTCAACGGCCGGGCGTCGGATCGGCGTGTCGCCCCCGGCAATCTCGTGACTCAGGACATGACCATTCTCACCAACATCACCGATCTCGATCCGATCTATTTCACCTTCAACGCAGCGGAATCCTTTTATTTGAAGTATGAGCGGCAAGCCCAGGCGGGCGTGCGCCAGCAATCGCGGGTCTATGCCAATCCAGTCCAAATAAGGCTGCAGGATCAACCGGATTACGCCATCAAGGGACGAATGGATTTCGTCGACAACACGCTCGATCCGAATTCGGGCACCATCCGCGGCCGCGCGATCGTGGCGAACCCCGGCTATATCCTCACGCCCGGCATGTTCGGACACCTGCGGCTGCTCGGTTCCGGGGCTTACGACGGGCTGCTCATTCCCGATGAGGCGATCGTTGCCCAGCAGAGCGACCAGATCGTGTTCGTGGTCGGCGCGAACGGCGAGGTCGGGCAGCGCAAAGTGAGCTTAGGTCCGCGCGTCGGTGGCTTGCGGGTCATCCAGTCGGGCCTTAAAGCCGACGAACAAGTCGTCATCGATGGGGTTCAGCGCGCCAAGGTGGGCTTGAAGGTCAGCACGACGGCCGGGCAGATTACGCCCCCAAAGCCCGGCACGATGCCGAGTCCGGTGGATCTGACGCCGCCGCCCGCATCCGCCACCTTCCCCGATCAGGGGCACTAGGAGCCTGTCTTGAGGCAGGCTCCCAAGGCGCGCCGGGAATGAAATTCTTCCACTTCATGATCGACCGGCCGATCTTCGCGGCCGTGATCTCGGTGCTGATCACGCTGCTCGGTGGCATCGCCTATCCGAACTTGGGCGCGGCGCTGTATCCCAATATCGTTCCGCCCACGGTCAATGTGACGCTGAACTATCCAGGGGCGTCGGCCGAGACCATTGCCGAAACCGTGGCCGATCCCATCGAGGAGCAGATCAACGGCGTCCAGGACATGCTCTACATGTCCTCGCAGTCGACCGGCGACGGCAACTTGCAGATCACGGTCACCTTCAAGCTGGGCACCGATTTGGACAAGGCCCAGGAGTTGGTCCAGGACCGCGTGACCACCGCCGTGCCGCGCTTGCCGCAACAGGTTCAGCAGACCGGCATCATCGTGCGCAAGAGCTCGCCGGACATCTTGATGGCCGTGCACATGTATTCGCCGGACGGATCGCTCGATCAAGCCTATGTGGCCAACTACGTCACCCTGCAGATCGAACCCCCGCTGCTGCGGGTGCCCGGCGTCGGCGACGTCTCGGTGCGTGCGGCGCGCGACTATGCGATCCGCATCTGGATCGACCCGGACAAAGCCACCGCGCGCAACCTCACGGTCGACGACATCGTCGCCGCATTGCGAAGCCACAACGTACAGATCGCCGCGGGCAACATCGGCGCTCCGCCGTTCGGCAATTCGCCGGCGTCATTCCAGCTGCAGGTCCAGGCCGAGGGACGCCTGGTCACGCCGCAGCAATTTGCCGACATCGTGATCAAGCGCGACGACCAGAACCGCATCACGCGCGTGTCCGACGTGGCGCGCGTGGCTCTCGGCGCCGCCGTCTACACGACCAACGCTTACCTAGGGTATATCGAGCACAACGCACCGACCACCGAGCCCGCCTGCGCGATCGGCGTGCTGCAACAACCCGGAACGAACGCGTTGGAAGCCGCCGACGGCGTGATCAAGCTGATGGCATCGCTGCGCCCGAAGTTTCCGCCGGGATTGGACTACCAGATCATCTACAACCCGACCGAGTACATTAGGCATTCCATCGACGAGGTGTACCGGACGCTGTTCGAAGCCCTGCTGCTGGTGGTCGTCGTGGTCATCGTGTTCTTGCAGAGCTGGCGCGCGGCCATCATTCCGATCCTCGCCATTCCGGTCGCGCTGGTCGGCACGTTCGCGGTCATGCTGGCGTCCGGCTTTACCTTGAACACGTTGTCGCTGTTCGGCCTCGTGCTGTCCATCGGCATCGTCGTCGATGATGCCATCGTGGTGGTCGAGAACGTCGAGCGGCACTTGGAGGAGGGAATGTCCCCGCGCGCCGCGGCGCACGCCACCATGGATGAGGTGGGCGGTGCCTTGATCGCCATCGCTCTGGTCCTGTCGGCGGTATTCATCCCCGCGGCTTTCATCGCCGGCATCTCCGGCGAGTTCTACCGCCAGTTCGCTCTGACCATCGCCACGGCCACGATTTTCTCCCTGATCGTGTCGGTGACGCTGTCGCCGGCGATGGCGGCGCTGATCTTGAAGCCCAAACACAAGGACGCACAAGCATCGTCGGCATGGATACGTCCGTTCAGCCGTTTCGCGAACTTCTTCAACGACCGGTTCGACCGGCTCTCGGGTGCCTATGGAAAGATGACCGGCCGTCTGGTGCGTCTCGCCGTGCTCATGCTGGTCATTTACGGCGGCGTGCTCGCGTTGACGGGCTGGCGCATCGTGGCGACTCCCGTCGGCTTCATCCCGGCTCAGGATCAGGGCAACGTCATCATGGCGGCGGTGCTGCCGAACGGCGCGTCGCTCTCGCGTACCGATCAGCTGATTCGCAAAGCCATTCCGACGGTGCTCAAGACGGCGGGAGTCGTCGGCGCTTCCGCATACGCCGGGGTCGATGCCACGACGCAGACGACCAACTCCGCGTCCGGCCAGGCCTATCTGATCGAAAGTTCGTTCGAGGACCGCAAGAAACTGGGGGTCACACTGAGCGGCATGATCGCCAACGTGCAGAAGGCGCTCAGCGCGATTCCCGGCGCCTCGATCCGCATCCTGCCGCCGCCGCCTGTGCGCGGGATCGGCACCCAAGGCGGCGTGAAGATGATCGTCGAGAACCGCAGCGGCGCCACCAACTACCGGCAGCTCGAACAGGTTGCCCAGCAGCTGGTCGAAGCGTTCGGCAAGGATCCGAGCATCAGCGGAGCGTACGAGACGTTCAACACCGCAACGCCGCGCATTTACGCGGAAATCGACCGGGTCAAGGCCGAATACCTCGGCGTTTCCGACGCGTCGGTGTTCGATACGCTGCAGACCTTCTTAGGCTCCACCTACATCGACGATTTCAATTATCTCAATCACACCTACGAGGTCTTCGCACAGGCGGACGCATCGTTCCGCCAGGATGAAGCGGAAATCCTGCAGCTGCAGGCCCGCTCCGCGAACGGCGCCATGATGCCGCTCGGCGCCGTCGTGAACCTCAAGCGCATCACCGGTCCTTACCGAATCCTGCGCTATCAGCTCTATCCATCTGCCGAGGTACTCGCGAGCACGCCTGCGGGCTACTCCACCGGCCAGACCATGGACGCGATGGAGCGCATCGCCGAGAAGACCCTGCCGGCCGGTTTCAACTACGAATGGACCGAGCTCGCGTTTCAGCAGAAGGCGGCCGGCAACACGGCCGCCTTGGTATTCGGATTGGCCGTCACCCTCGTATTTCTGCTGCTCGCGGCGTTGTACGAGAGCCTCACGATGCCGCTCGCGGTCATTCTGATCGTTCCCATGTGTCTGCTGGCCGCCATCACCGGTGTGAACATCATGGGGTTGGACAACAACATCCTCACCCAGATCGGGTTCATCGTACTCATCGGCCTCGCGGCGAAGAACGCCATCCTGATCGTCGAGTTCGCGCGCCAGGGGGAACTGGAAAAGGGCCACGACCGGTTCCAGGCGGCGATCGAAGCGGCACGCACCCGCCTGCGTCCCATCTTGATGACCTCGTTTGCGTTCATTCTGGGCGTCGTGCCACTCGCGTTCGCGAGCGGCGCCGGCGCCGAGCTGCGCCGCGCGCTCGGGGTTGCGGTGTTCTTCGGCATGATCGGCGTGACGCTGTTCGGGCTGATTTTTACACCGGTGTTCTATGTGGTGACGCGTTGGCTCAACGACGCGATTTCGCGCAAGTCACCCGCGGCGGCGCCGCAGCCGCCGAGCCCTCCGTCGTGAACGCGACGCGCAACGCCCCGCCCGGTGCGACCTCTGGGATGGGCGCGATCGGCGCGCTGCTGGCGGGGGCCGCCGCGGCGCTGGTCGGCTGCGCCGTGGGTCCCCGCTATGTGGCGCCGACACCGCCCGCACCCGCAAGCACACAGTTCGCCGCATCGACGCCCGCCGTCGCGTCAGCAGAGCAGCCACCCGCGAATTGGTGGCAACTGTACGGCACACCGGCGCTCGATCAGCTGGTTCAATCCGCGCTCACGCACAACAAGAGTCTGCTGGTCGCGGCCGCCAACTTGGCCGAGGCCCGCGCCGCCCTGACCCTCGCGCAAACCGGATTATTCCCCTCGACTGCCTTGTCGGCGGGTGCCCAATACGGGGTGAGTCCGGATACCGCGTTCGCGCAACAGCTGGAACACTTGGGGCCCGCGCACCCCAGCCTCACCTATAGCGTGGGCCTCGACGTCTCCTACGAAGTGGACCTGTTCGGGCGGATCCGCCGCACCGTCCAAGCGGCCCGCGCCGACTACGAGGCGCAGCGCGCAGCGCAGGACGTTGCGCGCATCAGCGTCGCCGGGGAAACCACACGCGCCTACCTGAATGCCTGCGCCTACGCACAGCAACTCGACGTGGCGCAGCACTCGCTCGATCTCGTCACGCAGAATTACCAACTGACGCTGAGCCAAGCCAATGCCGGTGCAGCGACCGACTTCGATGTGGCGCGCGCCCGGGAATTGATGGCGCAGGTCCGCGCAACGCTGCCCACCTACGAAGGAGAGCGGCGCACCGCCCTGTTCGAACTGGCCGTGCTCACGGGCCTGCCGCCCGAGCAGATCTCCCAGGATGCCGACGCCTGTAAATCGCCCCCCGTGCTCAAGCGGGTACTTCCAATCGGCGATGTCGGGGCGCTGCTCAAGCGGCGCCCGGACGTGCGCCAAGCCGAGCGCGAGCTCGCCGCGAACGTGGCTCGAATCGGCGTCGCCACGGCAGATCTGTACCCCACGATCACCATCGGCGGATCCGCAGCATCGTCGTCGGGCACGCTGCGCGGTTTGGGGTCGCGCCGCAACTTCAGCTACGGCATCGGACCCCTGCTGAGCTGGTCCTTCCCCAATATCGCGGCCGCGCTCGCGGAGGTAAAGGAGGCTCGAGCGACCGCATCGGCGGCTTACGCCAGTTTCCAGGCGGCCGTGCTGCAGGCGCTCCAAGACACCGAGACCGCGTTGACGGCGTATGGCAACGAGCTCGACCGCAACGCTGCTCTGCTCGATGCCCGTGACCAGAGCCAGATCGCCCTCTCGCTGGCACGATCCGAATTTCAATTGGGCCGTATCAGCTACCTCGATGTGTTGACGGCGGAAACGGATCTGGTCAACACCGACGCGACCCTCGCTGCCTCGACCCAAGCGCTCGCTTCGGATCAAGTCACGGTGTTCAAAGCGCTCGGCGGTGGTTGGGAACAGGCACCCGACATCGAGCCGTTACCGCTCAACGACCATAGCCCCTGAGGCATCACGAAACACTGTTAAGTCAATAAACGCGGCGTCGCGGCAACCTCACGGCGGCAGCGATGCCATGTCGATGGAGAAGCGGTATTTGACGTCGCTCTTGAGCATGCGCTCATAGGCCTCGTTGATCGACTGGATCGGAATCACTTCCACATCGGCGCCGATGTTCTTCGCCGCGCAGAAGTTGAGCATCTCCTGAGTTTCCGCGATGCCGCCGATGCAGGAGCCTGCAAAATGGCGCCGTTGCATGATCAATGGAAACACGTTGATGGCAAGCGGATGTTCCGGTGCGCCCACCTGCACCATGGTGGCGTCGCGTTTCAATAAACCGAAATAAGGGCCAAGGTCGTGCGCAGCGGCAACCGTATCGATGATGAGGTCGAAGCTTCGTGCATGCTCCGCCATTTGCTGCGGGGATTTCGACAGGATCACCAGATCCGCGCCGAGGCGGCGTGCATCCTCGACTTTCGACGCCGACGTGGTGAACAGCGCGGTGTCGGCTCCCATGGCGTGGGAGAGCTTGACCCCCATGTGACCCAAGCCGCCGAGTCCGATGATGCCGACCTTCTTTCCGGGGCCCG
>Ga0116231_10007906_pt1 | contig 19041 bp, 14 predicted proteins | sample S1TSphgellanicum_2_FD_89695 | JGI IMG/M metagenome (GOLD analysis project Ga0116231, IMG submission 89695) | Host-associated microbial communities from peat moss isolated from Minnesota, USA - S1T2_Fd - Sphagnum magellanicum MG | ecosystem: Host-associated > Plants > Peat moss > Unclassified...
GAAGTGAGGGGAATACATATCAGCGATCGTACCGTCATTACTTCAATTATTGAAATTATCTATCCTATTTTTTATTTATTTTGAAAAACATAGGAAATTTTTAAAATATAGCTCACTAGAACTAAAGTATGTTATCATAAATTAGATTATTTTTTGATATAGCCATAAAACAATAAAAATTAATAAAAAATTTATAATATAAATAGGAGATTTTTTACGTGAAAATAGCAGTTTATGGAAAAGGTGGTATTGGCAAATCAACGACTAGTTGTAATATTTCTATTGCTTTAGCAAGACGTGGAAAACGAGTTTTACAAATTGGATGTGATCCCAAACATGATAGTACTTTTACTCTTACAGGATTTTTAATACCCACTATAATTGATACTTTACAATCAAAAGATTATCATTATGAAGATGTTTGGCCTGAAGATGTTATTTATAAAGGTTATGGAGGAGTTAATTGTGTAGAAGCCGGAGGACCACCAGCAGGAGCCGGATGTGGAGGTTATGTTGTAGGAGAAACTGTAAAATTATTAAAAGAATTAAATGCTTTTTATGAATATGATATTATTTTATTTGATGTTTTAGGTGATGTAGTTTGTGGAGGTTTTGCTGCTCCATTAAATTATGCTGATTATTGTATTATTATAACTGATAATGGATTTGATGCATTATTTGCAGCTAATCGCATTGCTGCTTCTGTTAGAGAAAAAGCTCGTACACACCCGCTTCGATTAGCAGGTTTAGTAGGAAATCGAACATCTAAAAGGGATTTAATTGATAAATATGTTGAAGCTTGTCCAATGCCTGTATTGGAAGTATTACCTCTTATTGAAGATATTCGAGTATCTAGAGTTAAAGGGAAAACATTATTTGAAATGGTTGAATCTCAGCCATCTCTCAATTACGTTTGTGAGTTTTATTTAAATATAGCAGATCAAATTTTATCACAACCAGAAGGAATTGTACCAAAAGAAGTTCCAGATCGAGAACTTTTTAGTTTATTATCTGATTTTTATTTAAACCCAATTAATAAAAATGAAGAAAAAGAAAATCAAAAAAATTTGTTTGATTTTACAATAATTTAAGATTTAATTTATTATTATTTAAGGGATTAATATTTATGTCAAATAAAATATCTGATACTCTCACTTTTGAATGCGAAACAGGGAATTACCATACTTTTTGTCCTATTAGTTGTGTAGCTTGGTTATATCAAAAAATTGAAGATAGTTTTTTTTTGGTAGTGGGCACAAAAACATGTGGTTATTTTCTACAAAATGCTCTTGGAGTTATGATTTTTGCTGAACCTCGCTATGCTATGGCAGAATTAGAAGAAGGAGATATTTCAGCTCAATTAAATGATTATGAAGAGTTAAAAAGATTATGTCTTCAAATAAAAAAGGATCGAAACCCAAGTGTTATTATATGGATTGGTACTTGTACTACTGAAATAATAAAAATGGATTTAGAAGGTATGGCACCAAAATTAGAAACCGAAATTGGTATACCTATTGTAGTAGCAAGAGCAAATGGTTTAGATTATGCATTTACTCAAGGAGAAGACACAGTTTTAGCTGCTATGGCACATCGTTGTCCAGATCGTAATTTATTGATCGAGAAAAAAGAACTGTTTATAACAGATTCAACTATACAAGATTTATTTTCTTTTCTTCCTCTTAAAAAAAAAGAAGAAAATATTAAATCTAAAAAAATGGAAAAACATCCTCCATTAGTTCTTTTTGGATCTTTACCTTCGACCGTTGCTTCGCAGCTTAGTGCGGAATTAAAACGACAATCTATTCAAGTATCAGGTTGGTTACCTGCTCAAAGATATACCGATCTTCCATCTCTAAGTTGTGAAGTTTATGTATGTGGTGTTAATCCATTTTTAAGTCGAACAGCAACAACTTTAATGCGACGTCGTAAATGTAAACTAATAGGAGCACCTTTTCCTATTGGTCCTGATGGAACACGTGCTTGGATCGAAAAAATTTGTTCTGTATTTGGTGTTGAAAGTCAAGGCTTAAAAGAACGAGAACAACAAATATGGGAAAATTTAAAAGATTATCTAGATTTAGTACGCGGAAAATCTGTATTTTTTATGGGAGATAATCTTTTAGAAATATCTTTGTCTAGATTTTTAATTCGATGTGGAATGATTGTTTATGAGATTGGTATTCCATATTTAGACAAACGATATCAAGCTGCTGAATTACTACTTTTAAGAAATACATGTAAAGACATGTCTATACCAATGCCACGCATTGTAGAAAAACCTGATAATTATAATCAGATACAACGTATGCGAGAATTACAACCTGATTTAGCTATTACTGGTATGGCTCATGCGAATCCTTTAGAAGCAAGAGGAATTAACACAAAATGGTCTGTTGAATTTACTTTCGCCCAAATTCATGGCTTTACAAATGCAAGAGATGTTCTTGAATTGGTTACTCGTCCTTTACGACGTAATAATAATCTAGAAAATTTAGGGTGGAACAATTTGATAAAAAAAGAGATTGATAAAGAAAAAAAATAAAATTTAATTAACTGTTTTACTTTTTAAAATATTTTAAGTATTAAAAATATTAGAATTAAATTCTTATTAATTTTATTAAATTATTTTTTTGTTAATTCATAAAATAAAACTATAAAATTATGAATTAATAAAAAAATAATTTAATAAAATTAAGTTTTTTATTTTTTATACAAAAGAAAATTAAATTTATATATTTTATTCTATCCCACTTCTATGCTTTTAAGGAAAGTATTTTATTATGATAACAAACACTCCCTTACTGCTTTCCGTACTATGGGCTTCAATATTATCATGGATAAATATTTCGAGTCCGTTGATTTTATTTGGATTATATTACGGATTTCTTACAACATTGCCTATTGGTCCTTCTCAAATTTTATCCATAAGAGCTTTTCTTTTAGAGGGAAAACTTAGTGGCACTTTTGCTGTAAGTGGCTTAATTATAGGACAACTAATAATATTCTTATCAATATATTGTTCTCCTCTTTATATACTACTAGTAAAACCTCATACAGTAACATTATTAATCTTACCTTATATCTTATTTTATTGGTATCGAATCAAAGACCTTTTAGATTATCAATCTTTACGACCTATTACTTCAATAAAAGATGCTCGACTTTATAAAGTATTTTTAGATAGTTTTATTTTTCAATTATTAAATCCCATTCTTTTACCAAGTCCAGTATTAGCCCGATTAGTGAATCTTTTTCTTTTTCGCTATAGCAACAATTTTTTATTTATTATAAGTTGCTTTTTTGGTTGGATAAGCGGCCATCTTTTTTTTTTTAATTTAATTAAATTACTTTTAATTCGTATAGAACGGGATTCACCTGTACTTTATCTTTTAGTAAAGCGTCTTATTCACCGAACTTTTAGCATTATTATTTTAGCTTGTTTTTTGCTATATTTAGGCAGAGCACCAGTACCTTTTTTTACTAAAAAAATAAATGACGAATTTCAAATTAATCAATGGAAAACTAATAAATTAGTATGGCTAAACAAACCATGGCCTACTTTATTTTTTGATTATCGTAGATGGAATCGGCCATTTCGATATATTGAAAACAGTCGATTTAGTAATAAAAGCCCTATAAAAAAAAAAGTATCTCAATATTTTTTTGATATATCTTTAAGTGATGGAAAAGAAAAAATATCTTTTACATCTTTGCCAAGTTTATCTATTTTTGAAAAAGATTTGAAAAACTACTTAAATATTTCAAAAAATTCTTTTACAAATTTTCATAAAAAATGGATTGATATTAAAAAAAAAAGAAAAGATAATTTATATTATGAGTTAAAAAATAGAATTGAAGCTTTAGATAGTGGATTTTTAATAAAAGACACTATAGAAAAAAAAACTGGATTATCTAATAATGAAGGAAATAATTTGACTAAAATTCACGATCCTTTTTTAAATGGATCATTTCGTGGAAAAATGATAATCTCAAAATCACCTTGGCTTTTAACAGAAAGATTTTATGAATTAAAGAAAAATAAAAAACTATTAAATTTATCAAAAAAAGATAATAAACTTAAATTTTGGATTTCTAATCGATGGCGAGAATTAGAACGAAAAAATTTACCATTACCATGGGAACCTTTAAATAAAGATGCTCGTCGTATTTTAATTTTACTTATTCAAGGATCAAAAAATAAAAAGTTTGAAACAAATTTACAACAAATTCATTTTTCAGAAGACCAAGTATTTAATAATATAAATAAACAAAATACTTTTTCTGATTTATTTGTAAAACTTGATAATACAAATATTTTAGATAAAAAAATAACTAGACTATCATATTTTAATTGGGAACTTATTGTAAATCTTTCTAGTCGACAACGAGCCTTATATTTTGATCAATTAGAGAAAGAAAAATGGCAAATACTTAAACGTTCTTGGAAAAACTTATTTTCAAATAATATTATTCAATTAAAAAATATTTCTTCTATAATTATAAAAATATTAAATTTTCATAAAAAATATCGACTTCAAGAAATTTCTAAAGAAATACCGCGATGGACTTCAAAATTAAGAAATGATAAATTTGATGTTATAGCTGTCGGAGTTACTGATATTCGTCAAAGAAAAGTAAAAAATTTAGGATATCTTATAAAAGGAAAAGATAGAAGAAGAAAAATTGTAAGACGATTTTCACAGCAATCTGACTTTCGTCGAAAATTAGTAAAAGGTTCTATGCGTTCTAGAAGACGTAAAATATTAATATGGAAAATTTTACAACTTAAAACACATTCTCCATTTTTTTTAAGAATGAGTGAAAAATATATTCCATTTCGGTCTTCATTAAACATATTAAATTTAGTGTATGTAAAAAATATTTTTACAAATCCTTTAGAAATAAGAAAAAAAATACTACCTTTTTCCAATAAAAATAATTTTAGTATAAAAAAAACAAAAGCAGATCGTCTTGCGATAGCAAATAGATGGGATTTTCCATTAGCTCAATGGGGAAGAAGTTGGTTATTAATTATTCAATCACATTTTAGAAGGTATTTACTATTACCTATATTAATAGTATCTAAAAATATTACTCGTTTGGTTTTATTTCAAGTACCTGAATGGAATAAAGATTGGAATGAATGGAATAAAGAAATTCATATAAAATGTACTTATGACGGAACCGAAGTTTCTGAAAAAGAATTACCGGAACAATGGCTTAGAGATGGTCTTCAAATAAAAATTATATATCCCTTTAGATTAAAACCTTGGCATAACATTCAATTAAAAAAAAGTGAAGAAAAAACAACAAATATAGATTCTAAATTTTTAAATAATAAAAAAAATATTCGAAGCAATTTATTTAATAATAAAAAAGTAAATTTTTATAAAATTGAAAAAAAAAAAAAAATTAATTATAGTTATTTAACAGCTTGGGGTTTTGAAACTAACGCACCTTTTGGAGATATAAAAAAACAACCCTCTTTTTGGAAGCCAATCCATAGAGAATTGAAAAAAAAATGGAAAAAAAATATTTTATTAAATTTTAATAAAATTTATTCCAAATTTTTTTTAATAAATAAAAAAATCTCTATTGATGTTATTAATACTAAATCAAAAAAGTTAAGAAAATTAAATACTCAAATTAATAAACCTAAAAAAAAAATTGTATTTAAATTAAGTAATAAATATAAAGTCAATTCCGAAATAAATAACAAAATTATTAATAAATTACCAATTGAAGTTAAATCTAAATTTAGTAATAACTTTTTACCAGAAACTCAAAATAAATTTGAATATAAAATTTCAACCAATATAAAAAAATTAGAAAATTTAAGCTATTTAAAAAAAAATAAAATTGAAAAAATAATTAAAAAAATTTATTTTGATAAAATAAAATTTTCTAGTAAATTAAAAAATGAAGATAAAAACTCTTTTAATAATAAAAAAAAATTAGAATGGAAAAAAAAATTAATTAAAATTAAACATCAAGTTATAAAATTATATAGAAAAAATATTGAATTAATAAAAAAATGGCCAAATTTTATAAAAATAATTTTTCTGAAAATAAATAGATTTTTGAAAAAAACTTATTTTCAATTTATTAGATTTAATCTTGGATTAATAATAAAAATTAAACAAAATTTTGTTTTTTTTAAAAACGGAAAAATTTTTAATAAATTTAATTTTTTTCCAATTACTATTAAAGAGAATAAAATTAATAGTCAGTATTTTAATGATTTTACTGAAAAAATAAATAATTTAAAAATAGACTTTGAACAAAAAAATAGTGTATTAATGTCTCAAACATATATATTTCATAAAATATGGCAAATAAGGACAACAAATCAATATGATTTTAGGTACTTATTAAATAATTGGACATCAGATTTAGCTATAAAAAAAGAAATAAGAAGTGTTTTGAAAAAACAAGAGCTTTTTTCTTTTTTAAAATTAAAAGATTTACCAGAAAAAAATTGGAAAAAATTATTACAAACTTTTGATAAATATAAAATATCTTCAAAATTATGGTATAAAATAGCACCATATAAATGGAGACTTAATGTTACTCATCAATGGAAAAAAAATAAAAAAAATTGTTCTTATTTTTATGATAAAAAAAGTAAAATTTTGAGTTTATATAAACAAAAAGAATTATCTTATGAAATAAATACAAACTCTTTATTAGAACAAGTTAGAAAATTAAACAAACGATATAAATATAATCTTCTATGGTATAGTTATTTTGATTTTAAAGAAAAATCAGAAATGAACATATTTCTAAAATCATCAAATAAAAAAGAAAAAACTATATTTAATACTAAAATTCAAGAAAATTTTAAAGATCAAATAAGTAATAACAAAAATAATATTGAAAATTTTAAATTTAATAAAGAAAAAAAAAAATTTATCAAACCTAATTTAATTTTATGGTTAGTTCCAGAACTTATAAAAGAAAAGAATATATATAAAATGGAAAGAGCCTTAGTATCAAATATTTCTTTAATAAAAGAGAAAAATAGAAAAAATATTCAAAATAAAAAATCACTACGTGAAAGAGAACGTCATCAAACCATTCGACAATGGAGATGGAAATCAAAAAATATAGAAAAAAAATTTAAAGAATTAGGAGATATAGCTTCTCTTATGACTTTTATGCAAAATCAAGAAAATACGATTTCACTTTCTATTAAAATGCGTGAAGATCTAAATTTATTTCGTCTTCTTTTCTGTAAAGACTTAGGCATAAATAAATTAACAATTAATTCCGAACATCGTTTATCACGAGTATTAGATGATCAAATTTTAATGTATAAATTAGTAAGTACTTTTTTAAAATTAAAAAATAGATTCAAAAAAGAAAAAGATTTTAAAAGTTTTAATGAATCTAAATCGCGTATGGAAATTTTTTGGAATAATGAAAAATTTAAATTTAATTCATTAAGTCCTGAAGATATTATGCTTCCAAAACACCGGAAAGAATTAAAAATATTAAATCGTTTATATTTGAAAAAAACTATAAATCAAAATTTTGATTTTGATAAAAATTTATTTGAAAAAAACGAATATAATTATTACGATTATGAAAAAAGAATAAAATTTAATAAAATTCAAAATGAAAATTCGAATTTAACAATTAAACGATTTCTTTGGCCTAGTTTTCGATTAGAAGATTTAGCGTGTGTTAATAGATTTTGGTTTAATACAAATAATGGAAGTCGATTTACTATGCTCAGAATTCGTATGTATCCTTTAAATTCTAATTAAAAAAATTGCAAATGATGAGATATTGGTTATAACCAATATCTCATCATTTGCAATTTTTTTACAAATTTTAAATTTTTATTATTTTTTCTTTATAATAAAAACTATTGATTAACTATAATCTATTATTAATTATAATAAAATAATATAAATTAGGAGCAATTCTTTTTATGTCCAAAAAACTATCAATCAGTTCATCTTTACCTTCTAAAAAACAAACAGGCTCAGTTGAATTTCAAATATCTCATTTAACTAATCGAGTTTTAACACTTACAGATCATTTAAAATTACATGATAAAGATTATTCCTCTCAAAGAGGTTTGTGGAAAATCTTAGGAAAACGAAAACGACTTTTAAGTTATTTATCTCAAACAAATTTAACAAGTTATGAAAATGTAATTAATAAATTAAGTATTCGTAAATTAAAAAATCGTTAATTTTTTTCTAACTAAATTTTTTATAATAAATGAAAAGGAAAGTCATATATGACCATGCTTGCTACAAAAACAAATCCCATGATAGTAAGTATGGGTCCTCATCATCCATCAATGCATGGTGTTCTTCGATTAATTGTTACTTTAGATGGTGAAAATGTTATTGATTGTGAACCTATATTAGGCTATTTACATAGAGGTATGGAAAAAATTGCTGAAAATAAAACAATTGTTCAATATCTTCCATATGTTACACGATGGGATTATTTAGCTACAATGTTTACAGAAGCTATAACTGTAAATGCACCAGAGAAATTAACTAATATTCAAGTTCCTAAAAGAGCTAGTTATATAAGAATTATTATGTTAGAGTTAAGTCGTGTAGCTTCTCATTTACTATGGCTTGGACCTTTTATGGCTGATATTGGAGCACAAACTCCTTTCTTTTATATTCTTAGAGAAAGAGAAATGATATATGATTTATTTGAATCGGCTACAGGAATGCGAATGATGCATAATTATTTTCGTATTGGTGGAGTAGCTATTGATTTACCTTATGGTTGGATAGATAAATGTTTAGATTTTTGTGATTATTTTTTACCAAAAATTAATGAATATGAAAAACTTATTACACAAAATCCAATTTTTCTAAAACGAGTAGAAGGGATAGGTATTATTAGTAAAGAAGAAGCAATTAACTGGGGCTTATCTGGACCAATGTTACGTGCTTCTGGAATTCAATGGGATCTTCGAAAAGTGGATCATTATGAATGTTATGATGAATTAGATTGGCAAATTCAATGGCAAAAAGAAGGTGATTCATTAGCTCGTTATTTGGTACGAATTGGAGAAATGAAAGAATCTATAAAAATAATTCAGCAAGCTTTGAAAGTAATTCCAGGAGGACCCTATGAAAATTTAGAGGCTAGGCGACTTTATAAAGGAAAGAACTCAGAATGGAATAATTTTGAGTATCAATTTATTAGTAAAAAACCTTCTCCTACGTTTAAATTACCTAAGCAAGAACATTATATTAGAGTAGAAGCTCCTAAAGGAGAATTAGGTATCTTTTTAATGGGAGATGATAGTGTTTTTCCATGGAGATGGAAAATCCGTCCACCTGGTTTTATTAATTTGCAAATTCTTCCTCAATTAGTAAAAGGAATGAAATTAGCAGATATTATGACAATATTAGGTAGTATCGATATTATTATGGGAGAGGTGGATCGTTAAAATGTTTTTTAATACCAATTTTAAGGAACAAGTTATAAAAATTTTTGATGGGTTAAATTTATCTGAAGATTTTTTTAATTTTATATGGATTATTTTATCTATTTTCACTCTTTTATTAGGAATTACAATAGGAGTATTAGTTTTAGTATGGCTTGAAAGAAAAATTTCTGCAGGAATACAACAACGTATTGGACCTGAATATGCTGGCCCTTTAGGAATTATTCAAGCATTAGCAGATGGTTTTAAATTATTATTAAAAGAAGATATTATTCCATCTAAAGGGGATACTTGGTTATTTAAGATTGGACCGGCAATTGTAGTTATACCAGTATTTTTAAGTTATCTAGTTATTCCTTTTGGTCAAAATATTATTTTAGCTGATCTCAATATAGGTGTTTTTTTCTGGATTGCTATTTGTAGTATTGTTCCTCTTGGGCTTCTTATGGCAGGATATGGTTCTAATAATAAATATTCATTTTTGGGTGGTCTTCGAGCTGCTGCTCAATCTATTAGTTATGAAATTCCGTTGGCTCTATGTGTATTATCTATATCTCTACGTGCGATTCGTTAAATTTTATTTTTTTATAAAATTTAAATTTTAGTTAATAAAATTTATTTTTTTTATTTAAACTAAATAAACTAAATAGTCATATGGGTAAAGTTAAACAGCGTTCAAATTTGCAGTAATAAAATCAAAACCCATCCTCTATGTACAAGAGTGAAAGCATGCAAAACAAGTGAAAAACTATGTACCCCAGATTTCAGATTAGTTATCGAAACCTGATAGCGGGAGCAAAAGATAATTTTTATGAAGTGATTACTATCATATTTTAAATCAAGCCAAAGTAAATGGTTAGGAACACAAAAAATACATAAAAGATTAGTATAAAATTTTTTATAGATAATACATAGTTATTAAAACAAAATAAGGGTTTGACATTTGTAGAAATGATCAAAAAGTACTTCCTTATAACTTCAATCTAAAGTATATGCCTATTTACTAAGACAAAATGACTATTAGGAACGAAGTAAACCTTTTTACAATTCTCATTAAAAAAAATAAATATATTTTTAATAATTTTTTCTAATTGATAAAAAATTTGAGTTAGTGCTAACAACTAATTGTAAAGGCTGAGATAGATTCAAAAGCTTTTATTTTATAGCAGACAGAATCTCATTGGTTAAATAAAAAACTTAAACTTTTATTTGAATAACCATTGAGGAGCCGTATGAGGCTAAAGTTTCATGTACGGTTTTGAAATAGAGATATAACAGTAATGTTAATATCGACTATAATTATCTAATAGTTTAAGTACAGTTGATATAGTTGAATTACAGTCTAAATATGGATTTTGGGGGTGGAATTTATGGCGTCAACCTATTGGTTTTTTAGCTTTTTTTATAGCGTCTTTAGCAGAATGTGAAAGATTACCTTTTGATTTACCAGAAGCAGAAGAAGAATTAGTTGCGGGTTATCAAACTGAATATTCAGGTATAAAATTTGGATTATTTTATGTTGCTTCGTATTTAAATTTACTAGCTTCTTCTTTATTTATAACAATTCTTTATTTAGGTGGGTGGCATTTTTCCATTCCATTTATTCAAAATTCTAATTATTTAGAATGGAATTTTAGTTATGGAACTGGTCAAGTAATTAACGTAATAATAGGAATTTTTATTGTATTAATTAAAGCTTATTTCTTTCTATTTATTTCCATTACCACAAGATGGACATTACCTAGAGTTAGAATGGATCAATTATTAAACTTAGGTTGGAAATTTCTTTTACCAATTTCGCTAGGCAATTTATTATTGACAGCTTCTTTTCAAGTTCTTTTCTTATAATTTATTTATTTACTAATATAAAAAAATTTAAATAATATTTTAATATAACAAAATTATCAGATTTTTAGACTGAAAAAATAAAAAATTTATTTAAGGATATCTATAATATGTTTACTATGGTAAGTGAACTTCAAAACTATAGTGAACAAGCAATACAAGCCGCGAAGTATATTGGTCAGGGTTTTATAATAACCTTAGATCATATGAGTCGTTTACCGCTAACTATTCAATACCCATATGAAAAATTAATTCCATCAGAACGTTTTCGTGGACGGATTCATTTTGAATTTGATAAATGTATTGCTTGTGAAGTTTGTGTTCGGGTATGTCCAATTAATTTACCTGTTGTTGATTGGGAATTAAAAAAAGATGTAAAGAAAAAGAAACTAAAAAATTATAGTATTGATTTTGGAGTTTGTATATTTTGTGGAAATTGTGTTGAATATTGCCCTACAAATTGTTTATCGATGACTGAAGAATATGAACTTTCAATTTATGATCGTCATGATTTAAATTATGATCAAATTGCCTTAGGACGTTTACCAATAGCTGTAATTGAAGATTCTACAATTATAACTATTTCAAGTTTCGCTTCTTTATCCAAAGTATCCAAAGGAATTATAAAAAAAAATTCTAATTCAAAAAATGTTACAAATTTTTTAGATTGAATAAAAAAATATATTTTTCCATTCATATTAGAGTTTTTTTGTATAAAAAAAATAAAAATATTTTTTTGAATTAGTTAATAAAAAATAATAGAAAGAGGATTTGAATTTATTATGAATATAATTGAATTATCTGAGCCACTTCATGAAATTATTTTTATTCTTTTAGAAATAGGTCTTGTATTAGGAAGTTTAGGAGTAGTCTTACTTAATAACATAGTTTATTCTGCTTTTTTTTTAGGATTAGTTTTTATTTGTATATCTATTTTATATATTTTATTAAATGCTGATTTTCTAGCTGCTGCACAAATTTTAATTTATGTAGGAGCTGTAAGTGTCCTAATTGTATTTGCTGTTATGTTAATTAATAAGTCGCCATCCTCAAAAATTTTTTCATCTTGGACCATCGGAGACAGTATTACATTTATATCTTGTATAAGCATTTTTTTTTTTTTAACCATTACAATTTCAAATACACCATGGTATAAAATAAATTTAATTACAGAATCAAAAAATATTTTAGAACAAGATTTAACAGAAAATATTCAAAAGATTGGATATTTTTTACTAACTGAATTTTTACTTCCATTCGAACTTCTTTCTATACTTCTCTTAGTTGCTTTAATAGGAGCAATTGTTATAGCTCGTCGAGAAAATATAATTGAAATAAAAAAAAGTAAAAATTTAAAACTTAAAAAAAATCTTACAGTTTTTTGAATACTATAAAATACTACTTTTTTTTAATTACTAGGAGTTATTTTATAATGCTTGAACATGTACTTATTTTGAGTGCTTATTTATTCTGTATTGGTATTTTTGGATTGATAACAAGTCGAAATATGGTTAGAGCACTTATGTGTTTGGAATTAATTTTTAATGCTGTTAATATAAATTTTATAACTTTTTCTAATTATTTTGATACTCAACAATTAAAAGGAGAAATTTTTTCTATTTTTGTTATAGCTATTGCAGCAGCTGAGGCAGCTATTGGATTAGCTATTGTATTAGTTATTTATCGTAATAAAAATTCAACTCGTATTGATCAATTTAATTTGTTAAAATGGTAATTAAATTTTTAATAAAAAAAATATCTATTTATATATTTAATTTCAATTTTTAAATAAAATTAATATAAAAGAAACATTTGTTAGAATTTTATTCAATTTAAGGCCTTTAATAATATAAGTGGAGTTTAAAAAATTAATGGCACATTCAGTAAAAATTTATGATACATGTATTGGTTGTACCCAATGTGTAAGAGCTTGTCCTACAGATGTATTAGAAATGATACCTTGGGATGGGTGTAAAGCTAATCAAATTGCTTCTGCTCCAAGAACAGAAGATTGTGTAGGGTGTAAAAGATGTGAATCTGCTTGTCCAACAGATTTTTTAAGTGTACGCGTTTATTTAGGAAATGAAACTACTCGAAGTATGGGTCTAGGTTATTAATCAGTGAATGTAAAAAAAAAAGAAAAAATTTAAGTATTTTTTTTTAACCCATATTCAAAGATTTGAATATGGGTTTTTTATTTAAAGTTTATTTTATTTATTATCATGAGTAATTTTCCTTGGCTAACTATAATCGTTCTTTTGCCTATATCCGCTGGTTTTTTAATTCCATTACTTCCTAATAGAGGAAATAATATTATTCGATGGTATAGCTTAGGCATTTGTTTATTAGAGTTTCTTTTAATAACCTATGTATTTTGTTATCATTTTAAATTTGATAATGAATTTATTCAATTAAAGGAAGATTATAACTGGATAAATTTTTTTGATTTTCATTGGAGATTAGGGATTGATGGACTTTCTATTGGACTTATTTTATTAACAGGATTTGTTACTACTTTAGCTACTTTAGCGGCTTGGCCAGTTACCCGAAATCCACGATTATTTTATTTTTTAATGCTAGCAATGTATAGTGGTCAAATAGGATTATTTGCTTCTCAAGATATTTTACTTTTTTTTTTCATGTGGGAATTAGAATTAATCCCTGTTTATTTACTTTTATGCATATGGGGTGGGAAAAGACGATTGTATGCTGCTACAAAATTTATTTTGTATACTGCTGGTGGTTCTATTTTTATTTTATTAGGGGCATTAACTATGGGACTTTATGGATCGAATGAATTAACATTAGATTTTCAAAATTTATCTACAAAGTCTTACCCAATAGAATTAGAAATAATATTATATTTAGGTTTTTTTATAGCTTATGCTGTCAAATTACCTATTTTTCCTTTACATACTTGGCTTCCAGATACTCATGGGGAAGCACATTATAGTACATGTATGCTTTTAGCTGGAATACTTTTAAAAATGGGAGGATATGGAATAATTCGAATTAATATGGAATTATTACCACATGCTCATTCTATTTTTGCTCCATGGTTAGTAATAATAGGAGCAATTCAAATTGTTTATGCAGCTCTTACTTCTTTTAGTCAACGTAATTTAAAACGAAGAATTGCTTATTCATCAGTATCACATATGGGTTTTGTACTTGTTGGTATCGGTTCTATAACTGATATAGGCCTTAATGGAGCTATTTTACAAATGATTTCTCATGGGTTAATTGGTGCTGCTCTTTTTTTTCTAGCAGGGATTAGTTATGATAGAACACGTACTCTTTTTCTTGATCAAATGGGAGGAACAGCTGTTTCTATTCCCAAAATATTTACTATGTTTAGTAGTTTTTCAATGGCTTCACTTGCATTGCCTGGTATGAGTGGATTTATAGCGGAATTTTTAATTTTTTTAGGAGTAGTTATTAATCAAAAATATTCTTTTTCTTTCAAAATAATTATTACAATAATAGAAGCAATTGGAATAATACTAACTCCTATTTATTTATTGTCAATGTTACGTCAAATGTTTTATGGATATAAGTTTTCTAAAAATTTAACTTTTTCTAATCTAGATGCAGGACCACGAGAAATTTTTATTTTAATTTGTTTATTTTTTCCCATTATAGGTATTGGTATTTATCCTAATTCAATTTTATCTTTATGGAATAATAAAGTAACTTTTATATTATCTAAATTTATTTTTTAAGTTAAATAAAAAATTATATTAAAAAAAATTTAGTATAATAAATTTTTTTATTTAATCATTAATAAAATAGCTAAATGATATAAAAATATTTATCATTTAGCTATTTAAATTGAACTTAAATAGATTTAGTAGAAAAAGACATAAGCAGACCTATATATATACTAAAAATAAAAAAAATAGAACAAATAAATTTACAACATTTTTTTTTCGGAGCAGCGGGATTTGAACCCACGACCTCCATCACCCCAAGATGGCACGCTACCAAACTACGCTATGCTCCGTAAAATGAAAAATATTTATAATTTTTAGTAAAGTAAACTAAAAATTTATAAATATTTTTCATTTATTTCTAAAATATTGACCTTTTTAGATAAATTATGCTATTATTCTTGTTAAGCCGCCATGGTGAAATTGGTAGACACGCTGCTCTTAGGAAGCAGTGCTAACGCATCTCGGTTCGAGTCCGAGTGGCGGCATATTCAAGAAAATAAAATTAAGTTCTATTTTTTTTATTTTTAGTATATATATAGGTCTGCTTATGTCTTTTATTATTATATAGTTATTAATTTATAAAATATAAGTTTTTTAATTATTAAAAATATTATCAATTAATAAATAATTTGGATTATTTTCATTTAATTTTAATATGTCCTATTACCCTCCTAAGTCTTTCTTTATGAGATGAAAGTTTTATCTCTTTGAAAGCTTCGGAAGGTATAAGATTTATGCTATAATTTATTTAATTTATTAATGAATATTATTTATTATTTATTGAGATTGTGTAGATTTTTCTTCATTCATTATGTAATAAAAACTCTTTGAACGACCAGTTAAAATAGATTTAGCTAAGGAAAAAGCTTTTATTCTAGCTTTAATAGCTTTTTCTTTCCATATAGTCTCACGAATTTTTTTTTTTGATTTAGACGTACGTTTTTTTGGAACTGCCATAAGTAAAAATTCCTTTTATTTAAATATTTTTAATAAATGAATATTTCATTTATTCTTTCTCAAATTTTCTTTCATTTTCTACTTTCATAATTCTTTTCCATTTAAACAGATTGAATCTACTACAAATCGAGCTGAGTTTTGTCGATGTCCTAATTTACGTCGTGTTTTTTTTTTAGAATTCATTTTATAAATAGTAATTTTATTTTCAAGATGGGAATGTAAAATTCTTCCTTTTACTATCGCACCTTTTAACCAAGGATGCCCAACACTAATAACAGATTTCTGATGAATCATTAAAACTCGATAAATTAATATTTTAGTATTAGAACCTAAAAATTTTGGTTTTAATAAAGCAAAATGACGAATATTATAAAATCTTCCTGGTTCTACTCGGAGTTGTTCTCCTCCGGTTTCAATTATAGCGTATATACTCATTATGAAGTTTATGGTAAGTTAAAAATTATTATAAATTGAAAAAAAATTAATTGAATTTAATAATTAAAATAAAATAATTAGTTCTAGTTGTTTTAATCTTGTAAAATTTCTATAAAAGATTACATTATTTTTAAAAAATTATATATATCTTAGTTTAGAAACTATATATAATATTTTATTACTCGAATAAGAATAAAATCAAAAATCTTATTAATTTAATTTAATATTTTATTATTATTCAATAATAATAAATTTGATAATATTAGTTAAAATTTTTGATAGGATAAAAATCCTAAAGTTTTTCTCTTTTTCTAAGTCTATTTTTCTTTAATCTAGTTAATTATAAACTAGAAATTAAAAAAAAATAAGATTTTTTATTATATAAAAAATTTATTTATGGAATTTATATATCAATTTGTTTGGATTGTGCCTTTTTTTCCACTTGTAGCTTCTATCCTGATAGGATTAAATCTGTTTTTTTTTCCAAAATCTACTAAAAGTATTCGTTATATATGGTCTATTATTAGTATTTTTTTATTAACTATAGCTATGTTTCTTTCTTTTAGTATTTTTTGGCAACAAATTAGCTGTACTTCTATTTATCGATATTCATGGTCTTGGATTATTAATAACGAAATTGACTTTAAGATAGGATTTTTAATTGATCCACTTACTTCTATAATGCTAGTATTAACTACCACTATAGGAGTTCTTGTTATGATTTATAGTGATAGTTATATGTCTCATGATCGAGGATATGTAAGATTTTTTGCATATTTAAGTCTTTTTACAGCTTCTATGTTAGGTTTAGTACTTAGTCCAAATTTAATACAAATTTATATTTTTTGGGAATTAGTAGGAATGTGTTCTTATTTGTTAATAGGGTTTTGGTTTACTCGACCTAGTGCAGCTAATGCTTGTCAAAAAGCCTTTATAATAAATCGTATAGGCGATTTTGGATTATTATTAGGTATTTTAGGTTTTTATTGGATCACAGGTAGTTTTGAATTTGAAACATTATTTAAACGTTTTAATGAATTACTTGCTAGTAATGAAGTTAATTTATGGTTTGCTACTCTCTGTGCTCTTTCATTATTTCTAGGTCCGATTGCTAAATCTGCACAATTTCCACTTCATGTATGGTTACCTGATGCCATGGAGGGACCTACTCCAATTTCTGCTTTAATACATGCCGCTACTATGGTCGCAGCGGGTATTTTTCTTATAGCTAGATTATTTCCTCTTTTTCAAGCCTTGCCTTTTACAATGAATTTTATTTGTTCTATAGGTGCAATAACGGCTTTTTTAGGAGCTACTATAGCCCTTGCTCAAAAAGACCTTAAAAGAGGTTTAGCTTATTCCACTATGTCTCAATTGGGTTATATGATGTTAGCTTTAGGTACAGGTTCTTATCAAGCTGGTTTATTTCATTTAATTACACATGCTTATTCCAAAGCTTTATTATTCCTTGGATCTGGTTCGGTTATTCATTCTATGGAACCAATTCTTGGATATTCTCCTGATAAAAGTCAAAATATGGCTTTTATGGGTGGGTTGAGAAAATATATGCCAATTACAGGAACAACTTTTCTTTTAGGTACGCTTTCTCTTTGTGGTATTCCCCCTTTTGCTTGTTTTTGGTCCAAAGATGAAATTATTACAAATAGTTGGTTATATTTTCCAATCTTTGGATGGATAGCTTGGCTTACTGCAGGACTAACGTCTTTTTATATGTTTCGTATTTATTTTCTTACTTTCGAAGGGAATTTTAGAAAAAATTATTCTAAAAATTATTCACCTATTTCTTGTATATCAATCTGGGGAAATTTTATATCAGAAGAATTAAATGAAGAAAAAATAGAGTTTATTCCTCAATCTACTTTTTCTAACGCTTCGAATTTATTATCGGTTTTTTCAAATAAAAAAGATATTATATATCCAAAAGAATCAGATAATATAATGTTATTTCCTTTACTTTTGTTAACATTGCCTACTTTGTTTATTGGATTTATAGGAGCTCCTTTTCCACAAGGACAAATTGGTTCCGATTTGTTATCTCAATGGTTATATCCTTTATTTAAAAATTCTTATGAAACAACTTCTGGAAATTGGTCAGAATTTTTATCGAATGCAATTAATTCAGTAACTATAGCTTGTTTTGGAATTATTATTGCTTTTATCTTATACGGACCTAATAATTTTTTTATAAAAAAATTACAAAAAAATTTTAAATATTCATTAGAAGATAATATGAAATCTTTTTTTTATTTTATTTATAATTGGTCCTATTTTAGAGGTTATATAGATGGTTATTATAATATAATATTTGTTAAAGGTTTACGATTTTTGGCTAAAATTAGTTTATTTTTTGACGAATGGATAATTGATGGCTTTATTAATGGAATTGGTGTTTCCATTCTTTTTGGGGGAGAAAGTATAAAATATTTAGAAGGAGGAAGAATATCTTCTTATTTATTTGGTTTAATTTTCAGTATGATTTTATTATTCTTTTTTTTCATAATTTTCTTTTTCTAGAGTTCTAGTGAGCTATATTTTAAAAATTTCCTATGTTTTTCAAAATAAATAAAAAATAGGATAGATAATTTCAATAATTGAAGTAATGACGGTACGATCGCTGATATGTATTCCCCTCACTTC
>Ga0116231_10007907_pt1 | contig 19038 bp, 17 predicted proteins | sample S1TSphgellanicum_2_FD_89695 | JGI IMG/M metagenome (GOLD analysis project Ga0116231, IMG submission 89695) | Host-associated microbial communities from peat moss isolated from Minnesota, USA - S1T2_Fd - Sphagnum magellanicum MG | ecosystem: Host-associated > Plants > Peat moss > Unclassified...
AATTTAATTTAATTTAATTTAATTTGGATTAGATTAGATTAGATCAGATCAGATCAGATCATCATCTGCAATTCATTCACATCACATTCATCCAAACAGAACTCAACTGGTTCATCTAGTCCAGTAGATGAACTAGCTAGTTTGCTACTAGGTACAGGGACTAGTCTCGGAAGCGTCGAGCGAGAACCGGTTGGACTGGTCTCGGAAGTCGCGAGTGGAACTGGTTATAAAATACACCAGGCCGCGAGAGCAACAGGGGTTCCAGTTCCAGTACCAGTAGCAAGACAGGAAGCTCCTGCAGCGTCTCCTCCCTCTCTCTGTCTCTGTCTCTGTCTCTCTCTGTCTCTCTCTCTCGTGTCCGCGAGCTTCTTCTCCGCCGCTGCTGTAGGTTTTGTTGCAGTGATCTCTAGTGGCGCAACGCTGCCGGAACTTGATTTGCAGGAATAATTACAGTTTTCAACCAACTTGGGTGCAGATCGCTTTGGTCAAGCCGGAGCGCTCTGATCATAATAAGAAGAAGGAGGTCGACTTCGCTTGCAGCAGCAGCAGCAGCAGCAGCTTCGACCAATTCAGGTCTGATTCCGAAGCTTTTTTAGTTTGCAACTCTCTCTACTATCTCTAGTAAAGTAAGTACTTATGATCATATAGTGTATCAGATTGCTGGAGCAGCAGCAGCAGCAGCAGCAGCAGCTTGAGGATGATCAGTTAGTGTTGTATACAATATATTGATTAGAACTTGGACGACAAGCGCGCAGCTTATAAGTCCGCTGCTAATTGCTGTGTAAATGCAGCAGCTTCATGGGTTAATCAGGAAACTGATAAGTTACAGCACTCTAATCATTGATCTGCTGCATGAAGCGACGAATCTCGCAGCAGCAGCGCTAGCAGCCTAGCAGCAGCTGATCCTCATGGGCGGTTACAGACGTACTACCATGGTCGAGATACGTCGTCTACCCATGAATATGGTCATATTGTCAACAATATTAACATGGTTGTTGGCTGGAGAAAGCGGTAATTATAGCGGTATAAGTCATGTGGAAGCAACAGCTGCGATGATGTCTCTTACCAACGAATTTTCCAACAATCTCATGATCGCCTGCTACACAGACAGTGCCAATATGCCTCCCTTCGTCGCCAAACCTTCACAACAATACACAACAAATTTCGAGTCGCAGATCACTCTCTACTTGGATTGCATGCTGCAGTACGAGCCCGACATCCCGGAGATCAAGAAGACGGGTACGTTCCGGATGTGGGGCAATCCGAATCTACCTGGAACTATCGACGATTCCCCACTAGGGAACTGTATGAAGTGTAACTGGAAAGTGGATAATTCTGGTCTCCTCTTGCAGCAACCGGATCTGGCTTACTCCCTTATCTGGACCTGGATCTGATCTAGTACCAGTACTAGTACTGTGCATCATGACATTGCACCAGCTTGCTAGTGTTGTTGAAATCCATTTGTTCTAGAAGTGGAACTGACCTCGCCCATAGTGGAACAGATCATGCCCAAAGTGGTACCAACCACGCCCAAAGTGGAACTGAGCCCACCCAAAGTGGAACTCTAGTACATCTGATGGCTTCCCTGTTCCACCAGCTTTGGAAAAGATGGTCTACTTATAAAGTTGTTGTTGTTGTTTGTTTCCTCTCTTTGTATGTTGATTTGTGTTGAATTGATAGATTCCGTACTATGGAATGGTCTAGCCTCCTTGCCCACTATACATTATGTTTTGGGTGTGTCACTTAGCTCATCCACACTATGGAATGGTCAAGCCCTTAATTTCCCCATTATGTCGATTATGTCAGGTTTAGGGTTTTACGGTCAGTAGGTGAGCTTTTTTATGGTGCCCATTACTATGGAATAGTCAAATCCTTGCCCATTATGTTGGGGGTAAGGCACCTAGTGAGCCCATTAGGGCAAGCTAAGTGATGCACCCAACATAATGGGCACTTGGACAAAACATTAAGGTATGGTGTGGCATATTCACCAATTTATTTAAAATATGTGTTCAGTAGAGATTTTGGGCACTATTAGGAACATTGTATTGTTAATCACTGGAAGATTCTAAACAAAAAGTATGAATTATATTTAATTTATATAAAATTTTAAGACACTAGTATATAACCTTGGATTAATCTTGAGCTTTTTCCTCCATCACGACATTCTAGTAATTAAGTTAGACTTGTAAAGTGATCCATGATGCTTGCATTTGGTGGAATAATGACTTTTTTAAAAAGCATATGTGCAGCACTAATAGGCATTGTGTGATCATTTTGGGGCACCAATGGGTGATGTATTGTCGTTCATGCTAACTACAATTCCATGTTATGGACTCTACAAGTTTTGCGCCCCTTACTCTTTTGAATGTGGAGGTGAACTTAAATCTAGTCTCTTTATAGTCTTTGAAAGTATCTAGAAAATGAGTTTTAGCTTTTCAAAGAAAAACATCCAAGTTTTTGTTTGTGTAAACTTATTTGGGCGATGTTCAATAACATCAACCCTTATGGATTTTGGAAGTGCCATTAATCTAAATTTGATTTAATGTACCTGTGCTAATTTACAAGAAATTTATTTGAAAATTTTGTTTGCAATTTAAGAGAGGTATTACACACTTGATAGTAGCACTTGTCCATAAATTAGTGATGATTCTTAGTTGTCAACTAATTTCAACTCCATCAAAGTTTTTGCTTGATCTTTCCTAGTTTTTCTAATTTCTTGACCTTCCCTAGTTTTTCTAGTTTTTGAGCTCTTGGGATATCCACAATGGGTCTATTCACAATGAGGGTTCACGTCTAATCTTTTAGAAACTTGAAATAATAACTCGGGTTTTTTTTTCTTTACATCATCATTATTGTATTGGATTGTTGTATGTCATAGATAAAATTATGTCATGTTAAATTAATAAAAATATTTCAAAATAAAACTGATATTATATGAATGTGCTTTCAAGAATCATTAAAAATATTATAGCAAGTGTTTTAACATTTTTTTTAAAAAGGGATCAAAACAAATCAATGAAATCATGCAATTGATTTCAAATTTTTTTGTAGGATAAAATCTTGTTTCTTTCTAAATGCAATTACATGTTCATTGAGTGAACTTGATGAAATATTAAATTGTATCAAAATTTCAAAGGTTTGAAATTATGAACCAACAATTGCAAGGGAAGGGACTATCTTTTTTAACCATTTAGGTAATTTTTAGGCTTGATTAGGCTTAGAATTTCTAACTACAAGCATAGGTCACAAATGTAGGAAACTCCATAGAAACTTATTTTGGCATTTTCTGATTTTTTGTTTGTAAACCAAAATATCGATGCACAATAATGTATGCTTGTGCAAAATCATCAGGTCCAATGCATATCATCCTAACTTGGACTATTCATTGTTTCCCACTTAAATTTGTCCCACGTAAGTGGGATATTCATTAAAACTAGTTGAAAAAAATCCTAGAGTCCTTATAACTTTTTTTGAAATTGTAACTATGAATGAGGCCAATTATTGGCACTACAAATTTTTGCTATTTGAATATGTCAATTTATACAAGTCAATGACTTTAATATGTTGTTTGCAATATTTTACAAACTTGCAAAATTAATTTTTTAATATTTAATTACCAATGCTTGTTCATTAGTTTATTTTTTTCCATCAAGCTTGATTTGAAAATCCTTGTGTAAGATCTAAAATTTAAGGTGACAACATGGTAAAATATACCCCCAAAAAAAGTTGACAAACTAAAGGCAAATTTAAAAATGAAACAGGTGTTGACATAAATACAAAAAAGTCAATTCAAAATATATTCATTCTTCATTTTTCTATCCATTAAATTTATTATATGTTGAATATATAATTTGAAAAATTATAATAATAAACATTTAAAAATATTAAAATTTGAAACGAACTAATCAATATGATTTTAATAATATTCTTTCATTAAAAAAAAAAAGAAATAAGTGTGTACTAAGTTAAGATATAAACATGATTGTTTATTGAAAGTAGGGAATTTTTTTTTAATAATTTTTTTTTCCATGTTAAAATATACTTGACAAATGCTTTAAACAAATGCTACATTGCAAAAATTAGATTTCAACAATTACTTGCATTTAGAAAAACCTATTTTCAACTTAATTCTACAATGCAAAATTTGAAAATTAATGCACAAGAATGAAAAAATATATTTATCTTTGATCACTTAAATAAAAAAATTGAATATATAATAATTTTATGTTGGATTTTGTTGCTACTTTTCATAAACATAACAAGCAGCCTATAAATGTAACATTTTTGTCCACTTTATCTTAGTCACACACTTCAATGTTTCAAAATTAGGTGAAGTATGTCTATTAATCAAATCTTTCACCATGATGCATTGTTTTGGGAATCAATTTCACGAGAAACATCATCACTAATTCACTAATATTTTTAATGTATTAAAGTATATACCTTTCCAACTACCCAATTTAGGGTTCCTTTGGTATCCTTAGAATAATTGTGTATGTTGATATTCTTTTCCTTTTCATTGCCACAAACTTCATATGAAAAGCTTATAACCTTTCTATGTTCATGTTTTTGTCCTTGGAATGGTTGTCAATGTTGATATTCTTATCCATTTCATTGACACAAACTTCTTTCAAAAAACTCGTACCCTTTCTATGTCCATGTTTATGTGTGTTCATATTTTTCCTTGAAATATTGGAAATGCTTGTATGGATTAGCAAAAATTTTGATTGAAAAAAAACCAAACCTTTGAAAATTGACTATCAAAGGTTGATGGGATTTGGAATTATACCCTTTCTATTTTTAGATGACATTTTCTAGTTGAGTTTATAGACGTTATCACACATTTTCATTTTGTAATTGATTCTATAATATGAACTTCTTTCAAGGATTTTTGCAAAGTTTTGTAATGAACTATGACTAACATTAGCTAACTCACTTGATGTGACTTAGGTTGAAAGTGTTTTCGTTCTTTCCTCTTGTTTGATTAATCATAATGTCCTTTGGGTTGGGATTGAATGTGAGTCAAGCAAATTTGTGTGTTGACTCCTTTGGACATGTCTTGCAAAATGGTGTTCAATCGTTGCCTTGGGAAATGGTTGTGTTATCAATTGGTCGTTTTGCTTTGGGGTATGGTCCTTGAAAAATGGTCATTTTGTGTCAAGGTATGATTTTTCCCAAGGGCAAATGTGTTGCGCAGGAATTCCTAGGGAAATGGTTGTGTTATCAACAAACCTCAAGAAATGGGATATGTTATCAAGGGAATGGCAATGCTTTGAGCAACACAACCATTTTGTGGCTACACAACACATTGATCACTTGTTGATCTCTTCCTCAAGAAGTTGGGTCCCCTTTCTAAATTTACAATTTTCACTAACAATCAAATTATGCGAAATGCGTAATTTTTTTGGGTAAGTTTGCACAATAGATTTGAAACATTGGAGGAACATTGCATAATGAATGAAAAACTACATGATGAATGAAAAAACAAAATGACACATTCATCAAATATGCAACCTTCTAAAATTCTGAAGCCTTGCAACTTCCTTGAATGTTTTCCTTGCGGGAGTGTAACCAAGGTTGTTGTGAGAGTGTAACCAAGGTCACTAAGAAGGCATTGTCTCATTTTCTCTTCTAGAAAAACTTGGTCCAACTTTTTATTCTCCCCAATGCAACTTGATTGAGGAAATGGGGCCAAGTTGCAAAAAAAGCAAAAGCATCATGAGAGGGAACTTCTTCCCACATAGTTTTGAAGTTCCCCAAATAGGTTCCACAAATAACTGCCCAAGGGAAGGGAAGGTGGTGACTATTGCAAAAAAGATCTAGACCTGAAATCTTTGTTGAAAGAAAAAGAAATGATTCTTAACCCTTGCATCACACCCCTCAACCAAACAAGAATAGTTGCAACATTTATTATTATTATGGTACAGTCGAAAGAAATTTGAGGAAACACTTTTCAGTTAGGCACTTGTCTTGCAACAAATGCCAATTTCATCACATATCAAGCTTGTTTTCTTTCAATTATACAAACATAAGAAGAGGTGGTGTGTGCGTGCTTTTGCTTACCAATAGTGAATGGTCCAAGAAAGACAAGTGTTGTCCAGAGTCAAGAGTATCTCAAAGTTGAGGTGTATGTACCGTCCATGCAACAAATTTTCTGCACAATACAATAATCAAGCTCTGGTCCAAGAAAACAATGCTAGAAAAACAAGAAGCTTCAAAATGACATCATGTGAAGTGTTAGTGATCTGGAGCTGTTATTGTACTACCCACTACTCCTAGAAACCCATTAGCAATTGCAAAAGCCTGCTGAAAACATTCAAGCAAAGCTCAAAAGACAATTTGAGAAATTCACCATTTAGATTGTATAGCATGTGGCATAATTCTCGCAATCTCCTGGTTTGAAATTGAGAAATTAAAAGAACAAAGTAATATACAAGTAGTCAAAAAATTGTAGTCTGCAGACTGGATCTGGAAAAGAAAAGAAAAGAAAGGAAAAAGAAACAATCCCTCTAGGAACAACACCTTTTGCCATCTCCTCCCAAACACCTATGGACAAGCACATTAAGACAATTTCTAAACAACCAAATTGAGCAAATGCCCAATTTGGGTCTCAGAAATACATCTGAGACTACTGGAGGAAGCCACAAAGGCAGCAGCAACTCTGCATTTTACATCCAAGGATACTGAAGGTTCTTCACTGGAGTAGGTGGTGGTGGTGGAGCTGTCGATAAACACCATTTTGTATTTTCCACACTTGAAGAAAGGGCTTGGTAATAAACTTACTTCTTGGCTTTTTTGGCTGGAGACACAGCTGTCTTACTTGTTTTACCAGGCTTCGCACCTTTTGCAGCTTTCACAGTCTTGGGTTTTGCTGCTTTCACTGACTTTTGTGACTTCTTTGGGCTTACCACTTTCTTTGGAGTAGTCTTTCTCACTGCAGCAGGTTTTCTTGCAGGAGAAGCAGTGGGCTTTCTTGCAGGTGTAGCAGGCTTCTCTTCAACTTTCTTGGTTGTTGCAGCAGGTGCCTTGCGCTTTAGAGCAGGCTTAGTAGCATTAGCTGGCTTTATCTCTGGTTTTGAGGCCTTCAGTGATTTGGGAGCTTTAGCTGTCTTAGCAGCTGCAGTTGGCTTGAGAGACTTGGGCACTGATGCTCCAGTAGGTGTCTTTTTCACACGGCCTCCTGAAGATTTCTTCACCACTTTAGTAGGCTTGGGAGCTTTGGTCTCCTTCACCTCCTTCACCTCTTTGACTGATGCCACAGGAGGTTTGGGGGCCTTAGTTGGCTTCTTGAGTTCATCAGACAGCTTAAACGAGTTCTTCACCTTGTACACCTTACCCTGCTTTGTCAAGTTGCGTAGTTGGATGGACAAAGTCTTCTTAAAATTCGGGGGTAAGCCAGTCTTATATGTGTCCTCAAGATACTTGGCAATTGCATACTGGCTTGACCCCGTCCTCTCCTTCAAGCTTCCAATTGCCTCCTTCACCATCTGAGGAGCAGCAAACAGAACCATAACCACTCACTCTTCAACAAAAGTCATTTCCATTGTTGGGGGTTGCCAACAATCAAGGATATCACCTAGCATGCAATGCATGCAGTACACATCTTGCCAGGCCTTAAACAACATGAAATGCGGGTCACAGACAAACTACGAGTATAAGATCCAGTCGACACCAGTTCAGCTGCACAATATTCACAATTTTGTACCAACACATGAATGAAAGCAGTCCTATAGAGTACAGAAGAAAGGCAAAAGGTGCAAAAGGAAAAAGTCATTGATTGTAACAACAGACAGACTGTTTTCAGCATGCAAACCAAGCACAATGCCTCAAACCAAAAGAGAAAGGAAAAAAAGCAGTCAAGGAGGACAACTGATTTCCAACATGGATCAAATACAAAGCTGTATTTTCCAATGCTAAAGGATTGATCAATATACAAATGGAGCTTCACATCCATGTCAGTCAAAAGCTGTGAAGAAGATAAACCATATGTAGCTAGTATCAAGATTCACATCACAAAACAGATGGCAAAACAGTGCTAATGATACAATAATGAACCAACATCAGCTTCTTGTGAAAGAAAATATTTACCTCTTGAAGCCAAAATCCTGCTCAGTGGGCAGGGGGACAGTCAAAAACTATCATCATTCATCATCATCATGCCTCCAATGCTATAAATCTAATAAACCTGATGCTATAAAGAAAAACAAAAAGTAGCTAGTAGAAATCCAAACTCCACACACATTTTCTTCACAAAGATGTGGAGTGTTGGAAGGGCTTTGTGGATGTGCTCATTCAGCTTGAGAAAGGGGAAAAGCATTTGAATGAAAACTTGACAGGCTATGGAGTTGTACATGTGTTGCACATGTGCTGTGTATGTGCAGTTGTAAAAGAAAGCAACAGAATTAGAGGAGGGAGAGAGAGAAAGAGAATTACCAGGAGGTAAGACGGATGTGTAGTGGGGAGTTTGGCAGCTTTGGCAGCCTTGGTAGCCTTGGGCTTCTTAGGCTTCTTCTCCTTTAGACCTTTCACCTTCTTCTCCTTGGGAGCTTTCTCAGCCTCTTCCTCCTCTTCCTCCTCCTCCTCATCCTCCGGCTTCGCTTCTTCCACTGCCTCGGAGGCAACTACCACTTCCTCAACAACCGGTTCGGCATCAGGTGTAGCCATTGCGAACAACAACCAAAAAAAAGCTTCCGAAACGCGGAGGAATAACTAACGCTAGCAGGACCAATCCCTCGCACAGCACTCTTCCAGGAAAAAAAAAACGGCTCCAAAGTCTTTCTCCCTTCTTCTTCCACACAGAAGAAAAATGTCAGTCTACAAGTCTCCTGATTCCAGCAAAAGCAGCCACAGCAAGCAAGCAAGTAGGGGCAGAGATCTGTGAAGTCAAAGAGCTTGCGAATGCGGCAGTAGGAGCAGCAGCAACAACAACAACAACTACCCTAGGGTATGGAAGACAAAACAGTGTAGGGGAAGGGGGGAAAGGGAACGCAAGACAGACCAGTACAGGAAGCACACACGCGTGTTTCCGAAGCCGTAAAAGCAGAGATTTGCAAATCAGAACAGATCCCGATCAAGAGACGCGTCACGGCAGCACCGCAATGAAGCTCAGCAGGCACAAATGTCGACGAGAGAGATCGCGAGACGGCACAGCCAAGCGAGCGAAGATGCGCGCACACACACACCACAACAGTCTCGTCTCTGGTCTCCCCGTCCTCGCGTGCTCTCTCTCTCTCTCTCGCTCTCGCTCTCCACACGTTCCCACGTCCCCGAGGTTCCCCGTTCCCCGTTCCCTCAAAGTTTTTTTGTTTCTTTTTTTCCCTTAATTCCTTTTTTATTAAAATTTACCTGTGAATTTTTAAAACATTATATTTCCCAAAACCTTAAGAGGCCAATTCTTCCCCAATTTTTTTTTTAAAAACACAGAAAAAATCTCCTTTTTTTTTTCTCTCTCTTTCAATTTCTAATCATATGCCCAGCATAATTAATTGGTACCAAATTTATTTTTTTCTCATTAGCTTAATAGTAAAATTGATTATTATACCTACAACTAATGTTTGGGGACTTCTTTGCCAAATATTTTTTTACTTATTTTCTAAAAACAAGAAAATTTTTGATTTTCCAAATTTTCAACAATTGAGAAACAAGTAAGCAAAGAACAACTGAGGTTTTTTGTTTTGCAATAGTAACCCAATGGTTGACATAACAAATAATTTGTCACAAGTTGGGAGTTCAATTCTCAACAACTTCAACAAAATAGAAGGTATGGTATGATGGGGTTTGGAGGTAATATTGACATGATCATATTGTTACATGGGAGAATTGCTCTCTCTCTCTCTCTCTCTCTCTCTCTTTACTTGTTTAACAACCTCCTCAAATGGACTAGGACTAGGTAACTTAGTGAGAGCACAAAGGTTACTATGAATAGTTGAATGAGTGTCAAGGTTATTCCCATCCCCTTGTGATAGAATTGAGATGCACTCTTTTCATCCACATAGGGAGTGGATATGAAATCTTATTCCCATCCCTTGTGATAGAATTGGGATGCAGTCTTTTCATCCACATAGGGAGTGGAAATGAAATCTTCCTCCGAATAGCCAAGGGTTAGAAAATCATTGGGCTAATGAGAGCTCAAGGTGGTGTGGTATCTTATGCTAACTAATAGATCATTAATTAATGAAAAAAAAAGTTGAAGGTTAGGGGTTTTAACTCACAATTTAGCATTCAATCAAAGTGTTAAGATTCTAACGAAGAATGGTTATGGATCACAAATCATTCGTTCACATCATTAGGGATGATCTCCACTTAAGATCTCTTTCCTATTTTTTTTCAATGTATAAAGAAAATCTATACATTTTAAGATAGGTGTTTGTTTTGTTTGTTTGTGAGCACACCCTAACCCTCCTAAATTATAGAGTCACTACTAAATATTAAGCTTCTTTGTTGTGAATTCAAAAATGTTTCATTCAAATGCAACAAATTTTTTTGTGACCAAATTTCACAACTTCATGATTTTTTTCAAAAAATGAGAAGAAACAAGAAAATTTTGTGATTTTTAATGATGATTTTCACCATTAAAAAAATTATAAACAATTAAATTAACCACATCCCAACCTAGGCACTTCTCAGGTAGTCACTTTTAGCGATACTTTTGTAAAAATGTTATAGCCCACTTAAGACAATTGCTTTTTATGTTAATTAATGTTGAGATCCTTGCCAGTGGACCTACCTAATGAATTTGAAAAAAACAAAAGCATGTTTAGGTGTAGATTAAAAATTGAAGTCTAAAGAATAATCAATTGTAAAATAATCACATAATTTACTAAATATTTGATGTTGGGTTAGTTTGATCATTTGAGTAATCAGTTAGAAGAAATGGATGAAATGAATGTGAATTTGAAATCCTTCATTTTGGGTGTAGATTATAATTGAAAAACAATAAATTGTAATATCATCATACATTTACTTAATAATATGTTTATTGAATAGATTAATCAATTCATTGAATTGATCACAAAAAATGGACAAACTAGTGTTTTTCTTTCATTTTTTTTTCTCTTTTGTATTATAATGATGAATCATGATTAGGGTTTGTAATTAGTGATAATAGGGTATATTAGGCAAGTAAATTGAACTCTACTATGACCCTTAAAAAAACCTCTTGTTATCAACATCAACATATTTGACAACCAAAATTGGGATTGAAATAATGTTCTAGAAAAAAAACTTCTTCAATCTATATAATGAAAGAGTGATATTTGTTTGTATGTTCAATATGAACCTATCTTTTCCAAGCCTAACTACCTCCCTCCTTTTGCTACCCACCTCCATGGATATACAAAGGCAAATTAGCATGTGCCTTTCATGTCCATGTTTATATATTAATATAGTTTTTTGTTTTGTTTTGTTTGTGATCACACCTTAACCCTCCCAAATTGTGGAAGTCCCTTACTATAATTTTGGCATTACCAAAAAGCCCTCAACAAGGCAATGTGCATGGTGGTTGGTTCATAATTTTTGAACTAACTGAACAAAAGTGATTGAACTTTTTTTTAAACTTGTCATTGAAAATTAATTAAGAATTATAAATTTTTTTTCAACCAATAAACTTTTTTTTTATCGTTTTCACATCACATGACAATGTGTAAGGAATTTCCCATTGATTATTTTATTTGCACTTTCAAACAAAACTTACAAAATATTATTTTTCACCTTTGGATTTTTTGAAAAGCCATGTATTTTAAAAACTTGAAGAGGTTTTTTGAAAATTTGTATCTTTAGATCCTTGAGCATGATTGCATTTGGGCCAAGATCACAAGGGTTTACTAATATATATTAAACTAATTTTATAACTACCTTTTTTAAGCTTATCTATTTTGCCATCTTTCACTTCAAATTTTGAGATATGGCATAAAGAATGATGAGCTATTGAAAACCATATGGGAACATAAAAGAAAAAAACAAAAGAAGAGAGAGGGGGAGCAGGGTGATTTTGGAACTTTACCCTTTGAACAAAAGCATTACATTCATAATTTTAATAAACAAGACAACAAATAAACTTTGATGTTCAGTTCCAACATAAGTCCAAAATATCATCTAGGGTTAATATAGATTAATTAAATAAATATGGATTCAAAATAGGTATTCCATTACTATGAATTTATGGTCATACCCAATTGTGAAATATTTCCATGTACCTAGATGAAATAGATAAATAAAATTTTACCATTTTTCAACTACTCAAACAATACAATTCATATGAGATAATAGTCAATATACACATACTTGTCATGGGATTCTTTTAATTAAAAAAATGTTCAAAACAACGGGAAAAGATGCCAATTCCCATCCTTACATTGATGAGTAGGTCCACTCATAATGAGTCTTTAAGCCTAACAAAATAGTTTTCCATCCAAGATTAATTATTAAAATCTTCCCAAGAATCACCCATAAATATCAAACTAATATTGTGATGAGAGGCTAGTAATAATTCAACATATGGACCAATTAACCATTCGAGCCAATTAATAATAGGTGGTACCTTGTACAATGGGGATGAATCAATCAATTAGTCATTAATCAAATGGCTTTTGCTAGCCTCTACATCCTATGTAAATATGCTAGCCAAAACTCATTTTTTTTGGAATGGAACTAGTAAGATTTTCTAGTGCATCATCCAATTGACCGCTTTGCGGTGTGTTGGTGGAGTTGCTTTTACACTAAGTTATGAAGGGAAGATGATTCATCATCACATTAGACTATGAATAGCATTTTAGAAAAGAAAGAAAAGAGGTGACCAATTGATCCCACCACACAATTCATGTTGACATGTGAGTTTCTCATAATTTATTTATTTTTTATTCCAAAGCCCTTACCTTAGTAAACCTAATACCAAGTGGAAAACTACTCCAATACCACTTGCCCTTTTTTTTGGTATCAAATAGTGATGACCATTTTCTTTTCATGTTGCCATGTAGGCAATGTTTCTTCATGTGAAATTGTGTCAAAATGCAAAAATAAATAATGTAAAAGGAATATTCTGAAAGTTTTTGCTAAATTTCAAAAAATGAAATGAAAAATGTCCACCACATTTGGACTTGATTTGAATTTTGTAACATTTTTTAACTACTTATTTTACTATCTACTTAGATTTTAAAAACTTGTCACCATTTAATGTTAAATCTCTCTTGGGATGCTAGCCAATGACACAACATATACAAAATTGAAAAACATATCACTGCATTGAAGATTAGATTAAACAATTGATTGAAAAAAAATTTAAAAAAAAAATAATGGTATGATGCTATGAGGGTTTGGTGGCCAAATTTGAAGAACATTATCATTGTAAACTACTAAAATATGAGGTTATGTGTGGCCCTAGTGGGTAGTATCATGTTGTTGCAATGATGAAGGTAAACAACAAAGCAAGAACCCAAATTGATTAGTGTAGATTAATGCCCTAAAGTAGAACAAATTTATGTCCCTATGAATTAAGGATAGAGCCCATGGTCTAGGGTGTAATGTGTCTTGTTAGACTAATATTCATATTATATAGTGTAGAGAATGAAACACCTCCATATGCCTCCATATGCAGGTGCCTTATGTGGTAGGTAATGCCTTGGTAGCAAGGTGTTACACCTTGTGAACTAAGGGTGAAGCTTGAGGTCCAAGGTGTAATGCCTTACTACTAGGGCATTAACTAGTGTAATAAACAAAGTGCAATAATGTTTTCAAAGGGGGGGTGGATCCCTCCCATTGTACAATGGGGCCCCCCTTTCAAGGTTATTATGCATGCAAAAAAAAAAAGCCTCCCTACATGCATAAAACATATGGAAGCACCTTACGTTTCACCATTGTACATGTGTAAAGTGTCTATGTATGAGGGCCACCTTGCATGGCACATGTTATGCCATTTAAGATGAGCTACAAAGGCTATGCTAGAAAAGTTGGTAAATTTTTTTATGGACACATTATCACCTTACAAGTTTGTTTTGAGTTCAATTTGTCACTAGACCATGTTGAGTCAAGCAATAAACAAGAGTAACAAATTAAATGTAGTTCAATCCCCTGCACAAAAGTAAATATACCCACCATTACCATTGATGCCGAATAGGAAATCATTCTTTAAAGTTATTTGATTTAACGTTTAAATTATGAATATTATTTTAAGTATGATCAATATTATTATTATTATTTTGAATAAAAGATTGTGACACGATGATTGAAAATTTCTTTAATATGTGGAACATCTAGGTTTCAAATATTTTTATAGCCATCTTGTTCTCAAATGGCTTTTATTTGGGCAAAAACATGGTTGTTTGTAAACAACTTCAATGGGGAATGGTTGTTAGTTCCCTAGTTAGTCAAGGGAATAGTTGGCCCACCAGGTTAGCCCAAGTTGCCCAAGGAAAACCTTCCTTTCCCAACTAGATATAAGTGTTCCCCAACCATTCATTAGCTAGCCAACACAACCACTTGTTAATTGGGGAAGGTGTCACTTAGCAATGTATTGTCTAGTTGGGGGAAAACATCTTTTCCTTGAAAAGGTGTAATATCATTCTTAAGTTTTTAAATGTCATTCATAATTAATTCAACTATTATAAAACTTTTGAATTAAGGTTGCATGTTGTATCATAAGTTGGGGAACTTGGCTTCAGAGGTCATGCACAATGGAAGAAATTTTGAATGATGGATGAAACCTTAGGGGGAAAAATTAGACAATGGAAGAAGAATTACATGATGGATGAAACCTTAGGGGGGAAAATTACACAATGGAAGAAGAATTACATGATGGATGAAAACTAAGGAGGAAAGTTGAGGAATTAAAGTTGCAAAATACATGGAAAACTAAAGGAAAACTAAAAATGGATGAAATGTTAGAAAAAGTTGTGGAATAAATGTAAAAAACACAATGAATGTAAAGTTGAAAAACTTCTACAATGAATGAAAATCTAAAGAAATGATGTGACATATTCATCCACTGTGTGGCCTTCTAAAAATTTTAAGACATTACAATTTTCCTTGGATGTTTTCCCCAAATACATGTAGTCAATTTCCCTTAGGAAAACATGGCCTCAATTTTCCTTCTCATTCAAGATCTTGGATCATCTTATTTTTCTCCCCTAAAAGCAAGTGGGATATGAGAAATACAAATCTACTTTCACTAGCAAAGTGTACCAAATTCTTCACTTGTGTGGAAAACATCTCACTTCCCTTTATCTACAATTTTTTTTCTTCCCTTGTGTAACTTGGTTGGGGAAGTGGGGTCAAGTTACACATGGAAAACAACATCCCAAGAAATTATTTTATTCACAAATGGGTTTTTAATAGCTTTCATGTTAAGAAGTAGACCATGAAATCAAATTATTGTTAAGGAAAAAAATTGAGCTCAAGATCTTGTACCTATAGCATAGGATGGGTTTGACCCACAAGGGTTAATTTTAAAATATGCCCATTCTAACACAAAGGTCGATTAAATTCACTAAATCTCACACAACACAAATAACAAAAAGGTGAAACTTGCATGTCTTAAGTTATGATAGTTCATGCACCAAAAGTTTGGTCTTTATGTCAACTACATTTGAAGGCACATTCATTACATCCACCTAAAGACCTTGCCCTATGGGGATCACCAAACACACATAAGCCTTGCTTTGTAAATTCTTTTGGAATCAGAACAATACGTGGGTTCATCATCTCAAATGTTCTTCACATAAAAAAAACATTACAAGGCCTAAAAGTAGGATAGTAACATGAAAGTATGAGAAGGAATTAAAAGTTTCAACCTTAACTCCTTAAATACTTGAAGGAAAAGTGGATGGATCATCCACCCCTTTCGTCTAGGTTTAAGAAATGTTATGATTCATTAATGTTAGGCCAATAATATTATGGTATGTAATAATTTTCTAGAAAACTTATCCTCTCCATAGATGAATGGGTGGAAGCATGGTAAAGTCAACACAAAAATATGTGTTTCACTTTTATTTGTGTAAGGATCAAAGCAAGATAATTTGTACAAGCAATTTTTACCTTGTCAAAAAACTGACAATAGCCATAAATAAACTTTGGTATGTTGAAATTAATAATATTACTTTTAATGATTGATATGAATACATCCTTTGAATTTATGACAATGGTATTGAAAAATCATTTATTTAATATATGCATTTGAATAATTTTTTAAAAAATGCATCTACTTGCAAGATATGTGAACATTATACAAATTGAGTTGGAAATAGTTGTAATATTGAATTTCTTTTCTATTTTTAAAGTCGTGGGCACCTCCATTGACTTTATGGTAGGTTGAATACAAAATTTGAAAACCTTTTATCTCTTAAAAGTAAACAAAAAATCCATATATACAAATTTACATCTACATGTTTGAGCCTTGAAAGAAAAAAATATTAATTAAAATACCCATTTTTTTCAAAAAAATTATTGAACTTACCATAAACTCAATGCAAGTGCCCATGATCTTATATTTCCATTTATAAAAAGTTTGAATTTATTACAATTTTTATTTCTTCTATTTATTTTACCATGTTTCAATTGTCATGGATAAAAACATGCAAGTAACATTGAAATGAATGGAAATACGACTAAAAATCATCCATGCCTCCTATTGAACTTATGAAAATCTAATTGTAAGAAAATAAAAATCTTTTTTAAAAAATAATCCATTGAATAGAAACTCATTCAAAAAGATTTTATATTCAATTTTTTCTTTGGTCTGGGGATATTTTAAACACAAAATATTCAATCAAATATCTATTTATTAATTTGAAATATAAGGATCATTATATTCTTAATCTTAGCATCAGAAAAAAATTATACTTTCTATTTGTTGGAATTTATTTCCTCTTTATCTTATTGTCATTTGTATTTTGTAACAATCCATGCTTCAAAAAGGAGATTGCAAAATTTCTTGCATATTATGTTTATGTATATTTATTATATTACAATACATTCATTCATTTTGAAATTAAAAAGTAGTGTATAACACTATTTTGGAATGATATAAAATGTTATAATAATTTTCATTTTGTTCAATTTTTGCATGTGTGCATGTGTGAATACATCAAAATTTGTGCATAAGTTCAATTGTGTGGGGATTTTTAAAATTAACCATTTAAAGTTAGAACTTGTATTTTAAAATTGACTTACATTCAACTCTTTTGACATGATTGGTGATGCACCTTAAAAGGTTGGTGACAAGGCATCACTTGGTGAAATTTCTAATAGAATGCAATGGTTTAAAATTGAAAGCATTCACTATTATTGAACAAGTTATTTTGACTTGAGAATCTAGCCAACAAGGACCTCATTTGACAAGCATCAAAAAGATCATATTGTCAATCTAGACAAATTGATTTGGAGTTGTCTTATGTGATTAAGTGATATTTTTTTAATAGCAAAAGTTTTGGACTATTTGAATGGTCATTTTGACTACTAATAATGGACCATTTGATTAATCTAATTTCTACCCAATTTTTTTTTGGATTATTACCCCCCAAAAAAATTGTGTAGGTAGGTTTAGGTAGGTATGTAAATAGGTCATAAAAAGGCAAGTAGGTAGGTGGTAGCCTAGCTAACATAACCTAGTCTATTTAACATTTTAAACTTAATCTAATTTAACTTAGCTACCTACCTTAACTTTTAAACATGGATATAGGCTACAAATGTTAGGAATTGAACCCTTCACCTCCTTAATGATAAACCAAATCCTTACCAATGGACTACACCTTCCAATGTTGACAACATTTGTCAAATATTTTGTTTGACTTGTTTATTTCACATCAATAACTATGTAGATAAATAAGAAAGTTAGGTAGTTAATAGGTAGGTTGCATAATGCTTGGTAGGTAGAAAGGTAGGTAAGTAGGTAACTTGTAGTCCATAGGAGGTAGGTAGGGATTTAAAATGATATGTGGGAAGTAGGAGGTAGGTAGGTATGTAGGATGGTAGGTAGGCATGTAGGTTTGTAAAATGGTAGGTGGGTAGGTAGGTAAATTGGTATACATTGGTAGGCCTACTACTAATAATTAATAGTTATTTTGACCAATTAGGTAGCATAGGATGTCCCATTTAACTAAAACACCATTGTCCATCTTGACTAATGATGTCATTTTGCTTTGTTCAATTTGACTAAAAGCCATTGGTCATTTTAACCAAGGTAGTCATTTTTTTGTCCAACTTGACTAAATGTTCAATTTGACATATAATCAAATAAGTCACTTTAATCAAGTTTACCAATAAAAAATACACATGTCATTTAAGCCATGGGCTTGTAAAAAAAATGTACATGTCCATTAATAAAAAAGGACTTGTTAATAAACTTGAAACCATTTGAAAAACCATGAATTGTAGTAGTGATTGGACATGTTCTTTCCCTTTGCACACCAAGACAAGTGGATTATGGGGGAGCTTCAAAATAAAACCAAGATAAGCTCCTAAGTTGAGTTCAAGAACATTTCAAATTACACATTAAACAAAGAAGAAACATTACTTGTTTGTCTAAAGTTGAAATGGTGCATGGATAAATCATGGATTCATAAGGTTCACCATGGCCTTGTGAGTGTTTTCTTCCTTATAATATTTTGTATAGTTCATTATGAGGTGGGCTCATGTGGGGTTACATCAAAATGGCCATTTTTTTTGGAAACCTCCAAGTGGGAGTTTCAAAACTTCTAAATTATGAATCTCACCTTTTTGGGGGTTCATACAACCTCTTTTCATTATCAATGTTGGACTTATCTCGTTGTAAGTCCATTGAATCATTACCCACAACGATTGCTCAATTGCAACATTTGACCAAGCTATGGTTGGTAGGATGTGAAAATCTTAAGGAGCTTCCTAAAAGCATTGGCAACCTCTCTTCATTATCAATGTTGGACTTATCTCGTTGTAAGTCCATTGAATCATTACCCACAACGATTGCTCAATTGCAACATTTGACCGAGCTATGGTTGGTAGGATGTGAAAATCTTAAGGAGCTTCCTAAAAGCATTGGCAACCTCTCTTCATTATCAATGTTGGACTTAT
>Ga0116231_10007908_pt1 | contig 19037 bp, 26 predicted proteins | sample S1TSphgellanicum_2_FD_89695 | JGI IMG/M metagenome (GOLD analysis project Ga0116231, IMG submission 89695) | Host-associated microbial communities from peat moss isolated from Minnesota, USA - S1T2_Fd - Sphagnum magellanicum MG | ecosystem: Host-associated > Plants > Peat moss > Unclassified...
ATCCACTACCTACTACCTAGTGCCCACATACCAAAGCCCATGCCATCATTGTCTTCAAAATTATTTTACAGCAGTATGGAAGTCTTTCATGTTGGGCCCCTGCAATAAATTCCATCATTGTTGTCAAAATGTTGTAGATACTTGGGTGTCACCACCAAAAAGAAGGGGAGGTGATTTTGAAAAGGTATCTCTAACATTTTGAATACACATTCAATAAGATTTATTGGGAATGTCCAAAGAGTAGAAAGAAAGTTACAAGAGATATTATTCCAAAACCTAAATCCTTCCAAATTAAGAGATTTTCTTATTCTAGTTCTATGGACCTCAAGGGATCATACCTCTCTTGATTTCCTTTCAAGGAGTCAACTAGTTGTTAACAAGTGTGGCAGTTCATCCTTCAACAACAAAAATCCCACAAATGCTACCCCAACATCATTACATAGTTTTTTTCGAAAGTTGAACAAAGATTAAGAACAGAACATGTAGATGTGATCATCTACACCTCATAGTATCCTCTTGTTCCAAAATCCCCCGAAGCTCCCACAATATCATGGGTACTCTCTTCTCAAAATAGACCACATTACACATTCACATCAAAGCCCCTGTCACCAAAAAGAAGGGGAAATGATTTTTGGTGCGGAAATCCCTGACATTGGGTATACAAATTCAATAGGATTTGCTGAAATCTTCCGAAACAGAAAGAAGGTTATTACACGTGTTAATTCTACATCTAAATGCTTACAGACATCAAATTTTGTTATTCTAGTTCTATGGACCTCAAGGGATCAAATCTTTCTTGATTTCCTTTCAAGGAACCAATTGGTTGCTTAATGAGTGTGGTAGTTCATACTTCAACAATAGAAATCCCAAAAGTGCAATCCCAACATCATTACATGGTTCCTTTCAGAAATTGGACAAAGACTCAAAACAAAATAGGTGGGTGTTATCTTGTGCACTTCTTAATATCCTATTGTTCCAAAATCTCCGAAGCTCCCACTATCCAACAAGTATTCTTTTCTAAGAATGACCACATTGCACACTCGCATTAAGACCCCCAAATTGTCAAAAATGATGATGCCACAACAATTGTTCCTGAAATCCTAGATTCATTCATCATTTCCCTTGTTTTGGTCCCTAAAATGCAAATGCTAGACCTCTTAATATCTTCCTGAGGCACAACGGAAGATCAAGCGTCGTGTTCATGAGAGGAAGAAGTCCAGATCAACTTTTGCCCCCAATTTATTACTGTGGAATCCCAAAGTAACTCCACACGTCCTAATTATCAAAAAAACTAGGAATTTAGCTTCTTCCCCTCGCCCAAAAGTTTGCCTTCCTTCTCCTCAGCTAGCTTCATATATTTTCCTCCTCTCCACCTTCCTTCACTCCCTTGAAATCTTGCACCAATCTTCCCCCATAATTGTGCTTCACACTATTCATAAAGAGTATCCTTTGAGCAGCTAGGATTGTGTTCCATCATTGAAACCAGCTCACCAAAACCATTCCATAATAATTTGCAAAGCAACAAACTAAGCCAAAAATAGAAAAATAAGAAAATGAACTTTTCGACATCCTTGAAACACCATGCCTCCAATAGCTTTACCACAAGCTAAATTAGGGCTTTCTACTTTCATCCACAGAAAACATTTGACATTGTTTTTAGGTCACAAGTGTCACCACTCCTTCCGAATAAATCTATGTCCTCATAGATCAAACATAAATATGCAAATAGATACAATTGGAAATCCCTTCTTGACTTCCCAACATTACCCCTTGAAATCTTTGGAAATACATATTTTGCTACCATGGTTTTGTTCTTGAAATCCCTTGCCATCTTTGTAATCAACAAAGATGTAGGGTCCCTCCTAGTTACTTAACGATGATCTTTTCTTTCCAAGTCTACGCATCTTGATTTTGGTATTTTTTGTAAAATCTTCAAAGGTTTGAAGCCCCTTTTTGGCATCATGTTTCTTTTGAGCATGCTCCACATTTTCAAGCAGAGATTTATGCACACTTGCAATTAGTTGCATCTTAAAAATCATTTGATCTACCATGACTCTAGGACTTGCTTGTTCATCAAATACATTACATAAACCACTAAGACTATTATCAATGGTGAGTCTAGGCATACAACCAATGAGCACCATGAAAGGAGAGTGTTTTGTGTTGGCTTGGATGCCACGTCGATATCCAAAGAATATTCTTGGTAGGAGTGAATCCCAATCATGTATGTTGGTAGCAGCCATGACCGTGAGTTTGTGCTTGATGGTTTTTATTAGAAGCTCAACCATGATATTGCATTGAGGCCAAGCAGGGGCTGCAAATTAATGTGTGATGCCATAATTCTGACAGATTTTAGCAATTCCTTCATCCACTCATTACCATTATTTGTCAAAATGTACTTAGGCACTTCATACCTATTAATAACTTCATCTTCCATAAACTTAGCAATAGTGTAGGCATCATGTTCCTTGATAGGCCATGCTTCACACCATTTAAAATAATGGTCAATAGCTACAAGCACATACTTATTGCCATTAATTATTTCTGGTAATGGCCCAACAATGTCCATTGCAACATGATAAAACAAATTATATATAGGAATATTTTTCATCTCCTCAATGCCAAATTTCATGTTTCTAGATTACGTGGCTAGTTGACATTTTTCACAAATCCTGATGAATTTTTTGATAGACTTAGTTTTGTCATGCTAAAAGAACCTTTCTTCATCTTAGCAATTGTTCGCATTTCCCCAAAGTGTCCAATTTCTTCATGTATTTTCTCAATCAACATTCTCCATTCTATAGGCCTAGGTACCACCAAGTTTTGGAAAAACAAAGTATCTTTCAACCAATGGTACTTCATTACCTACTTCTTAGCCCTTTTTATGTTGGTAGTGTCATAGAGTTCAATTTCTAGATGTCCACCATCAAGTAATACCATTGACACATTGTCTTCCCATATATCCACATGCCTTGACGAATCATCTTCACCTTGTCCCATTGTTTCCACACTCTTGCCCTTCTATCTATTTCTAATTTCATCTACCATGTTTGAACTTCAACAACCATTCTTCTGTACTCCACATGATTCATTGGAGGTAGTCCTTCTTTTGAAAATGTATTTTGTCCACCACACTCACTCCTAGCATGATGTTTTTCAGCATCATTTACTTCTTGTTCAGTGTGTTGCAAAGTAAATAGATTGATGTTAGCTTCATTAGTAACATTACTCTTTGTGAGTAATGGTGTGATTCCTGGGTAATCTTCTTGTTCCATCACATCACTTCCAAAATCCTCATCCTCTTTCGGAAAGCCAATAGAATTTTGACTTAATGCATCAACATTCAAGTGTTTGCTTCCTGCATGGTGAATGATCTTGAACTGAAAGTCTTGCAACATTGCAATCCAACGGCCTTTCCTACCATATGCATCTGAAACAATGGCTAACCACTCCAAAGGTTTGTGGTCTGTGCGTAATAGAAACTGGGTTTTGTGAAGATATTGCCTCAAATACATTATGCCCCAAATGAGAACATAACACTCTCCCTCCATAGGATGAAAATGGTGTTGTACTAGAGATAAGCTCTTGCTTGCATAAGCAATGACTTGCTCTTGCTTTCCAGATTTCTACGACAAAATAACTCCAACACCCTTTATTGACCAGTCAACATCTAAGATGAATGGTTTGTTGAAATCAGGTCTAACCATAACAAGTGCTTCTACAAGCCTCCTTTTTAATGCAACAAAAGTTGTTTGGCATATGGGTGTCCAAAGAAACTTGCATTCTTTTTTTCTTAAGGCAACAATGGCTCTACAAACTTTGTATATCCAGCAATGAACCTTTTATAATACCCTGTCAATCCCAGAAATGCTTTGACATTTGTGGCTGTATTGGGTGTGGGAAAATTTTGGATTGTTGCTATCTTCTTGGGATTAGGTTGAGATTTGGCATAGTCCACAATATGTCCCAAAAAGAAAAAGGTAATAATCTTGGACCCAAAACAACATTTGCTATGGTTCAATTTGAAATTAACCTTTTTGAGTTTTTGAAGAACCAGTCGGGTGTGACATAAATGTTCATTCCATGTTCCACTATGTATGTTGACATTGTCAATAAATACCTTCACAAATTGGTTAGTCCATTTTTTGAATATGTCAACCATGCTTCATGAAAATGTACTAATGACATTTTTTAGTTTGAATGGCAGAACATTCCACTCATATAAACTTGACTTGGTGATTACTGTTGTTTTTTTCACATCATCAAGAGCCATTGGAACCTACCAAAACCTTGATTACAAATCAAACGCTAAAAACCATTTGGAGTGCTCTAATTGATTCAAAACATCCTCAAGTAAGGGCATGGGAAAAGAGTCGCGCCTTGTTTGAAAATTCAGTGGGCAGTAGTCTCCACAAAATCTTTGGCTACCATCTTTCTTCATTGGCAAAGTTACTCTGCAAGCGTACTCTAATGCATTTTTGCACATCTTTCCCACATCCACCAATGCTTGTATTTGCCAGTTGATTTTAGTTTCCTCCCAATAGGATAGTTGTCTAGGAGTCATACGATAAGGAGGTAGTCCTTGGGTATCAATAGAATGTTCTCCTATAAAACATTGCCCCAACTCCCCTTTGTGCCATGCAAACACCTCCTGGAATTCCTCTAGAAGATCCCATAGTTGTTTTTGTTATTCTTCATTCAAAAACTCATCTCGTCTTATCCTAATCTTGATTTGGGTCCACTTATTACCTCCTTCAATTAGATCATCAAATACCTAGACCGGATACAAAAGCACATTGGGTTCAATGTTCTTTCCCAATTTCTGTTGCATTTAAGCATCTTCCTCTACATCTGCACATTTTATCCAATCAACATAATCATCACCCTTAGAGAACAACCCCTTAAGAACATTTTGATGTTGCTCTTATAGTGTTAAATTCAGAATTTACATAGGTGCTTCCTTTTCAATGATCAGATCCAACCCATGGTCCTTCAGTTCTTCAATTTGGTCTTCTAGGTTTAGCAAGGTCTTTTGTGGGTCATCTTCTATCTTTCCCTCATATTGTGTTATATCCTCTTCAGAAGAAGACTCATCATTGAAAACATCAAAATCTAATGAACCCAACAGATTAACCTAATCATTATTTTGAAGTTGTCCCATCTTTTTGTTGAATAGCTCTTCTTGGATATTGCATTTTTCCTTTTTAGATTTTTCAAACACCTACAACATGTTCATTACATTCAGTGGCAGCACTTCCACTTCCATTTCAGGACCGTTGCAAACTTGTATGACACCTTTCTCCACATCGATGACTAATCCTATCTTGATGAGGAAATCCAATCCAAGGAGCAAATCATAGCTATCAGTGTGGACCATAAGGAAGATCATTTGACATATGATCCCTCCCACTTTTACTGGAAGCTTTGTAATCTTTCCTAGTGCTTGTGTCACTATACCACAGGTTGTTTTATAAGTTTCATGGCCAGCCACTAGATGCATTATGCCAAACTCTCTAACAACACTGGTTGCCATAACTGACATAGATGTTTAGTATTCACCAAACTTTCAATCATTACTTGATTGATATCTATTACTAGATGCAATGTTTTGTTGCAATGTGTTTTGTTGACACTAACCCTCCTGATGGCAGGGGTTGAATGAATTGCAACTATCTAACTTCTCTGTCCTTCAACATCTTTTTTCCTTCTAACTAGTTTAACCAACCTTTCCAAGTATTCCAATTTTCCTAGAATTATAAGAATGGTTTCAATGGGAGTTAAAGAAATCTTGCCTTTGATGAAATGAAAAAGAATTTTAGATTTCACAGTTGCTTCAAAACCCATGTTTGTTTCCCTATGTTTTCCTTCAACAATCCCTTCTTCTTGTTCTTTTGCTGGGTTGGTAGTTATAAGCAATCTCCTTTTTGGGATTTTCACCTTGGAAAAGATATGTCAGTCCTCTCCACAAATACGGTTCAATTCTACAAGAATGGCCTCTTCATCATCAACCAAAACTTCCAGGAAATTTGTGGTGGTAGGCAAACCCTTTGCAGATTTCTTCAAACACATATCCTCCATATGCCTTAATCTAAAACAGAAAGAACATTTTAGACCACAAATTGTCAATCTTATGCCCACCTTCGCACTTGGTACATTTTGGCCTTGTGTCTGCAAGTTTAAGGCATGTTGAGGTTGTGTGTTCTTTAGAGTGGCATAATTGGCAACAATTGTTAGTGTTGGTAGAAAAGGTTGTAATGGGTCTAGCCTTGCCATTAGTCCCCTTCCCAAAGAAATTAATGATAGTTTCATTCAAAACATGAAGTTGTTGATCTGTGATGGATTCTCCAGATGTGGTTTCATCATGTTCTTCTTTCATAGGTTAATATGGGGTCTACCCAAGTTCTCCCAATACATATTTAACTTTAGCAACAACAACAACCACCTTTTCAATGTCAATGTAGGTCCTAATAATGCAAAGTTTTCTTATTTGTCATCTTAATTTTGCCAAAAATTTGTGACACTATTCTGCATCTTATATTTGACCCTATTGAAAAAGCTTATCTAGCCTTTCATATTACTTTTGAACCTTTTCTTTTGGTTCTTGTTTGATGGCATCCAATTTGAATTGGGTGTCATCAACGTCAATATTGCCATATTTCTGCACTATCCAGGTACGTAGGTCTATCTATTCAGTAGGTGCAAGATTCAATTTCTTGAACCATTATTTGGCCTTCCCTCTTAGGTTCAATTTGGCAATCTTAAACAATTTATTAGCATTCAAATCTCGGACTTCTACTGCCATTATGAGTCTTTCAACCCAATCATTTACATCCTCATGATCTCGTCCCTAGAATAACTCGTCATTGCCTTGGGGACTAGTCATTTGACCCTTCCTATCTAAAAATTTACTTGCTAATATTTTACTGCAGGAACTTGTTTTACACCCATCCTTTTCTAGGTTGTTGTTAGTTCTACTGCTATAACCTACACTATTTTTTGCTTCACTGATTTAGATGAAGCTCCTCTACCGTTCATTATATTCTGTCTTGGTTTTCAACTAGATTATTACTTGGATGTAGAATCTTGACAGTCACATGCTAATGGCTATGTTCCCAACCTTAGCCAGTTAGGATCAAAACCAATGATCTTAGTAGTAACCAAATCAGTGACATCTTAGAATGAAAATACCACTAGGCTTTTTATGGAATTCTATTTCCTCAAAATAGTAATGCCCAACTGTACTTTGTGGTTCATAACATAGATCAGATTTTTATGCTACTATAGTAAATTTGTATAGCTCTTCAAGATTGGACTATCAATCCTTGATCACGAAAGGAAATTGGACTATCTTCCTTTTGGTATTGGATTTAAAATCACAACAGCAGAGGGTAGAAGAGTGAAAGTTTGCTCATCTATAGAGTCCATTTGCCATCGTATTTCAAAGTTGTCATCATCAAAATGTTCTCCAACTTATTAGCTAAGATTTTGCTCCAGAGGTCTCCACCCTCACTATCCGATCTCCAGTTCAAAATAAATCCTCCACTCTTGGATTGAAAAATCTACTGAAATGATTTGGGGAAATAGGAGAAAAAAGAATCCAAACATCACCTATTCACAACATTAATCTTTGTCTTTTTGATCTGTGTGTTGACACCTTACACAAGGTAGGAGGTAAAATGATATTGTTTTTGAAATGTTACACTTGAAACCCATCTTCCTGTTCCATCTTGCATTTTCACCCAAACCTATGCCCTAGTACAAAACACATTGTGCATTAGCTCCACAACAATGTCTCCAACTTGTGCTTCATCAGGACTCATTCTTATAATGGCAACAACACCAAATCCTAATTAATGTAGAATTAACACTCCTATTTGTGGTGTTCTTTGAATTTTGGGAAAATCAAACTTAATAATGATCTATTCTTCTTGAGTTTCCTGAATTTCTATAACCAATTGCTCTTCACTAGAATCGAACATCCTATCTTTTGGGACATTTCATCTTCCAAGTACCCTAATAATCACATATGTTCCATCCTTCTAGGTTCAACCAGCTCTAATATTAAAAAGAAAAGGAAATGATTTTTGGTGTGGAAATCCTTGACATTGGGTATATAAACTCAATAGGATTTGCTAAAATCTTCCGAAATAGAAAAAAGGTAATTACAAGTGTTAATTATACATCTAAATCCTTACAAACATCAAACTTTGTTATTCTAGTTCTATGGACTTCAAGGGATCATATCTCTCTTGATTTCCTCTCAAGGAGCCAACTTGTTGCTTAATGAGTGTGGCAATTCATACTTCAACAAAAGAAATCCCACAAGTGCAATCCCAACATCATTACATGGTTTTTTTTAAAAACTGGATAGAGATTCAAAACATAATAGGTGGGTGTTATCTTGTGCATTTCTTAGTATCCTATTGTTCCAAAATTTCCAAAGTTCCCATTATCTAGTAGGTACTCTTTTCTCACAATGACCACATTGCACACTCACATTAAGACCCCCAAAGTGTCAAAAATGATGCTGCCACAACTACCGCTCCTGAAATTCTAGACTCATTCATCATTTCCCTTGTTTTGGTCCCTAAAATGCAAATGCTAGACCTCTCAATCTCTTCCTGATGCTCTTGGCACAACGGAAGATCAAGCGTCAGGTTCATGAGAGGAAAAAATCCGAATCAACTTCTGCCCCCAACTTATTACTATGAAATTCCAAAGCAATTCCACACATCCTAATTATTAGAAAAAACTAGGAACTTAGTTTCTTCCCTTCGCCCAAAAGTTTGCCTTCCTTCTCCTTAGCTAGCTTCATATATTTTCCTCCTCTCCACCTTCCTTCGCTCCCTTGAAATCTCCACACCAATCCTCCCCTAGAACTGTGCTTCATAGTAGTCATAAAGAGTATCCCTTGAGCAGCTAGGATTGCACTCCATCACTGAAACCAACTCACCAAAACCATTCCACAATAACCTGCAAAGCAACAAACCAAGCCAAAAATAGAAAAATAAGAAAATGAACTTTTCGACATCCTTGAAACACCATGCCTCTAATAGCTTTGCCATAGAGCTGAATTAGAGTTTTCTACTTTCATCCACAAAAAACGTTTAACACTATTTTTAAATCACACCCCCACAAATTGTCAAAGATGGTGGCTGCCACTACAATTGCTTTTGAAATCCTAGACTTTTTCATCATTTCCTTTGATATGGTCCCTAAAATGCAAACGCTAGACCTCCTATTTCCTTCCTAACACTCTTGGCACAATGAATGATCAAGCGCCATATTCAAAAAAAAAAAAAGTCCATAGGGATTTCCGCCCTCAATTAATTACTATCAAAATCCAAACAAATTCCACATTTCCTAACCGGCAGAATCGAAACTTAGCTTCTCCCACTCCCAAAAGAAAAATGCATACCCTCCTTTTTCTCAGCTAACTTCATGTAGTTGTGCCTTGTGCACCTCCTTCCACTCCTTTGAAAACTTGGCACCAATCATCTCTAAGGACCGTGACTCACACTCCCCATTAAGATTTTCAATTAAGTAGTAAGGATCCCATTCCATCATTGAAACCAGCTCATCTAAGCCACTTCACAATAACCTGCAAAATAACAAACCAAGCCAAAAACAGAAAAACAAGTAATTGAACTTTTCGACGTCCTTGTACAAGAACTTCGGCATCATCTACCACAGAGTTGAATTAGGGTTTTTCCTTTCATCCACAAAAAATGTTGGACATTGTTTTTAGGTCACATGGGTTCAAGAATCAGCAAAAGATTGCCAATTTTTTATGTAATTTTTTTGCAATTTTTGCAATAATTGCACTAGTGCATTGCACTTGTTCTCTCCCTCCCTTGTCACCAAAAAAGAGAGTGTTAAGGGTTACTTGGTTAAGAAACACCTTGATGTAATTGACCATTTCAATAGTAGGATCACTGGGTTATCTGACGATCAATGGAACTGTCACAAGACAACCGATTCCTTTTACATCAAGAACTCTCCTAGTTTTTTCTCAAGAGTCAACTGATCACGAGTGTGACAATTCATTCATGATAAAAAGATTTCAAACTCTTAACTATAATCCCATTCCTATCATACCTTTCATTATTAGAAGTTGGACAAAGAAGTAGAAAGGAATTAGATAGAACAATAGATTCTTTCCATAACACCCATATGTGCCCTTAGAAAGCCATTTTTCCCTAGAGCTCTTGTAACAATGTAGGTCATCTCTTCCAAACCGAGATGATTTAAAAGTTCCCCTCAAAAGTCCCAAAAACCTGCAACATGATTGAACAAGCCACATAGTCTGCTCATGAAACTTCTACAGTGTCATCATTCCCCTTGAATTGGTCCCTAAATCCTAACACTAAACCTTCCTTTTTTGCCCTGAAGCTCATAGCATAGTGGAATGTTTGTTTCAGGAAAGAAGACAAGATCGTCAATGGGGCATTCTTCCCCAGCTACACACCAAACAACACTCTCTATTCTAACCTCACTGTTTCACCTATCTCCACCTTCGTAGACAACAAGAAGACAACTCTTTTCTGGCTGACCACTTAAATGATTCGGCCCAACAGAACACCACTCATTATAGCATGAGTTGCAGCCATTTCTTGCCACCACAAAATTTGTAGAACTAACCCTTGCTAAGTTCCTCAATCCACCTTCACCCCCATCATAGCAAGACAATGATGAAACCATTCCATCATAAAAACCAACTTAGCAGCACCACTCCATTGAATTGGAGCCATCAAGCACATTTAACCTGCAGACAAACAAAAACACCCAAAAACATAAAAAGAACAAAATAAAGTGGACCTTCGATGTCCGCAACCATTCATGATGATCAACCATCCCCTAATTTGACACTTTCTGCTGCTCATTCTTCCTTGACATCCATCATCAATTAGGGTTTTCTCCTTTCATCCAACCAAGTTCACACAGAAAACTTTTGACATTAGTTTTACGTGACACCCCCACAGAGTTCACCAGTTGTAGACTGAAATTTTGTTAGTGGCACACACAGCCCTCATGTTGTCAGTTTGTGAACTCATGTTTTCTTGATCTTCGTCTCTGCTGCCATTGCCTGTCATGCTGCTGCTGCTACTGCTTGTATGGTGGGGTCAGTTTGTCATTCAGTTACTGTGAGGAGGTTCCCCATTAGTGTTGTCGGGTTATTGCTTTCTTTTTCCACACAACTGGTTGGTTATCAAATTATTGGGATATTTGGATGGTCTCTCATATCAATTTCATTCTCAAAGCAATACCCACTTGTCATCAATTACCTAGTTATTTTGTACGGTAATAACTATTGGCTTTTGAATAAGGTCTGTTCTCAAATACCCACCTTGAGAACCATCAATTATGTCATCTAAATAAGGTAAGTTATAATTTATAAAAGGGTTTTGCATTTTATTTTCATTTTTTTGTTTTCTATCATAAACATGTTTAGATTTCTAGGATTGGTATCATACGTAGATAAAATTCTAATCACTCATGTAGGTTATTAAAATTTGAAAACTTCTATACTTGGCTAAAAATTATCTACTAGTTTTCAAAAAAATCAATAATTGACTGGTGGGTTATATATACCTAGCCTCAAACCCTATTGGTTACTTTGGGTCCAAACCAATGTTGGCCAGTTTTAGGTTCTTGATCAGGTTCTAGTTTCAAACTGGATCTGGGTCTAAGAACTGGACATGGTGGGTTTATGTAACCTAGACTTGGCCAAAGAACCAGACCCAACCGTAAAATCAAATCTGCTGGGTCTGAATGGACCCAATTCAAAAACCAGACCTGGTGGGTTTACATGGTGACTTAAAGGTTTAGGGTTAAATGTTGGGTTTACGTAGGGTTTAGGTTTTTAAGCTCTAGGAATCAGGTCCTAACCCTGAACTTACATATATGAGGGCACTTCCAGTGGTAGACTTCACATCTCCCATTACACAAATACATTGTGTTGTTCCTTATGTTGTCATTCCCTATACAGTTGGTCCTTTTTGTTGTTTTTGATAACACATTGAGGAACATTTTGGGAACTTTAAGAACTCATTGGGAAATTAAAGAATTTGAATGACATGTCATGAAAGCCTTTTGGGAACTTGGTGGAAACATTTCAAGAACATCAAAATCCAAAAAATTCAAAAGTATTTAAAATTCAACTTTGGAACCATTCTAAAAAAAATAAGCTGGAACCCAAATCTACACGTTTTCATAGAGGTTGGACCTAAAACCATTGGTCAACAAAATTTAACCCAACCCTAGGCCCAATGAGTTTTAATTTTAGAGACATTTCATAGATTTAAAATTGGATCTTCCACTTTACCAAGTAAGCTTGACTTGAACTTTCTTGGAAAAAAAGTGCACAAGTAATCTTATCTGTAAATAGCTATTACACATTGATTAGTTACTTCAATCAAGATAATTTGGAACATATTTAGACCACCAAATCTAGCAATCCCACTGGCTTCAAAACAAATCTCCAAGCTACACACTAACCTATTTTGTTAAAAATTGAAAATAATAATCTCTTTCTACCATTTCCATTGGTCCTTTAGAATTCTTGCAAATCAACCAAATCTTATTACATCATTAATTCACTCAAAATAACTGAAAAAATCAATTCAAACTATCAAATCCAGCAATTTCATTGGCCATAACAATTTTGTTAGACCTTCACACATGCTTATTCAACACCCTTTATATATACTAATACACTATTATCATTCACAATTAATGTTAAAACTTATAATGTTAAACAATCTAACATTTAGATATCATCATATTAAAAAAGAATACTTATACTAACCTAAAATTAACAATTTTGATTTACATTGACACCTAAATTAATGTTAAGCTAAACTAAAATACCAAAATGTAAAGCAACTTACTTTTGTCATCAAACAATCAAAATGAATGTTAATGATTGCAATCCAAATCAATTATTAAAATCAAGATTATTAATTTCAATTAATAATAAATATAACAAATATTGAGTTAGACTTTAAATTAAGATTGGTCTTTGTAACATTGTCTTGAATGGTTGTTTTTAGGCGCTTTACATTGAGTTAAGACATCAAAATCTAGGTGCTTAGATGTTTAGTAGCACAAATGCTAGCACAAAGTTAACATGACCAAGGACACCAAATCATTGACAATGCTCCATAACACATCATAAGTGAATACACATGTAAACATGAAGAAAATCTAACATCCACTTACCATTGACTTAGCACTGAGTGCGAATGATAGTTAAAAGCACTAGTCAAAATTCAGTACCTGGCCAACAACACTTGCTTTGCACTCAAGCTCCTGGCATCATGGACTTTGTGATTGTTGGTTGGTCATCCTTTTGATCACGGAAAATGAATGTAGACGCACGGAGCGAAGTCGACTCCTCGTGTACTACTCTCTCCGACTGGAATGATTGTTTGGGTATTAGTGCCGTTGCTGCTTTTTTTGTTGTTTGTCAGTGGTCGATGATCAAGCTGTGCAGCAACAACACTGGACTGCACTGCAGTCTGGAGGCCGCTTCTTCAGCTTGTACTACTTAGTACTTACCAATGTTTGTTTTTTTTTGGAGGAATTATTTTGATGTAGCCAAAGTGGCAATCATCAGCCATAGGAAACCTGAAGAAAAAAGTGGCGACCATCCCTAGGGAGGTTTAGCCAAATTTGGCTAGAAACCAGAAAATTTGCAGAAAAAATCTAAAATAATCCTTCTATATTCTTGGGCTACAATAATGAAAACCAAATAATTTATGAATTATTTTTTCCCTCCCTCTCACTTCTGGCAACTGAAACCTCCAAAATCAAATATTTAATCATCCACACACACACACACACACACACACACACATATATGGCTAAAAACTGAAAGCCAAATATATGAATTTGGCGAGTCCTTTATTTTTTCCCCTTCACTCCTTCTGGCGACTGAAAACCTCCAAAATTCAATTCTTTTCCGAATATTTTTTTTTCCTCTTTTTGGCAAAATCGAGCCAGTGGATTTTTAAATAATAATAATTTATAAAAAAAATTAAAAATAAAGAAAATTATTACAAAAAAAGAAATGGAAAAAGGCTGCTACTTTATTATTTTTTCTTTAAATTTGTGTTGTCACTTGCACATCAGTGATAGCAGACTTGTGTTTTTTCGCTGAATTTTAGGAGTTTTGCATGTCGAGAGTCACAGTGCTCCTGCAAACGTTTCGTGGTCGACCAGTCAAGCTGAGCTAAGCTAAGCTAAGCCAAGCTACAAGTTGAAGAGTACTAGTCTGAGCTTCGTCGACTGTGCAAATGATCTAGACTTTTTTCTTCTAAAAATGTGACGAAAATGTTTCACATTTGTCAGATAGGAGAGTCGTGGGCTGTGGCAGCTTTGTCGGCTCTTGAGCTTTCAAGGGTCCCATAGAACATTGACATCGAGAACCCCCCGACCCCCGGAGTCCTCAAGTTCTCATCACCTGTGTTGTTGTTGTTGTCGTTGTTTTCTTTGTTTTTGTTTTAAGGTGCCTAGATTTGGTTTAAATTTTTGTCGACACATGTTTTTTTTTCTTCGTCTTCTCTAAGAAATGCCCATGCACGCATCCGCGAAAAAGTTTTTTTGGATCATCGTTTGAGTTTGACTCAACTGTTGTGCATCAATTTCGATTTTCCTAGAGATTGATTCAATCTTCTGAGCACTGGACAATATGAACCTTGGGCCGACCAGCGCCTGTGACAATTATGGCTGGAATTAGTTTGCTCAATAATTTAGCAGCTAGCTAGAAGAAGATGAAGAAGCAGCTCCTCGTGCACTCTGCTGTTCAATGTTGCAAGAGTTTTCTTCCAGATTCCAGCTCAAGGAAAATTATTCTTGCTGATGATCTAGAGCAGCAGATGAGTGAAGCTGTAGTAGCGGCTCTTTCCAAATTTGGATTCGCGTAAATCTCGACGATCCTTCACAAAATTGAGAGCTGTGACGTGATTGCAGAGCTGCGGCATGAGCAGCAGCAATGACGGCAGCTACGGAGCCGGACTCCCCATCCTCCTACAGAGTCGATGCAGGTCCGTGGGCAGCTTCTATGGGGTACCAGCAGGAGTCGGCGTCATTGCCACGGCAGGTGGAGCCGTCTTCGAAAAAGACCAAGACGTCGTCTAGGGCTGGTGGTGCACGGCACTCCGTCACGCTTGCCCTTGTCATCTGCATCTTTGTCGCATCATACAGCTTACTGGACATCGATGATCTTCTCCTCCGAGTGCAAACATCCCTGGGACACATTCCCTCACCAACTGCACAAACCCATCAGCTGGGGGCAACTATTAGTGCAAGCAAAGCATTAGCTACAGCACAATGCCAAGGAGGAATGCAGAGGAATTCGTCAACGTATCGAGAAGGTCCCGACAATCAGCAGCTCGCGGACGACGACGACGGCTCTGCTGCATGTATTGGGCGACGCATTTACATCTACAAGCTTCCTCCGCAATTCAACCAGAAGCTGATCGAGAATTGTGAGAACCAACAAGGGTGGGCACGGATGTGCTACGATCTCTCCAACCAAGGACTGGGAGAGCCATTCGACGTGCCGGAGAGCGACCCACTCGCGCATCTCTTGGTACCCACAAGCGCATGGTACAAAACCAACCAGTTCAGTCTGGAGCTTTTGTTCCACGAGAGGTTGAAGAGATATCCTTGTCTCACAGAAAACCCAGATCGAGCGACGATGAGCTACATTCCTTTCTACAGCGCTCTGGATCTGACCCCCAAGCTCTTTGAGGCGAGTGTCGCCGTTCGTGACCAGCTGAGTGAGCGCTTGGTGGGTTGGCTTCAGAGTAACTCTCACTGGGAGAAAAGCCGCGGCAACAAGCATGTCATCGTTCTCGGCAGGATCGTCTGGGACTATGTCCGACCTGAGAAAGCTTCACAATCTGACTCTTGGGGGAATGCGCTGGTGAGTCTTCCGGAGTTTTGGAATGTCACCAAGCTCTCGATAGAACGTAATCCTTGGGACTCTGAGCAGATGGCAGTTCCTTACCCGACTTCGTTCCATCCTGCTTCTGATGCCGAGATGGTCGCCTGGCAGTCCACGATCCGAACTGCACAACGCGACAAACTGGTGGTTTTCGTCGGCTCTCCGCGATACAACAAAGTCCCAGGAACTGAATTGCGCTACGAACTCGTGCGTCAATGCAGCAGCACAAGTCCGTCGGAAAACAACAACAACAACACAACATCACAAGCATCGGCAGTCAACCAGAATTCGAGGTGCACGATGGTGTTGTGCAATGTGGTGAAATGTGCAAGCAACCCGCAAGCTCCGATTCGTGCGTTTCTGGAGTCTATTTTCTGCTTGCAACCACCAGGTGACAGTGCCACGCGCAAAAGCTTGTTCGACTGTCTCCTCGCCGGTGCCATCCCCGTCTTGTTCGACAACATGACTGCCGCTCAGCAGTACCAATGGCACCTCCCTCGCGATACCGCCTCCTACGCCATCACAATTGACCCGAAACAGGTACCCAAAAATCCTCCTCCGCCACCCAGCTGTGTCTGCTTTTGTGTGTCTGTCTGTTTCTCTTTGTGTCTGTGTGGCTTCCTAGCAAATATCTCATGGAGATCTTGCAGGTGCTTGTAGATTCAGTGCACATGAATGCCATTGAAGTTGCAGGCATGAAGCTCATGGAAGCAAGGTCTCGCTTGGATGCTTGTGGATTCAGTGCAAGAATTGCATTGAAGTTGCAGGGATGAAGCCCATGTGCAAAGCAAGATCTCCATGAGATCTTGCCTAGGTGCTTGTGGATTCAGTGCTAGAATGCCATTGAAGTTTGCAGGGATGATTAAGCTCAATATGGAAGCAAGATTTTCATTATGGAGATCTTGCACGTGCTTGTGGATTCAGTGCAAGAATGTCATTGAAGTTGCAGCTGGGATGAAGTTCATGTCCAAAGCAAAATCTCATGGAGATTTTGTAGGTGCTTGTGGATTCAGTGCAAGAATGCCATTGAAGTTGCAGGGATGCAGAAGCTCATGGAAGCTTGAAAATTGGGCATCAATCTTCTCTTGCAGCAAGTAGGCTTGTATGATGTGTTTTTTTCTGCAAGCTGCACTGAAGCAAGCAGCTTTGCTTCTTGGGTGCATCATGTGCAGGTGGTGGCAGGGGAGTTGGATGTGGCAAACAAGCTCTTAGAGGTTCCAAAAGAGGTGATTGCAACTATGCAAGCCACCATCATTGACATGCTACCGCGCTTGATTTACAAGAAGCCCAGCCCCAAATTATTTGAACAAAGTCTCACTTCTTCAAAAGATGCTTTTGATCACACCATCGACCGTCTCTTGCAAAAATTTCATGCTCATGTCACAATGTGAGGAGGTAACAACGTTCAACAACAACAAAACAGCAAAAAAACTTTTGAATCCAAAGTTACTCACTTGCCTTGCTTGCTTGCCAAATTCCTTAGCTCACTCGGCTTTCCTCATTGTGGGGAAAAAAAACCTCTAAGGATTTGAAGAGATCAATTGAGACATGAGATTGATTGAGGAGACTTTGATCTCAGGCCAAAGATTGCCAAAGATCAACAGGTTTCCAAATTCTACATCCAGGAATTTGGCCAAAGGTAATAATACTAAGAGGTTTCCAAGTTCAACAACTGGGATTTTGGCCAAACATAATTACTAGCATCAAATCAATTCATGTTGATGAGTGTGTACATATTGTGGATACGTAAGATGACAAGATGAAGTCCTCAAACATGAGAACCCTAAATAATTTCCATCGCAATTGTGATAACATTCCACAACAAGAAGCATTTTAGTGTGTGCCTACTCATCGAACCTAGTATGGCTTAGTGATGTAAATAGTACACATCCTCAAGTGATTGTACTAGTCTCTTGTTGGGCACAATGTGCTAGCTTGATGTTGCCTCCTAATGATAGATTTCGAATCAGTTTTCTATTGGTCTTGATCATTATTTCAAATTGTGAAAGAGGGAAGATTCAAGCATTGTCTACCCTGCACCCCACCCCTCAATGGGATGGAATTTGTGCAACAAGAGAGGTTAGTACTAGTATCTCAAGGCATTGAAACTTGCTTTCAATTTGCATTTAAGATCGAATGGGACTCATATTGATGTATGTAGTATGGATACATCTAGTTTGTTATATTCCTTATATCCAAGTACTAATCAAGAATAGGCACTTGTATTGTATAATTTTGGTAATGAATTTGAATGTGGAACAATCAATTTACATTGTTGTTTCTTTACTTAAAAGCATTTTTAGTTGATTCATCTATTATATGACCAATTTGAGAGTGGTTGTTCATAATATATTTATATTAGATCATGGGATGATTCATCGTCACATGTATGTGGGCTTTCAACCATTTTTTTTAAAGGAGCTCAAGGGTCATGTAGTGCTACATTTTCAAACTACCTTTGAAAAATATTTGCAAAAATATGTGACACATATTTCATAAGTCAAAGAAGAGAGTCCCCCTAGTTTAGGAGTGATTTATGAACAAAGTAGATAATTTACCAATTAAAATTGGTGTGAATAATATACTTGGTGAATTTTTGTAAAACCCTTCTTTAAATGGCCTCGAATTACATTGCAAAATATTTCCCCTTAAATTATTACTATGGACATATGATGTGAGGTCACTCACACAATGTGTAAATTAACGTTGTGTGTGATGTCTTGAATGCAAATGATTACTTCCAATTAAATACAACCAGCCTTATTCATTTTAAACATAGTTCAGAATTATTACAAGTTAATTGTACTCTCTTTTTTCCAGTGCCTTGCAATAACTTGAGTTATGCAACATCGTGTTGTCACAAAGGTGTGTTTGGCCTTTAGATGTTTTGCACATAACATGGATTGTACATATTCCTATACACTAACTCATCTAATGTTAGTAGTATGACTCATCCTAGGCGCCTTTATTTGGGGAATGCCCCCACCATGGGACTGCACAATTCTATGCAAAACCATGGCAATGCACAAAAAGACAAGCCAATGAAATTGGCTGGGGGAGAATAGCAAGAAGACCCCTCACTTCG
>Ga0116231_10007910_pt1 | contig 19035 bp, 22 predicted proteins | sample S1TSphgellanicum_2_FD_89695 | JGI IMG/M metagenome (GOLD analysis project Ga0116231, IMG submission 89695) | Host-associated microbial communities from peat moss isolated from Minnesota, USA - S1T2_Fd - Sphagnum magellanicum MG | ecosystem: Host-associated > Plants > Peat moss > Unclassified...
GTCGGCCAATCCGAGCGTGCCCGCGAGATGGCCCAGGCGGTGGCCAGGCCGGCGGCCGCCGCGCATAATGGCCCGCCTGCGGGCGGCGAGGAAAAACGTCAGGCCGGAGCCGCGCAGATCGACAGCCAGATCCCAGCGCGTGCCCACGGTCGCCCGCCACAGGGTCAGCCAATGGAGATCAAAATTCTGTTTGGTCACCAGGATGCTGCGCTCGCGCCGCGGCATGCGGTCAAACACCCCTGCGGCGACTGGTCCGCAGGCCACTGTGAAACGGGCGTCCGGGTATTGCGCGAGCAAATGGGCGAGCAGGCCAGTCGAGAGCACGGCGTCGCCCAGCCTGGTCGCGGTAATAAACAAGATACGCATGGGGGCATCTAGCATGGCGGCCCGCACCGGCCCACCTTGCCTCGCATGACCAGGATTGCCTTGCTCCCCGACCGCAGCGTGCTCGAAGTCACCGGTGCAGATCGGGTACAATTTCTCAACGGACTGGTGTCCAACGATGTGGCGCATTGCCTCCCCGGCCGCGCCGTCTGGGCGGCGCTGCTGACGCCGCAGGGCAAATATCTGGCGGATTTTTTTATCCTCGCCGAGCCGGACCGGCTGCTGCTGGAGTGCGCGGCGAGCCAGGCGGCGCTGGTGAGCGCACGCCTGCTCCGCTACCGGCTGCGCGCCGATGTGGCGATCACGCCTGTTCCGCTCGCCGTGCATGCCGCCTGGGACGGCGCGCCCGAGACCCCAGGCATCACCGCCCCCGACCCGCGGCTGCCGGACGCCGGCTGGCGGGTGCTGACCTCCGGGCCGGTTACGTGCAATGCGGCCGCGGAGGATTTTGATGCGCACCGCCTCCGGCTCGGGCTGCCGGATGGGGTGCAGGATCTGGAGCCGGAGAAGACGGTGCTGCTGGAGGCCGGGTTCGACGAGCTGGGCGGCGTTTCCTGGACCAAGGGGTGCTACATGGGCCAGGAGCTGACCGCCCGCACCCGCTATCGCGGCCTGCTGAAACGCCGGCTGCTGCCCGTGCATGGCGCGTCCCTGCCGCCGCCGGGCACGCCGGTCATGTCGCAGGACCGTGTGGTCGGTGATATGCGGTCCAGCCGCGGCGGTGTGGGGCTCGCCCTGCTGCGGCTGGATGCGCTGGACCAGCCGCTCGACGCCGGCGGGCACACACTCAGCGTCAGCATCCCGGCCTGGATGCGCCTGCCGCAACCGGCCTGACAATCGCGTGAGCGGCACCCTATATTGATGCGGTCATGAACAGGATAGGCCCATGCGTCGCTTTCTTCCTCTAGTACTGGGCGTCATGCTGGTGCTGGCGCCGTGCCTGTCGTGGGCGCGGCCGACATTTTCGGCCGGCAGCCGCGGCACCCACACTTATACGCCGGTGCCGGGGACAAGCACGTCGCCGTTCGGCGCGGCACCGCTGCAGCGGAGCATTTCGCCGAATTACGGCAGCTCCTATGGCAGCAGTTACGGTGGCGCCTATGCGCCGCGCTATGGCGGCGGGTCGGCCTTCACGTCCGGTCTGCTCGGCGGGCTGATCGGCGCGGGGCTGGGCGGCATGCTGTTCGGCCACGGGTTTTTCGGCGGCATGCATGGCGGCGGCGGTTTTCTGGGTTTCCTGATCCAGATGGCGCTGCTGTATTTTGCCGCGCGCTGGCTGTTCCGCCGCTTCGCCGGCGTGCCGGCCGCCGCCGGCCCCGGCTTCTTCGCCCGCAATTTCGCTGCCGGCCCCGGCCTGGCATCGGGCTTCGGTGGCGGTGGCGGCATGGGCGCGCGCAGCCGGCCGATTGCCATCCAACCCGCCGATTATCAGGCGTTCGAGCAATTGCTGAAGAATGTGCAGGCGGCCTGGTCGGCACATGACCTCAACGCCCTGTCCCAGTTCGCGACGCCCGAGATGGTGGGGTATTTCGGCGAGCAACTGGCCGAGCAGGCCAGCCGTGGCGTGCGCAACCAGGTGACCGACGTGCGGCTGCAGCAGGGCGATCTGGCGGAGGCCTGGTCGGAAGGGTCGCGGGAGTATGCGACCGTGGCGCTGCGCTATTCGATGGTCGATGTGACGTTTGATCCGTCCCGCCGGGTGGTCGATGGCAGCCTGACGGAGCGGGTGACGGCGACCGAGGTCTGGACGTTTGTGCGCGCGCCGGGCGGGCGCTGGCTGCTATCCGCCATTCAGCAGACGCGGTAGGGATTTGGCATAGCGCCGGCAAGGGCGTTACGACGGTCAAGGGTTAGTTGCTCTGGTATGATAGTGGGATATGCGTAAAACCGGCCGCGGTAGCGTGGGTTAACATCCACGCTGCCGCGGATACTGTCATAGATCAGTTCGATTCCGTAAATTTCACCGAAGGCACCGCGCCGCTGTACGCGTGGCAGGCGCCGAGCGTCAGATTGTTCGTCTCGCCGGTTGTGCCGTCGTTCGAGCTGCAGGTGGGCGCGGTTTTCGTGCCATCGCGCACGCCGATGTCCACGGTCACCGACGAGCCCTTGTTGAATTTGGCCTGCGAACCGGCGCCGTCGCCCACAATATTGAACTCCGAGCTGGTCCAGGCTGTTGCCAGATCGACTACACTGTCCTTGCCGGTGGTGCTGTAGGCTTGTGTCGGCGTCGTCATGACCAGCGTATCGAGGCGGCCTGCCACCGCGGTGGCCTGGATTTTCAGGCCGGCCAGGCTGGTGATCGGGATTTGCGGCACGGTGACAGCATTGCTGTTGGTGTAGCAATCGCTGCCATAGGACGCCCAGGACGCCGGGCATTTGGTGGCATAGTTGATCAGCCAGTACTGCATGAAGGCCGCGGTCGATCTGCTGGAATAGGCGAATTGCTCCCACGAGAGGCATTTGGCGGGGACCGCGGCGCCGCTGCACGCCTTCGTGGTCATGAATCCGGAATTGAGCTGCAGCGAATAGGTGTTCGCAGCACCGCCGTAGCCTTTCTCGCTCGTCACATTTTTCACCACGGGAAAGGATCCGGCGGCCGCGATCGTGAGGCGGGCGGTGACGGCCGCATAATCATTGCCGTTGCCCACGGTGAGCCCGCGGGCCGCCGAGCGCGGAATATAGGGTCGCGCCGGCGCCGCCTTGCAGGGCACCTTCACCCAGGCGGCGGAGGGAAATCCGGCCGTAAAGCAGCCTTCCTCGGGAACCGGCACGGCCAGGATGGCGCTGCGCCAGGCTTCATGCGCCTGCGCCGCGGCGGTGTCCTGGCCGCCGGCGGATGGCGGTGCCGCAGACGCGGCCGATGCCAGGATAACGGCTTGCAGCCCCGCCAGGCCAATACCGCGCAGGCAACGGGCGGCCAGGGATGGATATAATTTCATGATCAAGTCTTTTCAGGTTGAATGCGGTCGAGCATTATGGACGGGACGGCATCAAGGCAAGGGAAGATACGCCCTGGCGCAAGGTGAGGACCGGGCGCGCTTGACGGAATCTCAATCTTTGTAACAGCTGCCGTAGGATGGGTCTTGACCCATCACCTCGGCCTGGACACCGAGGTTGACGCGCAATGATGGGTCAAGACCCATCCTACGTTTGCGGCCAGGCCGTGACTGTGCGCTCGACCGCCTGGGCGATGGCGAACAATGCCCGGTCGCGCATCGCCGGCGCCAGCAGCATCAGCCCGGCCGGCGGCGCGCCAGGCTCGTGGCAGGGCAGGCTGATGGCGCAGCCATCGAGAAAATTCACCACCGCCGGGTTGCGCAGGACGATGGCGTTCAGCCGCCGGTACGTGTCGTCGCGCTCGAAGGCGGCCAGCGGCGGCGGGGCGATCGGGACGGTGGGCATGAGCAGCGCGTCGTAAGGCGCCACCTCGGCCTCGAACGCCGCAATGATCCCGGGCCTCGCCTGGCACAAGGCGATATAGTCGGCGACCGGCATGGTCGCACCCGGCCGGATGCGGTCGGCGACGCGCTGGTCGTAGCGTGCGCCCTGGTCTTCCAGCATCTGGCGGTGATAGGCGTAAGCCTCGGGCACGGCGAAACCGCCGCGCGCGTGCACCCCGTCGATGGCATCCAGCGAGGCGATCCGCCGCCGGTCGATCAGCGCGCCGGCGCGGTCCAGCCGCTCCACCGCGCGGTCGATGGCACGCTCCGTCGGCGCATCCAGAAAATCCAGGCCGACGTTGGTCGGCAGAGCCAGGCGCAGGCCGGCGACGGGCCGCTCGGGCAGCGGCGCCCATGTCTCTCCGGCGAGAATAGCGTCGATGGCAGCGCAACAGGCAGCGGTCTGCGCCAGCGGGCCGATCGAATCCAACGACGGCGAGAGTGGCAGGCAGCCGTCCAAGGGGACGCGGCGGGCGGTCGGCTTGAAGCCGGTGACGCCGCAGAAGGCGGCCGGGATGCGGCAGGAGCCGCCGGTGTCGGTGCCGATGGCGGCCAGCGCCATGCCGTCCGCAACCGAGACGGCCGCACCCGAGGAGCTGCCGCCGGGGATGCGTCCGGTGGCGCGGTCATACGGCGACAGCGGCGTGCCGTAATGCGGGTTGATGCCGATGCCGCTGAACGCGAACTCCGTCATGTTGGTCCGGCCGATCAGCACGAGCCCTGCCGCCAGCAGACGCTGCACCGCCGCAGCATGGGCGGCCGCCGGCGGCGCATCCGCCAGGATCACCGAGCCTGCGGGCGTCGGCTCACCCGCGACATCGAGCAAATCCTTGATGCTGACGGGGATGCCGGCGAACGGACCCGGCGCGCGGCCGGCGCGGCGCAGCGTGTCCATGGCATCGGCGCTGGCGCGGGCCTGGTCGGCGTAGGTTTTGACAAACGTGCGAGGGCCTTCGCCGGCCGGGTCGGCGATGCGGTCCAGACAGGTTTCGACCAGCGCGCGGCTGGTGGTGCGGCCGGCCTCCAGCGCCAGGCGGGCTTCTTCGAGCGTCATGCCTACTGCACCTCGATGCCGATCAGATCGTGCACACGCCGGCCGGCGCGGCGGTCGCCAGGCACCACCAGCTCGGGCGTTGCCAAGGGCTTGCCGTCCTGGGTGGTGGCGATCAGCACCTGCTTGCCCTCGAACGCCGGGTCGAGTTCGGCAATGGAAAGCGCCACGGCATAGCCGTCACGCCCGCGGGCAAAAATCACATGCTGCAAATGCGTCTTGCGGCCGGGGGCATCCACCCAGCCGGCGCCGTCCAGCAGCGGCCACAGCAGCGCGCCGCCGAAGGTGGTTTTGGGCGCGTCCGGCCTGGCCGACGCAGGAACCTCGACCGTCACCGCAGGCGAAAGATCCGCGGCGGACAGGGTGCGCGGATGGGCGATTTTGCCCGACAGCGACACGGTCACCGGTGCCTGCGCGGCCGCCGGTGTCGCGATCGCGAGCAGGAGTGCGAGCGCAGCCCGCATCTATTTCGCCACCATGACGTCGGACGCCTTGATCACCGCCCATGCCGCATCGCCGACGGCAAGCTGCAAATCGTCGATCGCCTCGTTGGTGATGGAGGCATGCACGGTGACGCCGCCGCCGATGTCAATATGCACGTGGCCGGTGGTCTGGCCGCGGATGACCTCGGTGATGGTGCCCTTGATCTGGTTGCGTGCGCTGAGCTTCATGGTCTTAACTCCTGAGCAGGAAAGCATGTTCATTTTTGAAAAAAAGAACCAAAAAACTTTTGCACACTGGCGTACGCCGCCGGACAGGCTCAGCCCAAGTATCAAAAGTTTTTTGCTTCTTTTTTTCAAAAAAGAAGTCCTTTCTTCAACCCCCGTAAAAAATAGTCTCGCCCAGATTCCGCATATGCAGGATCATCAGATCCGGCCGCTCGAGCGGCGGCAGGCGTACATGCGCCTCCGTCACTTCGGCGACAAGCGTGTAATGGTCGCCGAATTCCAGCACCGCCAGCATGGCGCATTCCACCACGGCCACCGCATTGTGCAGCAGCGGCAAGCCGCTGGGGGCGCGCGACATGCCGCAGCCATTCAGCAACCCGTCCTCCAGCATCACCGGCCCACCGTCCTGGAACGTCACCGCCTCGCGCGCATCCTCGCACCCCAGCATGTGGAGCGCGAATTTTTGCGTTTCCCGCACAGCGGCATAAACCAGCCCGTCCGGCGGCAGGGCTACAGCCACGAGCGGCGGCGTGAACGAGGTTTGCGTCACCCAATGCGCCGTGGTGGCGGTGATGCCCCCCGAGGCATCCAGGGCCGTGACCACATGAACGCCGTAGGGGATCATCCGCAGCGCAAAGCGCCGGTCCTGGGGCGTCATGTGCCCGGCTAAATGCCTTCGAAGAGGGCGGTGCTCAGATAGCGTTCGGCAAAGCTCGGGATGATGGTCACGATGCGCTTGCCCGCCATCTCCGGCCGCGCCGCCAGGCGCAGCGTCGCTGCCAGCGCCGAGCCGGACGATATGCCGCCGGGGATACCCTCCAGGCGCGCGAGCCGGCGCGATTGCGCAAAACTCTCCTCGTTGCTGACCTGGATGATTTCGTCGATCAGCTCCGTCTCCAGCACTTTGGGGACGAAGCCGGCGCCGATGCCTTGCAGCGGATGCGGACCAGGCTTGCCGCCGGAGAGCACATGGCTCGCCTCCGGCTCTACGGCGATCATGCGCAGGCCGGGACGGCGCGGCTTGAGCACCTGCGCGATGCCGGTGAGCGTGCCGCCCGTGCCGACGCCGGACACGACCGCATCCACCTCGCCCGCCGTATCGTGCCAGATCTCTTCCGCCGTGGTGGCGCGGTGGATGGCCGGGTTTGCGGGGTTGTTGAACTGGCCGGGGCTGACCGAGCCCGGATATTTGGCCAGCAGCTCTTCCGCCTTGGCAATGGCGCCGGACATGCCTTTTTCGCGCGGCGTGAGCTCGAGTTCGGCGCCGAGGAAGCCGAGCATCTTGCGGCGCTCGATGGAGACGCTCTCCGGCATGGTCAGGATCAGCCGGTAGCCGCGGCTAGCGCACATGAAGGCCAGCCCGATGCCGGTGTTGCCCGAGGTCGGCTCGACGAGGACGGTGTCAGGCCCGATCCTGCCCTCTGCCTCGAGGGCCAGAATCAGGTTCACGCCGATACGGTCCTTGACGGAGCTGGTCGGGTTGAAGAACTCAAGCTTCAGGCAGATGTCAGCCTTGATGCCGTCCTGCTCGGTAATGCGCGGAATGCGCACCAGCGGCGTGTTGCCTATTGTCTCGGCGATGCTGTCGTAGATCCGGCCGCGGAGCGGCTTGTCGAATACGAGCGGTGCGTGCGGCATGTTTTACTGCCTTTCGTCGTGTGATCCCAGCATATCTCATGCTGCCTTGTCCATTAGCCGGTCAAGACCCCCCCTGCGTGAAAGCTCTTGCCATTATCCGCCGGGTGGCGAGACTGCGCGCATGTCAAGGCGCCATTTCGACGTCACGCCCGACCTGATGCTGCGCGCCTACCGCGCGGGCCTGTTCCCCATGGCCGAAACCCGCACCAGCCGCCGCCTCTACTGGCTGGACCCTGAGCAGCGCGGCATCCTGCCGCTGGAGGCATTCCACCTCTCGCGCCGGCTGCGCCGCACGGTGTTTTCGGGCGATTTGCGGATCACCTCGGACCGCGATTTCCTCGGCGTCATTCTGGGCTGTGCCGCCGCCGCCGAGGGGCGCGAAGAAACCTGGATCAACCGTGACATCGAGCGTTTGTTCACTGCCCTTCATGACCAGGGGCATGCCCACAGCATAGAAGCCTGGCAGGGGAATACGCTGGTCGGCGGCCTGTATGGCGTGGTGCTCGGCGGCGCGTTCTTTGGCGAGAGCATGTTCAGCCGGGTGCGGGATGCGTCCAAAGTGGCGCTGGTACATCTGGTGGCGCGGCTGCGGCTGGGCGGGTTCACGCTGCTGGACACGCAGTTCGTCACCGCGCATCTGGCGCAATTCGGCGCCTGCGAGGTGTCGCGGGACGCCTACCGCACGCTGCTGGCCGCGGCGGCCGCCGTGCCGGCGCGCTGGATCGGCGAGCCCGAACCGGCGGCGCTGGAGGCGGCGATCAGAGCTTTGCGGCCGGGGCCCGCCGCACCAGCGTAGGGTTGGGGGCAGTCCGCCAATTCGCCTTTCCACCGGGATCCGACAGATTAACGTCTGCTGAGACATCGGACGCATAGGTTGTCTTACCGGCGACGCGCTGCGCGTCCTGCTCCGGACTCCACTGGCCAATCACGAGATCGCCATTGGTATCGCCAGCATAGTTTAGCGTGGTCTCGCCCGCCTGCTGCAGCAGCGCCTGGGCCTGCGGGCTGAGGAAGACTGCATCCAAGGCCTGCGCAGCCGTCAGGGTCTGGCTGCCGGTGGCCGAGGCATCGCTCTGAGGCGATTGCGGCGGATCGAGCAGTTTTTCATACAAAGCCTGCCCGAGCAGCCCCTCCAGGAAGATGCTCCCGGTGATGGGCGTGTATTGTGCGTAGGAAATTGTCAACCCTTTGACTCCCAGCATCCTTTGAGCCTATCGCACGGGGGTAAATGAGCGGCTAAGCCGGCCATGCGCGCATGCCTCATCCTGTCGCTTTTGTTCTGCACCGCCGCCGTCTCGGCGCCGCGGCTGGCGCCGGTGCGCGATGTCACGATCGACTACGTCGTGCACCCGGGCGGCGGGCGGCCGCAAGCGGTGCGCGTCGCCATCGAGGCCGGCGGCGCCCATATGCGTATAACCGCCCAGGATTTGCCCCTCTCTATCCTGGTGGACCGGCCGGCAGGGGTGGCGCACGTGCTGGTGCCGCTGCTGCGCGCCTACAGCAGCGTTGATATCGGGCGCTACGACCCGGAGCGGGGCGTGCTGCGCCATGCGGCCTTCACCCGCGGCGGCACCGAGCACCTGGCCGGCGGCCGTTGCACGGACTGGCGGGCTTCCTCCCCATCCGGTACCGCATCGGCGTGCATTACCGAGGGCGGGGTGATTCTCAAGGGCGAGTTCGCGAACCGTCACGGCGCCGGCGGCGCGGTGCTGGCCACCGGCGTGGATTACGCGCGGCTGCCGCCCTGGACCTGGTCGTTGCCGGCAGATTGGCACGATATGGGCCCGGTCTCGCTGGACAAGCTGGGCCTGGCGCCGCGGTGATCCGCGCCTTTCTGCTTGGCCTGGTGACGGCGGTTCCCTGCGCCTGGGCCGCCGATGTGCCGGTGGTGCAGCCGACGCATGATGTGGATGTCACGTATAAAGTGCCGGTGCCAGGCACGGAGAACACTGCCCTGCTGCAACGTCTGCGCTGGTCGGCGTCGCTGCGCCGCCAGCGCGTCGATCTGCCGACATCCGGTAGCTGGATGGTGCTGGATTTCGCCGCTCATAGAATGTTTCTTATCCGTGATGACACGCGCACCATCCTCGACCTGCCCGCCCCACCCGACCCGCCGCCTGCCGCCGCCGGTTTTGCGCGCGCGGGGGAAGCGGTGGTCGCCGGCCTGCCTTGCACGCTGTGGCGCACGCGGGACAGCCGGGGCGGCGAGACGGTGGCCTGCTACGCCTCCGACGGCGTGCTCCTCCGCGCCACCGCTGGCCCTCGCGTGCTGATGGAGGCGGTATCGGTTCATGATGGGCCGCAGGGGGCCGATGTGTTCGAGGTGCCGGCGGGGTATGTGCGGCAGGAGGGGAACAGGTAGGGGCCGCTACGGCCTGCTTCGCCTTCAACGCACCGCAGCGAGATGGGACTACGACATGGGTGAGACTGAGACTTCTGATGGAGGCTTAAACGCTCCCATAATTCTGTTTGACGCTGAATGCGTGCTGTGTTCGGCAAACGCGCAGTTCGTGCTCAAGCATGACAAGGCCGGAGTTTTCCGCCTGGCATCCATTCAGGGTCGCATCGGCACCGAACTCTGCCGCAGGCACGGCATGGATCCGAAGAATCCCAGCACCATTCTTGTTATTGAAGGAAGGCGTGTGAGGCAGGACAGTGATGCCGTGCTGAGCATTTACGAAAAACTTGGCCTGCCGTGGCGGCTGTTGGTAATTTTGCGCGTTCTTCCCGCTCTTTTTCGTGATCCCGTCTATCTCTGGGTCGCGCGGAACCGCTACCGCCTTTTCGGTAAAAGAACGAGCTGCTGGGTGGCACCGCCGGAATACAAGGACAGGATTTTATGATCGGCCGGGAGATCGGCATCATCGACCTGAGAAAACCTGCCATTGTCGGCAGGCGAAAGCTGCCGGTATCTTGAAAATCCTCATTCTCGGCGGCTATGGCGTGTTCGGCGGCCGCCTGGCGGAACTGCTATCCGATGTTCAAGCTATCGAGCTTGTCATCTGCGGCCGCAATCTCTCCCGTGCGGAGACGTTCTGCGCGAGCTACAGCGGGCAGGCTCGGGTTCTCCCTCTCAGGCTCGATCGGCGTGATATTGCCCAGGGGCTCATTGCAGAGAGACCGGACCTGGTCGTCGATGCCTCCGGGCCATTTCAGGATTACGGCGATCAACGCTACCAGGTTATCGAGGCGTGCATTGCCGCACGTATCGACTATCTGGATTTCGCGGATGCTGCCGATTTCGTTTTCGGCGTGGCAGGGTTCGATGCGCAGGCGAAGGCAGCAGGCGTCTTCGTGCTCTGCGGCGTCAGCAGCTTTCCCGTGCTCACTGCCGCGGTCTTGCGCGCCATGGCGAAGACGATGCAAATCGTTACTGTTAAAGGTGGAATTGCGCCCTCTCCTTATGCCGGGATCGGCCTTAATGTCATGCGTGCGGTGGTTGGATATGCCGGCGCGCCGGTCAGGCTTTGGCGTAACGGCGGACCGGCGGCGGGTATCGGCCTGGCCGAGAGCATGCGGTTCACCATCGCAGTGCCTGGCCGCTTGCCGCTTCGGAACATCCATTTTTCGCTGGTTGACGTGCCGGATCTGCAAGTCATTCCACCTGAACATGCAACAATGACCGACATCTGGATGGGCGCAGGACCGGTGCCGGAAGTGCTGCACCGGATACTCAATCTGCTGGCCCATGCGCGTCGGCGATTTGGACTGCCGTCACTTGTGCCCCTCTCGCGCGTTTTCCATGCGGTTCTCAACCGGATGCGGTTCGGCGAACACCGGGGCGGCATGTTTGTGCATGCGAGCGGCATCATGGACGGCAAGGAGGTCCAGCAGAGTTGGCACCTTGTGGCTGAAGGTGATGACGGACCCTACATTCCTTCGATGGCAATCGAGGCCGTGATTCGCAGGCTGATGGCAGGCATTCGTCCCGAGGCAGGAGCCCGTTCGGGCGTTCATGCGCTTGAGCTGACTGACTATGAGACGCTCTTTCAAGGCAGAGCCATCTTCACCGGGTTTCGGGGAGACGAACCATCCCGGCTGCTATATCGTCAGATATTGGGACCGGCATTCGCATCGCTGCCGCCGCGTCTGCAGGAACTGCATGGCAGTGCAGCAGCGCGGCGCTGGTCGGGCGAGGCGGAGGTGTGCTGCGGCCGCGGTACAATGGCTCGTCTCATGGGAACGATCTTTGGTTTTCCGAAGACTGCCGCAGATGTTCCGGTCACGGTCAGGTTTGCGCCGGAGCGTGATGGTGAACGCTGGACGCGAAGTTTCGGCGGCAGGGTTTTTTCGTCTGTGCACGTCAGCGGCACCGGGAAGGACCAGTATCTATTGGTGGAGCGGTTCGGAATCGCCGCGTTCGCCCTGGCGCTTGTCATCGACGGCGGCAGGCTGTTTTTTGTTCCCCGGAGATGGTCAATTCTGGGCATGCCCATGCCGGGCTTCCTGCTGCCTGGCGGGTCCAGTTTCGAAGCCGAGGAAGCGGGACTGTTCCACTTTAATATCGACATATCCCTGCCGCTCGTCGGGCTGATCGTTGCCTACAAAGGCACGCTCAGGCCGGAGGAGTAGTCGCCGGCATACCCATCGGCCCAAAAATCTTGCGGACCGTCGGTAAGAAAGCAGTTCTTTTTTGAAAAAAAGAACCGGAAAACTTTTGAACCTTGGCGTACGGCCCGAGATAGGCTCAGCGAAGACAATCAAAAGTTTTTTGCTTCTCTTTTTTTCAAAAAAGGAGGGTTCTTTACTTAAGTTTTGCCGGTCCTGCGCAATGCCTGTCACGCAAATTCCAGGCGCGAACCCCCTGCGGCTTACCAAGTATTACTTGCCTGCACCTGATATCGGCGCGCCGATGCCGGTGCATACATCGTAGCCGATGGTTGCCCGCCCGAGCAGATTGTTGCCGCACGGTCCCTTCGTAATATCCGTAAAGGCGCTCGCATTGCCGAGATTGGCGTAGATCTCGGTCAGTTCCGCGACCGTAGAGCGGTTGAATGTGCCGGCGTCGTTCACGATGGATGCGGCAACGGGGCTGGCCACACTGGTGCCGCCGAGCACGATCCAGCCGACCAGCGTGCCGTTGTTGCCTTCATAGGGTGTCGAATCGAACACCCAGACGCCGGTTTGCGGATCGGCAATGGCCGCGATGTCCGGCACGCCGCGCGCTGTGCCGACCACGTTGCTCACCGCACTCTGGAAGGCGGGCGTGGCGATGTAGGGGCTCAGGCCGCCGCCGCTGTCGTACCAGCTCGTCTGGGTCAGCAGGTCGCCGTTCGTGCTTCGGTTGATCGAGGTGCCGCCGACGCCGATGACGTTCGGCAGAGCCGCCGGCTCGCCGGTGCCGGGGGTATCGCCGGCCGAAGCGAAGACGACGACGTTGGTGCCGTTAAAGGCGCTCTCGTCGGCGGCCTCGGCGGGGCTTTCGCTGCCGGACCAGCTATTGGAAACCTCGCCGCCGCCGGCCGCCTCGACCAGCTTGATGGCAACTTTTTCCGCCTTCAGCAGATCCTTGATCAGGCTCGATCGGGCCTCGACCAGAACGATGCTGGCGTTCGGCGCCAGCGCGTGGGCCATTTCGATATCGAGTGATTCCTCCAGCTCCCAGCCGCCGGTGCGGTCGCGCGCCGGCTTGCGGCCGGTGGCATAGACCACGGAGAAATTGCTGCTGGTGATGCGCGGCAGGCCGTACTGATAGCTGTAGGCGGCGAGATCGTCGGCAGCACCCGGATCGTCGTAGGCATCGACGATGGCGATCATCCGGCTGCCGGCGGTGTTGATCGTCTTCAGCGTAGTCGGGTTGCAGTGATCTGCCCGTTTCGTAACGCCATAGACACAGGCGAGGGACGCGGGGTTCTCAAAATTTCCATAGGGCGCCGTCACGACGGCCTGACGGCCGTTGGCCACGAAAATCTTGAGGTTGGTATGCGCCTGTCCGGCTTGCGGCACGCCCGACGAGGGGGTGATGACCGCCCCGCGCGGCGTGATCTCCAGCTTCGCGCCGATATCGGCGGCGTTGGCACCGGCGGATGCCAGAAAAGGAATGATTGCGAAAGCTTTTGTTGCACTGCGTGGATTACGCATCTCTCAACCTCTTTGCTTGAAAATTGTGGCGTAAAGGAAGAACTTGTTTTTTGAAAAAAAGAAGCAAAAAACTTTTGTTCGTCTGGCTTCGGCCCGTCCGGAGAGGCCCGGTCGAATCTGTAAAAGTTTTTTGGTTCTTTTTTTCAAAAAAGAACATTCTTCCTTTTACGGCTTCAGACTGAAAATGGTGCCCAGCCCCGCAGCGCCGCCAAGCCCCGTGCCGCCGTAAAGCCGCCCGCCGACGTCAATGAGATTTGAGTTCGGCAGCCCGCCGTCGGCAGCGCCCGAAAAGCTGTACACTACGCTTTCGGTGCCCGTCGCGAGGTCGATCTTATAGACTGTGCCGGAGCCGCCGAAGCTGCCCGACGAGGTGCCATAGAGGGCATTGCCGACTTGCACCAGCGGCGCGATCGGCGCGTTGCCGTCGGCGCCGCCGGTGAAGGCATGCACGACCGTTTGTGTTTTGTTGGCAAGGTTGTAGGCGTAAACAGCGCCGTTGCCGGCAGCACCACCGATCAGCGTGACGCCGTAGAGCGTTCGGTTGACATCGATCAGCGAGGAGCTGGGAATGCCGCCGTCGTTGCCGCCGGTAAAGGCGTGCAGGATGGTCAGCGCATGGGTGACCGGTGCCATGGAAAACAGCATGCCATAGCCGTACGGGCCACCCTCGGCGGTAACGCCATAGAGCGTGCCGCCGATGTCGATCGGTCCCGGCAAAGGCTTCGCGCCATCCACCTGGCCGGCGAAGGAGTGCAGCACGGTCTCTTTGCCGGTATCGCGGTTGACCGCGAACACCGTGCCGTTACCATAGAGGCCGCCGCCGAACGTGGAGCCGATCACATCAGGCCCGTCGTTCACAAGCGCGGAATAGGGGCTGTCGCCGTCGTTTCCGCCGGTGAATTCATAGAGCACAGCAATGGCGCCGGTTGCCGGATCCAGCCTGTACACCGTGCCGGATTGTGCGGCGCCGCCCTGCTTGGTGGTGCCGTAGAGATAGGCACCGGCCCGGACCATGTTCGCACTCGGGTAGCGTCCGTTGCTGCCGTTGAAGGATGCAAGCTGGTTGACGGAGCTGGTCAGCGGGGTGATGGCCAGCACCTCGCCGGCGCTGCTCGATCCGCCCTGGGCCACGGCGGCGTAGATTTTTCCCTGATCCAGGTTGAAACCTTCATTGGATTCCGCGGGGTTGGCGCCGGTGAAGGAGTAGGCGACCGATTCGGTGTTGGTGGCGATGGGCACCGAGAAGATGGCGCCCGCTGTCCCGGCGCCGCCGGATTCGGAAACACCGTAGAGTGTGCCATTGAGTTCCACGGGGGCGGCGGTCGGGTTGGCGGCATCATAGCCGACGCCGAAATCGTGCAGTATGATCTGCCTGCCGTTGACCAGATCTATGGCATAGAGCACGCCGAAATAATGGGCGCCGCCGTAGGTCGTTGTACCGTAAATATGGTTGCGGAAATAGGTCAGCCCGGTGGACGGGATGACCCCCGCGGCCTGGTCGAGGCTGTAGATGACCTGCTCATGGCCTGTGTTGGGATCGACACTGAATACGGTGCCGTTCTGCCGTGCGCCGCCGCGTTGGTTGTGCCGTAGAGCGTGCCGTTGACATCGAGCAGGGAAGCGGTCGGTTTGTTGCCGTCATTGCCGCCGGTAAAGCCATAGACGACAACTTCCTCGCCAGTACCAGGGTCGATCCTGAACACCGCGCCGGCGTTGTGGGGGCCGCCATAGGGCGTCGTGCCGAAGAAAAAACCATTATTATAGACCAGCCCGCCGGCAGGATTGCCGCCATCGTACTGGCCGGTGAAGCCGTAGAGTGTCGTCTGCGCCTGGGTTTGGGGATTGATGGCAAAAACGGTACCGGCGCCGGCATAGCCGCCCTGACTGGTGGTTCCGTAAAGCAGACCATTCAATGCGGTCAGCGACCCTTGCGGCCCCGCGCCATCGCGGCCGGAAAAAGCGTACAAAACCGTCTCGGTGCCAGTGGCAGGGTCGATCTGAAATACCGTGCCGGCACCTGAGGCACCGCCGCGCGAAGTCGTACCATAGAGCGACGTGCCCACGCTGACCAACGCGCCGAGCGGCGCGCAGCCATCGGCGCCGCCCTTAAAACCGTAGATCGGTTTTTCCGTGCTGGTTGCAGGATCGAACCGGAACACCACGCCGCAATTGCCGGGTCCGCTGTTGGGTGTGGTGCCATAGAGCGTGCCGCCGACATTGATCATCGGTGCCGCGGCCCCGGCACCGTCGCCCGATCCGGCGATCGAGGCGAGCGTGATCAGCGTGGACGCACGCGCCGCCGCACCCGCGCAGAGGCTGGCCGTGAACAGTAATGCAACGCGGTATTGAAAGAATTTCATCAGCCTATTTCTGAAATGTGCCGCCATGACGATACGGAGAACGGAGCGCGCTTTATACGATTGTTAACCTTTGATGACGCTACGCGCTTCGGCCGCAAAAATCCTTGCATAATGGCGCCGCGAGGTCGCTTGACTGGTAAAAAAAATTCGCTAGATGGGCGGTCCATGAAAGATTCCATGCATATTGACGAATTTGACCGTAAGCTTCTCGCGGCATTGGCGGCAAAGGGTGACATTACCAACCAGCAGCTCGCCACCCGCGTGGGTTTGTCCGAATCACAATGTTATCGCCGTCGCCAGCGTCTTGAAGAACAGGGCGCGATTCGCGGCTACCGTGCCGTGATTGATTACTCGGCGTTCGGTATGGTGATCGGGGCCTACGTTCACTTGAGCATGGTCTCGCAGTCCACGCATCAGCGGAAGGAATTCGCCGCCTTCGTCAAAGGCCAGCCGGGCGTGCTCAGTTGCCACGCGGTGACTGGCGATGCGGATTACATCCTGCATGTCCGCACCAAGGATCTTTCGGAACTGAACAAGTTCGTCAACGCACTCCTGGCGCACGGAAAGGATCGCCTGCACACCCGCTCGCTGGTGATACTGGAGACGATCATCGACGGCGCATGAGGCAGCGGGCATGCATCATCCCGCCGCGATGGCGGATTTGTCAGGATGTCGCGCCCACCAGCGTGTGGCTCGCGGTGTTGGCAACCCTCTCCGCCTGCGCCCAGGCACCCCCGGCGCCGGCCACCGCGGCCCCCAGGACCGCCTACGTCGTGCGGCGCGGGTTTCACACCGACATCGGCCTGCCCACCGCGGCCCTCGCGCCGCCGCTGCGCCCCCTGGCCGCGGAATTCCCCGGCGCGCAAACGCTGCTCGTGGGCTTCGGTGACCGGGCTTTTGTGCAAAGCCGCGGCCACCGCTGGCTCGGCGACTGGCTCCTGGCCCTGCTCCCAGGCCAGGGGGCGATGCTCGTCACCGGCCTGAGTGTGCCCCCCGATCAGGCGTTCGCGGCGCGCGATGTCGTCAGGCTCGCGCTCACCGAAGTGCAATGGCAGGGGCTGCAACATTTCGTGCGTGCCAGTTTTGCACCACCCGAGGGCGCGCCGGCGCGGCTCGCCGAGGGCCCATACACCGGCAGCCGCTTCTTCGCCTCGGCCCTCACCTACGATCTGCTGGACACCTGCAACAGCTGGACGGCCGAGGCGCTGCGAGCAGGCGGGCAGAATGTGCCGGTGGATTTTTCGCTGTTTTCAGGGCAGGTCATCCGCGCGGCGAGAGCGGTACAGGCGCGACAATGACCGGTGGCCGGCGCGCAGGGGTGCTTTGGACCGGCGCCGATCTGGTGTAGTCTCCTGCCGTGAAAACGCGCCATCCACGCATGCGCATGCAATTGCCTCAGAGCGTCGTCGGCCTCTGGCTGGCGATGGCAGCACTTGCCATGCAGCTTGCCCTCGGCGCGGTGGTGGCCGGGCCGGGAATGTCCGACGGGGCGGGCGGGCTGGCGTTTGCCTCGACAATCTGCCATGTGCCGGCCGACGATACGGCCCCGGCCAGGCATAAGGCTCCCTGTGGCACGACCTGCCCCCTGTGCCTGGGGATCGCCCAGGCCGGCGTGCTGGTGGTGCCTGCAACGCTCGCCTTCCGCATCGCACCCTCGGTGTTCTCCGCGGCCCCGGCCGGCTTGCCGCGCCTGGTGTGGGCGCGATTTACCGGCGCCGGTTACAAGACCGGCCCGCCGCGCGCGCTCTAACCGGCCAGTCCTAATTGCTGCGACGCTGCTGCATGCACGCGCAGCCCCGCCTTGCCCCTTGAACAGGGCTCCCCAAATCAGGGTTCGACCCGAAAGGTCACCTCCATGCGCAAAGCATACTTTATTGCCTCCGCCCTTATCGCAGGGACAGCGCAGGCCCTCGCCGCGTCGCCCACCATGTCCGTGCAACAGGCGTGGTCCAGGGCCACGCCGCCGGGGGCGCAAACGGCCGTGGTCTATATGACCATCGTCGATACCGGCGCCCCGGATCAGCTGATCTCTATCACGACCCCGGTCGCCGGCATGGCGATGATGCACCGCACGGTGACGCACGACCGCACCTCACAGATGCTGCCGGTGAAAACGCTTGCCGTTTCCCCCAGGCAGCCGGCGGTGTTTTCGCCGGGCGGCTATCACGTCATGCTGATGTCGCTGCATCAGGCGCTGGTGCAGGGCCAAACTTTTCCGATTACCCTGACGTTTCAGCATGCGGGCGCCGTGCAGGCGCAGGTCAGCGTGCAGGCGATCGGCGCCGGCGGGCCACAGGCCGATCCGATGGCCGGAATGGACATGTCGATGCCCATGAAATCACCTCAGTAGGCCTACATCCGGAAGGATGTTCTTTTTTCAAAAAATCCTTCCTTGGAGGAATCTCCATGACCACAACCGCACTCTCCGCGCCCCCTGGCGGCCTGCAGCTTGCCAACGCCCGCGCCACCGACCCGGCGCTGATCGAAGCTGCCGACAGCCAGGCCCGGCACTGGACATCCAGCGAGACCGGCAAAATCCGGCCCGGAACGGACGCCCACAAGCACATGGTCGCGCGCATGTTCCGCGAAACTTTTAATCCTTACAAACCCACCATCATCGACTGGCCCAAGCTCGGCGAGCAGGAGCGCGAACGGCTGATCAACCTGCCGATCTGGGATGTCGCGGTACAAACCGAAGGCAAGGCGCGCATCCGCATGCTTTCCTACGCCGACAGCGTGACCGACCCGGCCTGGCACGAGGCCATCGCGCTGAACGGCTGGGAGGAAGGGCGGCACAAGACCGTTCTCTCCAACCTCGTCGAAGCCTACGGCATCACGCTGGAGCCCGAGCCGCCGTATCCGGCGCCGCGCCACACCGAATGGGCGTACCTCGTCACCGGCTTCAGCGAATGCATCGACAGTTTCTTCGCTTTCGGCCTGTTCGCCATGGCGCAGCGCTCCGGCTTTTTTCCGCAGGAGCTGGTGGATACGTTCGAGCCGGTGATGCAGGAGGAATGCCGGCACATTCTGCTGTTCGCCAACTGGCTGGCCTGGCATCGCCGTAACATGGCCTGGTGGCAGCGCATCTGGTTCGAAATGCGTGTTGCTGCCGCCTGGGTGTTTCTCGGCTGGGAACGCATCGGCCTGGCGCGCGGCATGGAGGATGGGAACGGCAACGAAGCCAAGCCGCAGGATTATAATTTCACCGTGACCGGTGCGAAATCGGTGACCGATACGGATATCAGTCTGCGCGACCTGATGCAGCTTTGCCTGTCGGAGAACGACCGGCGGTTTTCCGGGTACGATTCGCGGCTGCTGCGGCCTACGACTATGCCGGCGCTGACGCGGTTTGCGTGTTGGTTTCTTAGGAAGTAAGAATGTTCTTTTTTGAAAAAAAGAACGCGCGCGCGCCA
>Ga0116231_10007912_pt1 | contig 19031 bp, 8 predicted proteins | sample S1TSphgellanicum_2_FD_89695 | JGI IMG/M metagenome (GOLD analysis project Ga0116231, IMG submission 89695) | Host-associated microbial communities from peat moss isolated from Minnesota, USA - S1T2_Fd - Sphagnum magellanicum MG | ecosystem: Host-associated > Plants > Peat moss > Unclassified...
AACCAAGTGCATAAATTGGTAAAGTATGTTCATTTGGACATCATGCTTTGTGAAATGTGGTTAACTTAGAAATAATTACTTCCTTTCATTAATCTCAATAAATATTCCTTACCTATTTATGTTAAACTTTAAAACTTTTTTTCCTAACATGTGGAATTATCTCTCCTTTGGGATATTGATTTAAAAAAAACGACCTTACAATGTTTCATCAAGCTCATCATATTTGTGAGATCATCATACAAAATTAAAACAATTAATGAACACACAAATGTGTACAAATTACTCAATCAAGCAAGTTTACTAATTTATGTTTATTTACATAAAATTACATTTTGCTTGAAACGAATGAATAAAAATATTTTTCAATGCCCAACAATAAACAAAAATCAAGCCACCAATGCAACGTGTGTCATTTTGATGCAATATTCCAAATGTGATGCTACAATTATAGTTTACCATTTATTGTCCATTCAAACATGTGAGGCTACAATTACATATTTCAAATATGAAACTACAAATACAAATGTGAGCTTATCATTTATTATCCATTCCATGAAAAAAGGAGAAAATTTGTGTTACAAATGGACAAAGAAATCAACACATGGAAATCCAATTAATGCACCTTTATATATCATAGGGGAAGGGTGGCTTCAACATATGTTTGCCAATTAATTAATTAATGATAAAGAGTCAATTTTTGAAAAAAAATATTCTTTGAATATTCCAAAAGATATTTAATTTTCCCTCACATAATTTGTTTCTATGCCAAAAATAATTCTCAAAAATTTCAGCAGAGCTACAAAAGGTACTATAATATTATTTGTTTAGATGTGATCACACCATAATCTCCCAACCTGTGGGCCTCCTTGATTTGCTTCTAGTACCTTTGGAAAATCCTAAATGAAGTGGTGCACTTTGTCATTTCATAGTTTTCAAAACAACAATGAAAAATTTATTGAATTTATAATGATTTTCATTTTAGGAAATTAATTTAATATCAATTTATTTTCTCCATAATTTGGTCTTTTAAAAAGCTATATTTCTTTAAATCCTTGAAGAGTTTTGTCTTAGAATCTATTTTTATGTTGTGGAACGTCTTAAAGGTTTTTTCACAATTGGGTGTTCTATAAATTAATATTTCTTAAAGCTTGAAGAGGTTTGTCTTAAAGTCTTAGTTTATCTCTTCATAGGTTGTGGCACCTCTTATGGTATGATGAAAAAACATATACACACAATAACATGGCTATGATTTCTTTAGAAGAACTATGAAATTAAATCCATAATTTTCACTAGAATGGTATTGGGATGGGTGTCCTTTCAAGCTTGGGTGAACATCATAAGGGCTCACTATTGTATTTGAAGAATGATGAGTTTTTGTATGGCATGTTTTGACTCCTAACTACCATGTTGAGGTTTTTGATCGAACTAGGACGAACAATATGATTGTGGAATCTTAAATCACTAGTATCTTATAACAATTACGTTGACGATTTTGTAAATGACACATTGGAATAAATAACCTATTCAATGTGCATAGTTTGCAATTTGCACCTATTCAAATTCCCGTAACAAAAGGGATGAGGAAATGTTATATATGAGTGATTTTAAAAAAAATTATCATATGGTCATCCTAGAACAATTTCAAAAACAATTCATACCTACCTTATTTTCAATCCTAACTATCTCACCTTTTTTCCTACCCACCAACATGGATAGAAAAAGGAAAATAAACATGTGTCTTTTCATGTCCATGATATATATATATATATAGACATAAAATAATGATGAACTATTGAAAACATAGTTGATTGTCATCAATAGTGTGAAGCAACATGGAGTTCAACTTAGGGTAGGTGGTCGATAACATACATCCAAAAGGTGGAATAATTGCAAGTTGACCCATTACAAGGCGATCAAATTGCTTAGGGTTTAGGGTTTAATCGCCGAATTGATAGATTGCAACTAATGGGTGAGGTTATTGAAGCAAAATATAAAAGGCAAAACTCATCTTTAAACCTTGAAAGATTGATGATTGGTTAAATCATGTGGAAACAACATGAAAGTTTGTAAGCATGTAAAAGGGTAACCAAAATAACTTATGATCTACAACAATTTAGTCATCTCTGAGGAAATAAATGAATGCATTTTCCCTAGTGCTCATTGGACATACCTTGAACATAAGGAAAAAAAAAGTTAGGGCTGAACTTATTTCACAAAACTCATGGGACTTAACTTTGAGCAAGGTGTTGATCTGTCAATTAATTATCTTCAATATTCTGGTGTAAATTTTTCCTTCCTCTATTGGTGAGGAAAGTGGGAAGCTGGGGCTGCCTTTGGTTGCAGCCACACCCCCCTCTCACATAATTTTGGCTAAAACCTTGCAAACCTAGTGGTGAAAATTGCTTGAAATTTGGCTATGGGATCCTAACTAGGTGAACCCAAAAAATGAAAACCCTAAATTTTTGGGAGATTGGGAAGGGTCCTTTACAGTTCACCTAGGTAGTAGTGTTTACTCACTAAACCCTAAACCCTGTAATTAAGGATGGTGTTTGTCAGGTTTTGACTCTAAGTGCACCTCTTAATTACTCATTAGCCAGCTGTTGGCCGGTCACCCTTGGGCCTAGTTAACTTACTTGCATGAGTTAACTAGAGAGAGAGAGAGAGAGAGAGAGAGTTCAGTATACACATAGTACCTACCCTGGCAGCTTCCACACTAATTATATTAGTTTCAGAAATGTTAGAAATTTCCCAAAAAAACAAAGTTCCAAGAAAAAATTAAAATTTTGTGAAGGAAAATAGAGAATTTTTTAGAATAGTTTGGAATATCCCATTTTTGGACATGAAATTTTCCAATATATAATAATTATATAATAATTGGGGTTATTATAACTCCAAACCCTAGTTCCCTAAAGCAACTGTAAAGTGCAATCCAATATGGCTTGTATGTTGTGCTGCCATGGCAAGTTCAGCATTTCAGGGGGCTCTTAATAAATTGGGCATCACAGAGCCTTTCCCACATTACCTACACAGGAGTCAGGAGTCAGGACCAGTACATTTTTATTTTTATTTTTAAATTAATTATCAATTTTGTGATGTAGCTAGCTGAAGTGGCAAAATTTTCATCCGTAAGAAGATTTTGCCAAATCTGTGGCTATAAAACAAAATATGAAAGTACAAAAATTTAAACATCCTTTTATATTTTTTCTACCAACTGAAATTTTAATAATTATATATATATATATAAAGAAAAGTATCAAAATTTTGGCAACTAGAAAAAACCCAATAAAATAGACACTTCTGTTTTGCCATTAAAAAAATAAATTGCCAGTTTTTGAATTTCTGCCAGAACTCAGGCTGAAAGTCATGTCATGACTTCTTTCTAGATGTGCTTTATTTTAACATGCATCTCCTCAAAGGTTCTGTCAAAGGCCAGTTTATATAATACACACCTAATGACTAACCATTGATTTATTACCCAGGTTAGGTTAGGCTAGGTTAGGTTAGATTATAGAGTTTTATGTCAAGTATTCCAAACTGGGCGTACTGGGCCCCAGTTTGAGCCCAACTGGGGACCAAGCCAAAAGTCAGGATGAAAACAGTACAACAACAGGGAGGAAAGAGGGAACCCAAAAGAGGGACCAAACCAATTTTCTCACCTCAATTTGATCCCCGCAGCAGTTTCACCCCCACCACCAGTTTGGAATTTGCCCTCCCTTTGCACCTTCACTGCTGCTGCTGCTGCTCATATTTTTTCATAAGGTAATTGAAGTCTTTGTCAAAACGAAGTCTTGCAATAAAAACTTGTGAACTCATACCCAGTTTCATTAAATGGTACTGAATTTCTCTCACTTTTATGATCGGTTACATTCAAATTGGGGATGAAACAGGGGTTGATTAAAGGGTCAAAGACAAGGCGACTGTACGACGGATATCTAACTTTCCATAAGTTTTATGCCTCATAAAATTTTGTCTCAGAAAAAAGGCTTAAAACACCCAAACAAAAGTGTGAAATTTTCTTCCCAATTTTAGGAAAAAAAATAATTTTACACTATTAAAGAGACACAAGTAAGAATTTTTATCTGTGGGTATCAACAACAACAACATCATACCAAGCCAAGCTCCAAGCAGAGCTGGATTCACCAGCGATCACTGGTTTCGATCTCACAACAATGTGCATTCTAGATGACGACAACGACAATGACATCCATAGCCCAATTTGCAGCACACACCTCCAACCACCATCAGAATGTACTCATTTTGCCCACCAATGTATAATTATGGGCAGGTACACCCAACTCAAATCAGGCACGACCACAACGCCTTTGAATAAGTAAAGTGCAGGTGAAGTGGGTATTCGTTTGTTCAGTGACCCACTTCAAGGACGGGTTACTTGAGAATGATGGAATCGTCGTCCATTGCTCCAGTATGATGGTCATAATATGACCTTAGCAATTTGTTTGTTTCTTGTAGGGGATGTGCACATTTGGCTCTTAAAACCAAAGAAATATTGTTGAGTTATCCATAAAGTACCTGAAACTGGGGAGGGGTAGTGGGCCCCAGTTTCATCAAAACTGGGGATGAAATCATAATTTTGGATGAAAGCAGTAGTAGAGAGGGGGGACCCAAAAGAAAACAAACAGGGGACCAAACTAATATTTTTACCTGAATTGATCCTCAAGGGAGAATTTTCATCCCCAGTTTTGGATTTGCCTTACAAGTTACACCTTGACTGCTGGCTCATATGTTCTTTCACAAAATCAACTTGGCAAATCTTTTGAATTGAAAACTGGTTGAATGAAACAGTGCCCAATTTCATTCAGTTCAGTAACAGATACCACTGAAATTGGGGATGAAACGGGGGTTTAGAGGGTGAAAGAAGGGCCCAAAGACAGGGTGACTTTACAGATAACTCTAAAGCTATCCAGAAGGGCCCATACAAAATGGAACTTTGTCATGAAGCTTAGGAGTCAGAGGAGTAAGAGAAAATATGATTTTTGTCCCTCACCCTATTTGCCTACTTCACAAGTGCACCCACTTGGTCAGATCTAACCAAATATATTTATAAGGGTTCAATAGTCAACAACTGATTGCCTAGTGATTTGGTTGCTGATGGCCTCTGCAAGCAAGCAAGCAGGCAGGCAGCTTGCATGCAAGAAGTACCTGAGAGCCATGTTTGCTTGCTCCGAAGCTGTTGCTGGGGCACTTCAATGTCCTGACAAATTGACCCAAAAAATGTGAAATTTGATTCTGTGTAAGAAGCAGCAGCCTTTTTTAATGTCAAATTTTCACATTTCCCAAATATTAAAAAAATATTTAAAAAAAAGGGTGGTGGAGTGGAGTGGAGTGGAGTGTGGAGTGGGCTTAGAACAATCATCAATTTTTCATTATAACAAAATACATTTCTGAGAATATCAAGTGCTTTCACTGGATTTTGAGTGAATTTACTAGTCTCAATGAACATTGAATTCATCGGTACACTGAACAAGAACTAGTGAACTACACCCACATTTTGTAACTGTGTTTGAATTTTTTTTTAAATAATTAACTCCCTAAAAATCAATATTTATTTATTTTTGGATATAATTGATAATGCCCAAGTAAATGAGTTTTCTCAAGCATGAAACTAAACTCTCTCAACTAAAAGCTCTATTGACAACCACTTAACTAACACATGCATCCTAAGTGCAACTGGTGTTGGACAATTATCTGAATTTAATTTTTTTAATAAACTACAGTTCTGGTTTTGAAGGTTCGATGTTGAAAAAATGATATTATATAATATTCTAAAAGATTCTTTAATTTTTTTTCCCATATTTTCTTTTGAATTTGATAAAAAAACTATTTTTTGGTAATAATTTAATTAGTGTGAAAGCTACCAATGTACTATACAGTATTTCAATTAAGATCTCTGGCTCTAAATTTTAAACCATGAATAGGTTTTTCTTTTCAAAAAATCATTGACTTAGGGACATAAAATGTTCACAATTTCTTTTGCATGGGTCACATACAACAAAAGACAGGCAACATTAAGGACTAGGTAGCTCACTAAGGTGACTCTTCCAAACAATTCAAAGCACAATTTGAACAATCTCATTGGCCCCGTAGACATTTTTTCATTCCTAGGCACAAGTCTATTCCACAGACCCTGTACATTTGTGATCTAATGTTTACACTAGGTAATTCTATAACCCTTGTCTACAGAACAAGGTTCTTTTTCTTTTTCTTTTTCTTTAATTTTTCATATTGAAAATTTTCGCAAGATTAAACCCAAAAAAGAAAAATTAGTCAAATTTACACTAGAAAAAAATATTTCCAAAATTTTCCCAATTTCATTGTCCAAAAATAGAATTTTTTTTGCCAGGAAAAAAATCAATGATGTGGACCAAGGTTTTTTTATATTCAGTTTTTAAGAGAAATTAGCCAAATTTGCCTATAGATCAAAGAGGAAGGTTAAAAAAAATAAAATTAATCCTGCTATATTTTGGCAAACCTATGTCTAAATATGGCAACTTCAGAATTTCACATTCCCTCAAAATTCAGCAACTTTTGACACTTTTTTTAAAAAAAATAAAAATCCTTTGTATGAGTCACAATGAATTTTTTTGGGTCATCAAGTGACAAAAATTCATCCAAAAAAGAACACCAATACAGAACAGGCTCTAAAACCTGCAAACTGAAAATGCATTTGTGGTGAGAGAGAAAGAATTTGACTCAATTGCTTGGAGCCTTAGGGTTGTTACAAAGATGAATGAAATTTTTTGCAAGTTATAGCACACAATGGGAAATACATCTGATCATCCTACATTCATCCTGAAATACATCCGATCATCCTAAAATAGATCCAATCATCCTACATTCATCTTACATTCTACTTGTACACCAGTCTTACCTTGCAAAGGTTGAGTGCCTTGAACACTGAATGACCATGCCCACCCGACTGACCTATCCCAATACCTTCCCAAACCTCGAGTAGGTAACTCAAGCTCAATTATGGTTGTGTACGAGAAGTTTGTGTGTGGTGGCCTTGTGTACCAATCTGAACATGCATGGTCCGAATACACCCCCGCCTAACCCAACCGTGAGTAGGTAACTCAAGCTCAATCACAGTTGCATGGGAGAAGCTTGTGTGTGGTGGCCTTGTGTACCGATTCGAACATGCATGGTCACAATCAGTGTTTCTTTAGGATTTTTTTTAATGTAGCCCACTTAAGTGGCGATCATCATCGATAGGAAGATGTAAAAGAAAATGGCAATCATCCCTCGGAAGATTTAGCCAAATCTGGCTATAAATCAGATATGAAGTACATCATCTTTAAATCAACCTTTCACATATATTTATGACTACTTCACACTCAAAAACCAAATATAATTTTTTTTACTATTTTTACTATTTTAGTGTCACTTTTGGCAATTCAAACCCTCCAAAAATGATTATTTTTATTTTCAATTTTTTTGGCAAAAATTCACCAATAATATAAGGCTAGTAATAACTCGAGTTCAATGACAGTTGTATAGGAGAAGCTTGTGTGGGGTGGCCTTGTGTACCCATTCGAACATGCATGGGGTCATTCCTTCCTTCCTCATACCTACCTTTCCCCCCGGATAAATTTTCACCAGCCATTAGAGTTATCCATAAAGTACCCCAAACTGGGGATATTGGGCCCCAGTTTTTCCCCAACTGGGGGGGGGGAGAGAGGACAAGAAGAAGTTCTTGTGGCCCTATATTCTTCTCATATCAACTAAATGGAGAAGTCAATAGGAAAATAGTCCACAAGAAAAACAAAACAGGGGACCAAACTAGTTTTCTCACCTAAATCAATGGTCATCAAATGGAATTTCACCCCCAGTTATGAAATTGTCTTCCATGTGTCTCCATTTCTGCTCATGTTCTTCCTTGAATTAAGCCTTGTCAGAATAAAGATCTTGCAAATCTTCTAAAACTGACACCTAGCTTCATGAAAATGAATGGTACCCAATTTTTCCACTTTAAATTGGCTACACTCAAAAGTGGGGATGAAACAAGGATCATAGCGTCAAATTAGGGCCCAAAGATAGGGTGACATTCTAGATAACTCTATTATCATCTAACATTTGAGGAAGAGATTCTTTTAGTTAGTTGTATACAATCACTTCTTCAACAAGCATCATCAACACATAATTTCTTCTATAAGTATAATGTAATTTACTAGTCTAATGTCTCATCCACAATTAGAACATCATTTTCTACAAATTTGTAAATAATTCATGTATTTTTTTCCCCCCTTTAATCCCTAATAAATAGGGCAAAACCAACCAATCCCAATTTGCCACAATCAAGCAAGCCATCAAGAGTCACTCAATGCTCCATATTCAGGACACAGAAGAAGGCAAAGGAGGGCAGGTGTGAGTGAGTCCTATTACCATGGGTTATCAATCAAAGAGGTGCTTTTCCTTTGTGGCAAAAAAATGGGTAGAAATAAGTGCAAAATCAAAGGGTACTTCTACAACTTAGGTGAAGGGTATTATTAGAAGTAGGTGGGTGGAGAAGAAGAATGGACCCAAAGTTGTCTGGAATGCATGCTGGTAAGGTAAGTAGGCTAGTGTTGCTGCTTCATTTGCCAGGCTCTGTAAGAAGCCATGCATAAATTAGTATAATATTAAAATAATATTTTAGTACAAGCCCACTAGGTACAACAATATTAAAATAATACAAAGCCCACTAGGTACAACAAGTTTTTAGTACAAGCCCACTATGTACAACAATTTTTTAGTACAAGCCCACTTAGTCTAACATTTAGTACAAGTCCCATTTTGCCAGAAGCTTGGGGTTGATTTTCCCAGCTTTTCACTCTACAAGAATGTAGTAGTGTCAGTGTACAAATATAAGGGAATAGCCTGGACAGAAGTAGGTTCTGGTAGAGCCCAAAAACTGTAGGCTTAGGCAGGGATGTAAGTACCACAAGTTAACTGGATGAGCAAGGATGGAAACAACACAGAATTGGATGAAAAATGACAGGCAAACAAGGTAGTGAAAATAGCTACTACCTATATTTTTTGCATGTTAGTTTTATTCACAAGAGAAATATGCAACATGAATTGTTTGTCATGCCCCAATTTAACTTGCCAATTTAATATTATTCGAGCATTATTCAAGGACTCAATTAGTAGTTTTTGGAGTGTCCCTTTGAACATTGTGACCCTTTGAAAAATGGGTACCTAACTTTTGACTAGTTTTGGAGAGTCCGAATATTGAGCAGTTGAAACTGGGTATCAAACTTTTTTGACTAGTTTTGGAGAGTTCAAACATTGAGGAGCATTTTGAAAATGGGTATCAAACTTTTGACTAGTTTCGGAGAGTTCAAGCATTGAGGAGCAATTTGAAAATGGGTATCAAACTTTTGACTAGTTTTGGAGAGTTCAAGCATTGAGGAGCATTTGAAAATGAGTATCAAAACTTCCAACTAGTTTTTTTTGGAGAGTGTGAACATTGACCATTTGAAAATGGGTACCTAACTTCCACATTCATGATGAATTGGAGGGTATTATATGTGATGGTCACATTTAAAGCAGTTAACATACAAAAGTGGCCATTAACTTAATGGGAAACATAGGGGTGCCACTTGGAGAAGATTGGCACACTACTACTACTACTACTATAACTGGCCTTTTAATGTGCCTAGTAGGTAGCAGCTTCTCATGTCTTCAGAATTGAAAACCAAGCACTGGGGAGTGAGGAGTCACCTGGGCAGATGCAATAAAATGATCACAAATTATATACTTACAATTGATTACTATTTTTTGTATTTATCTGAGGGCAAACTATTAACTGCTGAACTCCACTAGTGTGCACACTCAAGTTATAAGGCTGTGAATATGTTATATAACTTATGGGACATGTTGAACCTTCAATTGAAATAAAAGGCATGTACAACATTAAGTATGACAGACTTCTCAACTTTTACTAGGTTTTTTCATTGCATCATTTCCCAAACCATGAATTTCCAGCCACTTCATTGAGGAACAATTTAGGCATTCATGCCATGTAGGGGAAAACGTGGGGACGGGGATTTGGGAGTTGGGTTGGACATTGGTTGCACTTATTTGTGGTCATGGCCTTATTGTAGCTTTGGGTAACCACTTCATTATTCCTTCGCTTTTTCACTAGGATTGGGATCCCCATCTCCTAGTCCAAGAAGGTGAAAAGTGTGAATTTTTAGTTCAAAATGCAATGGAACAAAAGATGTGGTTTGAAATTGGTCGTCATGCTTTTTTATTATTACAAATTGTTTCTTTTATGTAACAAACCTAGCATTCATGAAATATTGGACCTTAATGGAAGGTGTGAGCATGAATTTTGAAGGCCCCTATCCATTCACCATGGCATGATAATTTGATAATTGTGAAAACTCAAGACCAATTTAGAAATTCCTTTACCATCTATTGGATTTAATTGCAAAAGTGGTGGCATTAGGTTTTATGTCAAGTTAAATTGTGGTGCATTAACACATTTTGTACATATATTATGCAAAGGCAATAGAGAATTTGTTTGCCTTTATTCACTTGCAACTAAACTTGCACATGACAATGTTGCTAGTGGGTGGATGTGAGAATGTTGAGCTAAATTGAATTGAAACTTATCATGTTATCACATCAACATGTATAACTATTGTTATTGTCACACATACAAAACATAATAAATAAAATCTTGAATGGTACACCATATTCAAGCAACAAAATTAACTCATTTGCAATACACAAGAATCCAAGCTCAAAAACATTAGAAAAAAAACTCAAACACCATGTGTAATAAAAAAAATTACATACCAAAAAAAAAAATACTGCATTATGTTTTGGAATTTCAAATCACCAAAAAAGGATTTGAGATCACAAAACTTGGGTTTTATACCCAATCCACATATTAGTTTGAACATGTTCACATTAGAAGTAATTCATAATTAAACTACACACTAAATTAAATTAGCCCAACTAAGTTAGATTAAACATACTTAGTTGGATTAATATGTTTGCTTAAGATTGTGAGTACCATGATGGCTTGTAAATTATTACAAATATTTTTAAAATAGAAAAGAGAGATATTGGGACCACCATAATCCATTGTAATTTGCGATTTCGTCCCAATAAAATTTATCCCCATAAACCTCACATTGACCAACATTTTTAAAAAAATTGCAAACCAACAAGATGGAAGAAGGACAATGAAATATTGTAGCACCTTTATGAAATGAAGATTTGAGGAAAATTTATTGGGAAATGTGGCCAAATATTGCCTACTACCTTGGCAGTTTCAACATTAATTATATTATTTTCAGAAATGTTGAAATGTTTTGCAAAATAATCAAATACAAACAATGTTTGAAGGAAAATATTCTAGTTGTCAAAACAAAATTTTCAAAATTAATTAATTATTTAGTAAACATGTGTCAAAATCACCAAGGTTTTTCAATATATGAATAATTACATTCATTTTTTGAGTGGAACCTTTGCACAATTTATTCTTGTGAAACTAATTTTCCCATCCCACAATATGAATAACTTGTTTACATGATTAAAAAACTCATGGTGTAACTTTAAATTCATCAACCACTTGTTAGCACATGGAGGATTTTGCAAGGAAGGCAAAATTCTTTTGTAAAAAAAATTACAATCATCCAATATAATATTCAAATGAAATTCCAATTCCTTACCCATTTTGCTAGTATTCTCGTAACATACATGCATGATCATGAAAACATGGAAAGGGCAAAACAATTGGTTATTGTAAGTTAAAGGAGGAGGATATGAAACCATCATCCTTCATTGCTACATCAATAAACATATGCACCTAACACGAACTCTAAGTTGAAAATAATGATCTTGTGAAAATAACTTATATCAAAACAAGGTAAAGGGATGATATTGATATTGCTTTGAGAATAACACAAAATGACAATGAGACATGAAAACCAAATGTATATCAAAAGTGAGAAAGGAAGGAAATGGTGGGGGCCAAAATGAACATTTTTTCTTAAGTCATCAAATTCAATTATGTTATATGCCCAATTAGATTTTGAGATTGCTTCACATTTTACATGCTCCCAAAGGTTTGCCAAATAGTATTAAACATAACTCCTCAATACAATGCACCACTTTGAAAGGCTTTCAAACTTTGGGTGCACTTTTAATTTCTTTGCATCAAAATGAAAATCATGCAAGAACTTTGAGATAAAATCAAAACAATGCATTTCATTTCCACTTTTTAGTTATTTCAACTACACAAACCAAAACAAGAAGGCGATCAATGTACTTGAAGCCCAAATTAGGACATGGGGTAATTACAAACTCATTGAAACTTCACCTATTATACACCACTTTAGCAAGAATTACATTTTTTATTGTATACTTTGTCACTCTCTATGGGACTTACATGCCACTTTCCCAAAATTCCTAAAATGGGAATCTTGAATTATCCAACTTTGAATTCTTGAAATTTTAGGAGGTCATAATCAATGTTGTGTGGTTATTTATTTTGACAATTCAAAACTAGTGGTTTTAGTTTTGATTCCCAAAAAACCTGTCCAAAACTAAACATGGGTTTCAAAATTAAGTTGGAACTAGAATTGTCATATGGGTTAGGTTTTGGAATCAGGTGTGGCATCGAAATATGGTTTTCAAATGAAATTCAACCCATGGTCAATTCCAAAATGGGTTAGAATGTTCTAACCAATCAAAAGTTTAAGTTTTAAGGGTTTTTTTGTATTTTTCATTTGTTTTCTTTTGTTTTCTTTTCAATTTTCATTCGTCATCTTTATGTTCATGTTTATGGTGATTGGGTGGTTTGCTTTTGCATAGTTGTAAATCATGTGGGTGTCATGTTTCTTTGTGTGCAAATACATTGTTCACTAGTTATGTATTTTTTTCATCTTTATTTTGTTTCAAATGATCATATCTATCTTTGTGTTAGTCTTTTTTTTTTAGTGCCATTGCCTTTTTTATGTTCATCTTATTTGTGGTTGCCATCACCTTTTCATGTTCATCTTGTTTCTTATCATCATCACCTTCATTTATGTTTGTGTTGTTTTTAATTTTCATTGTCTTCTTCATGGTGTTGGATGTTTTTTAGGGTTTAAGGTTATGGAAAGTTTAGTGATTATTTCAAAAGAAATAATTTATCCCACAAAGTTTCCATTGGAGATCAATTGTTGTGGTTTTACTTTTTGTTTTAAATGGTGTTGTTACAACACCAACAAAAAAGTCTTCAACCACATATGCTACACTACAATGGGCTTTGTTGATGAAACAATAAGATTTTGGAAAGCCATAAACTACATTGCCATAGCTTGGGCATTCTATACACCTATTTACTTAAAAGGGTGCAACCTCAAATATTTTCAGATTATTTTGCTACTATTTATTTTCTTGCCAAAAGGGAAATGTCAAGATTAGCAAAAGGGAAGAGGCCCATTTAAATTCAAGCTAAAACTAATTTGAGCAATGTAAATGTGTTTTTTATTACTAACTTACTATAGTTATGAAACTTAAAAGGTGCATGATAAGTTACAAGACTACAAATGGGTTTTTCATACTTCAAAAACCTTTGAAAACCAATTGTGCTAGCAAGTTTGAAATGAATAGAATGAATGAAAAAAAGGCATGAAAGAGAAAGATGAGTTACAAAAAAAAAAATTAGCCCCACCAAATTTTTATTTTTTTTGTTAGTACACATAAAGGATGATCATGACCATCACAAACAATTTGAAAGTTCATTGCTAAAAAGCTAGTGCCATTGAGATTTGTTAAAATGCCATTTTTTAGAAGGCTATTTTATTTTATTTTTGAAAATCTTCAGTTGAATTTTGCATTAAAATGACAGTTGGTGAATGAAATTCTACTTAGGATGGTAAAGAAGGTGAAAAAAAGGTTAACATTTGATTTTTTAATTTATGTTTTGTTAGTTTTGATTATTGATTTCAAAAGGGGGAGTGGATACTTTTGTTTTTATTGTGCATTTTTTGAATGACAAGTGAGAGCCTTGTCATGTAACAATTTGAGATTTTTGAGACAATAGAAAGTTCTAGGAGTGACATGGCTTTACAAGTCAATGATGTGCAAAACATAAAATAAATGTTTGAATTGTTGTAACTCAAACATGAAGGAAGTAATATTTGGACCATGACCATTGCTTTGACATTTGTTGTTTCATGTGAGGTGTTGGGGTTGGTAATACCATTTGTAGGGTCTTGCTAGGGGTCACCATGTCTTAAGTGTTGCCAACATGTCCCAAATTGCATAAGTGTTATTATATCATTTACATGTCAAATGCAAATGGATTATTTGACATCTAATTCTAATTAAACCCAAGATTTTGATGTAGAATTTCAAATCTTATAACAATTCATGTAAAAACAAGTGGTGTAAGTTTTGAATCCATTCCTTTTATGTTGTCCTTTCACAATTATCCATTCCTTATGTTACATTTGTAACCCCGCATCTTTTAGGGAATATTGGTTTTCAAATTGAAGTGAAAATATTATTTAATAACATAGGTATTTACACAAACATGTGGCATTCTTGGTTGGGCATAGATAATTTTAAGATGCTCATAAACATTTATAATAATTGGCTGGTTGGTGAGAGAAAAATTCAAGAATGTTTGAAAGGTGTTTAAGGATAGAAATAGGGAACAAACTTAAGGCATGTAATTTGAGGGTGTTTTGAGAATAAAATTAGGGGGCATTTGAGGGGTTGTTTGAGGATAGAATTCAAGGGTGACAAGAAGACACAAATTCAAGGTGGTAGGTATTTAAATGTGTGAATCTTGAAAAAAACATAAAATTGAATGATAAGCCATTTCCTTTAAAACTATTATATATCAATTATAAACCAATTAAAAGTGTAGTTTAAAGTTTAGAAATAACTATATTTATATCAATCTACCATGTCAAGCCCTTGTATTTTTATTTTTATTTTTTGCCATAAAGTTTTCATTTACTTGTAAGGTTGTTTTAAATGTTTGAATTTTGGAACCTAATTGACAAGTTACCTCAAACGCACTTGAAAACCAAAAACTAGAAAAAAATATATAAATAAATTAAGAAATAGATCCAAAATTTCCCCTAAATTTTAAACCTAGAATTGAATTTCAAACATAATTTATAAAAAAATAAAATAAATAATCACTAGGTTTATTAATGTATTACATTATTTCAACAAATGGGGACAAGCATGAAACAATGATGTCAACAATCATAAATTCCCCTCAATTACTATTAAAAAGGAAATGTGCAATGTCAACAATAACAAGTCAAGATATTTAGAAGGAAAAGATTTTGTGCAAACAAAAGTTAGATGCACAAACCAAAATTACATATGACCAATGCCAAAGCAATGACAATAATAGAGGTAAGACCAATAATGTTAAAGTGTGTAAGCAAAAGAAGTGTTATATGAATTAAAATTCCATTTGATTCTATATGTGGCATAAAACATATAATATGGCCAAAAGAATCATAGGTTTAACACAAGTCATGAACATTATGGTTACAAATACAAAAGCTAATAAAAATGTTATGTGAACAACATCATGACCCTCCCATGAGAGGTTCCTCACGGGAAATTCATTGATGTTTGAATGTTTGAAATTCCAATTGACAAGGAAGATTAAAGAAAGAATGACAAATAAGTAGTGAACTTTGCTAAATCAAATTGTGGTGCAAGAAGTTAAAGAAACTTCATTAAGCAATGATGAAATCAGATAAGAAACTAAAAGGAACATATCAAAGTTAAACCCATCAGAGAAACTAAACCCTAAACCTAAAAATAAAAGGGTTAAACTCTCAACCCTAAACCCCTAAAACAAAGATTAAAAACTTGAACTAAAAGTTGGAAAATTGATCAGGATAGTTGAACACGAAGCCAAAATAATAGCCCAAGTGATTGGACTGCATGGGTACTCCCAAGTGGTTGTGAATTCAATTCATCACTAGGTCAACTAACGAACGGCTAAACCCTAAACCTTGAAACTCTGGGCAAGGGTTTGGGCTCAAAAACCATGTGATTCATGACAATTTGTCAACTTTACTTTCTTGTTTTCTCCACAGCATGCAGTTTATGTTCTTATGGAAGAAAGATTCCTTAATACATATATATATTCAAGGGGGAAATTTTTCTGACTCAAAATTCTCAAACCCCATTCAAAATGAGAAGCTCCATAGACCAACAATAACCTAACTCATCAGACTGGCATGGCATGTGAGCAGTGAATCTCCTTCTGGCAAACAATATTATGCAGTAGAGGAAGAAGTATGACATCATGAACTTTTTTCTATAGTCTGTTGTTACCTCTCCCTCCCTCTAGAGCTGTAGGATACATACAACAACAACCTTCATGTAAAAGATTTCAACATTATGTTACATGCCACCTATCCTACTACCTACCCGGGTAAGTTGACTCGCGCTCATATAATGTTACAACACATGGGATTTAAGTGATGCAAAATATTGGATTTTCTTTGCTTTATGTGTTATGGTTTGGAACCGTATGCCACACAAACTGCATGGCAAAAAAACACCACTTTCAGAATCAAGTAACAAAGATTCAGGGTTTTAAACTTTAAACAATTGATGAAGATGTTGGGGGAGAAGAATTTCGACATATATGGATTCAGGTTGGTGATTGATATCCTCACAACTAGAACTTGATACCCATGAAAGTAAAAAAAAAACCTACTAAATTTTGTGTAGTGCATTCGGAGGTAACCCTCTCACAAAGTGCAATATTTCATCTGCAAAGAGGCAAAGCCTTTCAAAAAGAGAAAGACCCGCAAAAGAGGGCAAGTGTTTTGAAAAGCAAAATGCTTGTAGGTGATCGAGGGCATTAAACATTTGAAAATGCCCACCTCTTCTTCTTCTTCTTCTTCTTTGTATCCTGTGATACCCGTCAGATATCACAGGAAAAAATGAGTAAAATTTCTGGTAGTTTTTTTGGTTGGGCAATGCCCTAAGAGTAGGCTGTTCCTGACATAAGTGCTCCCCAGGTCTGACCACCTACCCGGGTCTGCCTTAGGTGGTCCCTTACTTCAGGCATTACCCTACCCACCATGCTGAAGAACTTGATACCCTGCAATTATAACCTCATAAGAATACCCATTCAACAAAGTTTCCCAGCAGAATTGGGGGTGAATAAAGTTATCTGTAAAGTCACCACCCTGTCTTTGAGAGACCCTAGTTTGATCCTGCAATCGCTGTTTCATCCCCCATTTACTTGTAGCCAGAAAGTGAAAGTGAGTGAAACTGGGTATGGTTGAATGAAACTGGGTATCAGTTCACAAGATTTGCCGGACTTTTTATTCCACCAAGACTCTACTCTATTTGAAGCAGAATACGAGCACAGCACTGAAGGCAAATCCAAAGGGGGGGGGGGATGGGGAAACTCAAACGAGGACCAACTTAGGTGAGAGAACCAGTTTGGTCCCCTGTTCTTTTCCCATGTACTATTCATATCCCCCACTTTTGATTTTGTCCCCAACTTTGGCAAAACTGGGGCCCAGTACCTCCAGGTTGGGGTACTTCTTCTTCACACGGATAACGCTGCTGCTAATATCTCCAATTGGTACTTGTCGGTTTTAAGCTGCTGTTGCGCCACAAAGCACAGTCATCTGCGGAAGTCTAGATGTCAAAACCTCGTTCGGTCTTTTAGGGTACCTATTTGGACTCCGCATTACATACCCACAATTTTACCTTCCACCAAGAGGCCACAAATTTTTGAAAAACTAACTCTTTCAAAACGCCTGTGCCGTGCCTCTTTATTTTTTAAACCTCTTTTCTTGTGATAACCGCCAGGTACCTGCCGGATACCATGGGGGAAAACCCCCCCCCCCCCCAAAACAAGGGGTGTGTCAATTACACAGTATGGCCTTGCCAATTTACATTTTTTAAAATGTATCTTAAGAAGGCAAAAGAAGAATTATGGAAATTCAAATATTTCACCATGCAAAAAAATAGAATGTTCAAAAAAATCCTCTAAAAGAAACCAAAATCCTTCAAGATCATATTATAACTCTATAACTAATTTCAAGTTTCAACACAAGCCAAAATATCATCTTTCAAAAATCCTCATATAGAAATAAATAGACCTATTATTATTTATTATTACCTAGGGGCCTATAAAAATCCCTTAAGCTACTATACTCTATAATGAATCTAAACACAATATCCTTGCCATGATAGGCAAATCCAACAAAAACCCAAAACCAGGTTTTTAATGCTTGGTAAAGCCTGCTACTACTACTCATGAGGGCTTGACGTAACATGAATTGAGGAGGTTCTGTAGTGATCATTTTGTTCCACTACAAACTTTTTTGGTGAGTTATTTGTCCATATCCTGTCATTTAGGCGAGCAAGCCCTATTGCGTTGGTGTGGGATGATACTTCTTGCTCATCATCAAGTGTGGTGCGAACCGCCACCACCTCCTCTTGATGACAATCATAGGCATCATCAATTGGAAAGTGAACAAATTCTTTTCTGCCTATACAAGCAAATACTCAATCATATACAACATCGATGATGTTCCAAGAGAAGCTTCAGAAAAGCTTATTATAATAAGCAACAAAGATGATGTTCCAAGAGAAGCTTCAGAAAAGCTTATTATAATAACCAACAAAGTACGACATCTGCTTTGGTTCGATATTTCACTGCAAGTTTTGCCCTTTACTGCTGAAACAAGTATGACATCTGTGGAGGTTTGGATATTTCATTGCATCATGAGCAGAACAAGTAACGACCATTATTCTTTTCAGATTTCAGAGGAGGAGGAGGAAGAGAAAGAGGAAAGGAACTTCAAATTCAATCGAGGTTGGTTCTAAGTTGCACAAAAGTAACAAGTTGTCAGGTATATATGTATTTTTTTATATACATGCCCAAAACCCTAACAAACCCCCAATATGGCCAATTGCAAAGATATGCTCCCCCCCCCCCCCCCCCCCACCACAACAAACAACAACAACAACCAACCCAACCAACACCACTTCAAAAACACCAAAAAGAAAATAAAAAC
>Ga0116231_10007913_pt1 | contig 19030 bp, 7 predicted proteins | sample S1TSphgellanicum_2_FD_89695 | JGI IMG/M metagenome (GOLD analysis project Ga0116231, IMG submission 89695) | Host-associated microbial communities from peat moss isolated from Minnesota, USA - S1T2_Fd - Sphagnum magellanicum MG | ecosystem: Host-associated > Plants > Peat moss > Unclassified...
AAGGGTATGGTTGTGAAGCTGCTGGTTGGGAGTTCAAATCTGAACTAGACCTCCTTCTCCTGATGCTTTGTGAGGACAATAAGCTATCATGGTTGTAAGGGTCAAGGAAAATTGTCAACACACTTCCAAACAAAATTTTAAAAAGCAAAGAAAAATGAAAGTTCAACATGTAACTTGGGAAAGCCAAAGAAAAAACTATGCAAAGAAAGCTCATCAGAAGATTAAAAAGAAGCACCACATTGCTGTGCCATCCAGAGCTTGAAGGAGCATTTTCATCGGGGACCAAAGGTGTCGCAATCACAGCAGGGATCTGTACAACATCTTTCTTTCTTTTTGGTGGCCCTTGTGAATGATCAACTCCTTTTCGCTTGCAGCCATATGAATTTCTCATATTTCGCACTACTGAAAATCCTTTTGTTCACTGCTCTCATAAATATTTTTCTCTTAACCTTTTGCTCTCATAAAACCTGCTACAAATCCTTTGCCATCCCAATAGCATACAAAGGGTATGATGGGTGTCTCTCCATCACAAATTCCTGCAAGCTAAGCTGATCCTTCCACTAGATCTCCCCAAAAAACATCAACCCCACTCCTCTTCGCGATCTCCCTGGAATTCTCACACTCTTCTCTTCTTACTCCTTTTCGACTTTTCTCACATAAGAAGAAGCTTTCATAAAACCTTTTAGAAATCCTCTGCCATCCCAATAGCATACACAGGGTATGACGGGTGTCCGTCACATCACAGATTCCCGCAAGCTAAGCTGATCTTTCCACTAGATCTCTCCAAAAAACATCAACGCCTTTCCTCTTCACGATCTCCCTGGAATTCCCACTCTGTTTTCTTACTCCTTTTTCGACTTTACTCACAGATGTTTCTTCTTCATTTTCTCTTCCTCCAGAAACTTCGAGAAGGGTTTTGCCGTGACTCTTCAGACTGTAGCATACGCGCTTTACCGATTTCTTGGCCACTGAACAATTCATTACTTTCCTTCTGGAACACACGTCTCTATTTTCTACTCATAATTGAGGATGGAATATGCAAGGTCACCTTGAGACTTGTCAAACACGCTTTACTTTTTCCCTCCGGCCTCCTCCATTATTATCATCATGACTTTTGTTCACATCCACACACTGACCTTTCTTTTGCCAAAACACTATAGCCAAAAAGCTAAGTCATAAATTTAAAAAGTGCTAAAATCAAATGCTTTTTGAGATTCTCAATAACCAAAATTCAACCAAAGTCAAAGAAAAACTGTCAGATTTCCAGACATGGTTTTCAAGTAGGTAGCCAAAAATAAGAGAAATATGTTTAAAATTTTCTGATGCCATATTTAGCTCATAGCCAAATCTGACTAAATCTTTCTACTGATGATAGACACTTGGTCTATATCCCAAAACTTACCCAAAAATTTATTGATCCACACGTTTCGTGCTGTTTGCTGATTTCATCCATGCATTATTGAAGCGTTCTGCCAGAGCTCATTTTCCAGGCAATGCACGATTAATTGGGCCTTGGTCGAACCAGCCACGGTGAATTGACCCCCACATTGGGATCATTGTAAAAACCCCCCAAAACCCATTCAAATGGCCATATTAGGTCTCAAAATATATAGATTTGGACGTAGGGACCCTGATTTTGTTTAGGGAAATGATATTTCTAACATTTAGAATATTTATGAGCAATTTAAATGGGCCTTTTGGTTTTAACCACGATCCCAATGTGGGGATCAATTTGCTTTGGTCAGGTGAACCTGGCCTACAGTAGAACCACAGTGAAAATCCCAAAGTTTTTGGGGGCAGCTTCAAAACATTATAGATACATGTAGCATCCTGAGAGCATCTCCACCCCACATCTGCAAACACCCCTTTTCATTTAATCTTGCAGCAGGATAGCATGACTCCTGCTCTGCTCCTGCATTGATGTCGATTTTGCAGTGGTCATTTTAACCCCTTTAAAAGCTTTTTTCTACTGTGGAATTGGAGAGTGACTATTAATGGTCCAGATGTAAAGACATGAATGGTCTTTGAGTGTTTAACGGGACTTTCATGACGTTTGTGGGTAGGGACAGTGATCATTAAAAACTATTGTATTTTAACATCAAGGAGTTGTTTACAGTTTTGGGGTGGAGATGGTCTTAGACAAAATCAGGGTCTCTGAATCCACAAAGACAGCCTCTAAGAGACCTTGCTCAAGAAGGTGAGTGTACCAGTGTAGGTGCTGGTTCGTCCTGGCCAGTGGCTATGATTGGAGGAGCCTGGGGGGAGAAGGAAAAGTTACATGGATGGTCATAGCAAATAAATCTGGAGTGGAAAAACAAAAGAAATTCTGTACAGAGCAGTGATTTTTCTTGGTGAATTTTTGCACTGTGCCTACAAATTGTTTTTGGAAAAATTGGGAATTTTTTTTAATAGTGTGAATTCGAGAAAAAAATGATAAAAAATGGGAAAAAATCAACAAAATTTACAAAGCACAAACTTGGGGGAAAAAAATAAAAATAAAAATTGGTATAGAGGTATATATATGTGTGTACAACACGAACGGGTTTGGAATCGAAACTATGTATGATTATTACATAGCTATGAAATTTATGTTTTTGTTTGTAAAATTATTATTTCACCTTTCAATTGTCTATGCAAGCCTCACCATTCTCCTACCATGAACTAAACACAAACAACGCCAAAACCATTCAAAAATCGAAAGCCTTTCAAAAACCAAAACTTCAATTCTAACAAACTTTGCATTCATACAATAACTTTGTACAAGTGAAGGTGTTTCTCAAGGTCACAAACACCCACTGATATACCAATCAAAAGAAAACTAGTCAAGAAATTTCCGAAAATTTATCCACCACATGGTTTTCCATGTGATTCCACAATTAATCACAAAAAAACATAATCACATGGTCCCCCATGTGATTTCACAATTAATCACAAGGAAACATAATCGCATGGTCCCCCATGTGATTCCACAATTAATCACAAGGAAACATAATCGCATGGTCCCCCATGTGATTTCACAATTAATCACAAGGAAACATAATCGCATGGTCCCCCATGTGATTCCATCATTAATCACAAGGAAACATAATCGCATGGTCCCCCATGTGATTCCATCATTAATCACAAGGAAACATAATCGCATGGTCCCCCATGTGATTCCATCATTAATCATAAGGAAACATAATCCCATGGTCCCCCATGTGATTCCACGATTAATCACAAGGAAAAATAATCACATGGTCCCCCATGTGATTTCACAATTAATCACAAGGAAACATAATCACATGGTCCCCCATGTGATTTCACAATTAATCACAAAGAAACATAATCACATGGTGCACATGAGTTCCACATAAATTAATATGTGAAAGTCAATGCACCATGACCAAATTATGAAATCCTACCATTCAACTTACCCCTTTAAACAATTACCTAAGTAATTGTGTAATTACATTAAGTTACATGTGCACTTTAAATAAAGGATGGAAAAACATGTTGTGAAACTAATGATGTTTTATTTCAAGACCTTTTTGACTCCTTATGTGGAAAACCACAATCTGCACAATCGACGTCTGGTGCAAACATGTTAGATCTGAGATCTGAGGCCTTAATCTAGTCAAAGCTAATAACTTTCTCCTGATTTTTGGTTTGCATTATGGTGCCCATAACCAAGTCTGGTATTTGTGAAGGAATTAAGGCAATCTTAATTAATGGCAAGGCTGAACCTGAACCTACATTAGTACATTCAACGTCTTGAATGATCCCTTTTCCTGATAATAACTCCAAGACGCATAAAAAAAATGTTAAATTTGAACTCTGAAACCTTGATTTAGTCTAAGGCCCGATTTACACTAGGAGTTAGGGCTGAAAAAACTGGGTAACATGCTAAATAGCAATATCTCCATCTCATTTGTGAATTTCAAGTCCTGTCCCTTCTTGTGTCTTGTAGCAATGCAAGGAAAATCTTGAATTAGAGCTTTTTCAGTAGGTATGTTCTTAGCAGGGTTTTTAACCTTGTCTGTACTGTTTGTTTATAAACAAAAGGTTTTGGTATTACTGTACTATTAATATATGGAGGCCATTGAATAGGCTTGTGTGCAAGTGTGAGAAAAAATTGTTATGGCCAATGAAATTGCTTGATTTGGTGGTTTGAATTATTTTTCTTGGTTATCTTGAGTGATTTCGGAGTTCAATCTGTAATAGGGTTTGGTAGGTTGTGAAACTTTAAGAGGACCAATGGAAATGGTTGAATGGGACCATTATTTGCAATGTTCAGCAGGATAGAATTGCACAATTTTTAAGTGAATGGGATTGCTAGATTTGCTGGTCTGAATTAATTTTCTTAGTTTTCTTTTTGGTCTTGGACCCTCATTTGAAGGCCTTGGGACTGATTTAAAGATTTCAACCAATAAGATTGCTTGAATTCATTGGTGCCCGGACCTTGGACCCTCATCTAAAGTCGCCCTAAATATATTGAGTGAACTAATAGCTCAATGTGTCGTACCTATTTACAAACAGGGTTTTTGCCCCTTCCTCAGGGACTTTGTTTTTTTCTTGTTACGATTTTGTGAGCTAGACCATTTCATGATCACTGACAAGAGGACTCAGCCAAATATAGCTACAGATCACAAAGGAAAGTAAAAACTAGGTTCGAATCCTCCTTGAGGACATGTTGGAACCTATTGTAGGGTGTTCTTAGGAAGGGCTATTAGATAGTCTAGGCCAAAAATAGTGGCAGCCAATTTTAGGAATAAAATTTCCATGCAACCAATTAGAAGTCAAGTCCTAGAGTGAAGAAAAAGGAGGCATATTTCTACCCCTTAAAAGTGGAAGGGATTAAGGCAAACCCATCCTTGGGTGGTACCACTAACAACGTCACACCCCAAAATTTTGAGACCCACCTAATTTCAGCACAAAATAAGACTCACTTAAGAAAAACTTTTCATTTTAATTCTTATATACAAAGATTACCCAAGTCATGTTGAATTTGAAAGTTCAATCGGATTTACAAAAAAGATAATATTAATCATTAGAAAAAAATCAATCATTTCCAACTATTATTGCAACTAATTTTTAGTTGCAAGCAACACATGCAACTAAAAATTGCCATAGTTGCATATGACATTCTATGTTTGACATGTATATACAATATCAATATACATTTTCATCCATCATATTCAAAGAGGGGTTGCATATATGAGATGCAATAGCATGTAACTAAAAATGAATCCTTATTGTATTTTGATTCATGTTCGTGGTTTTGGCCAATTATTTTGTGACACATGATAATTTTAATTTTACTTTGATATTTAATATTTTATTAGTTTAATTTAGATCATCCAACTTAAAGTCAATAGGATGTTAACACCTAACATTTAGGAGGTAGGCATACAACTAGGCCTAAATAAGGAAGCATTGGTTGTTAAGTAGGTAAGTAAGCATAAATAGGCCTAATTACCTACCTACCTAGACATAATTATCTAGCCTAACCTAGGTAAATACCTACTTAAACCTAATTACTTAGCCTACCTAGGTTAAGTAGGTAGCTAGGTATAAGCAAGTAGGTAGATTATAATTTGGGATGATCCTATTTTATTTTGAGTATATCCCTTAGGGCCAAACCTCTTTTATTACCTCATCCCAAATGCCAATTGTTTTTTACTTCTAATCCACCTAGTTATATATTTTACAAACTTGAAAGGTAAGACAAACAATATGAGATAAAACTTTTAATTACATCCCAATTTTAACTTAGTTGCAACCATTACCTAATAGTTAAATGTTATACTAACATATTAATTAATTAATTTACATAATAATTAGATTAACTATTTAGGTAATAACATGTAATAAATAATAATATCAATTATTATTTGAATAATTATGTATATTATTAACATATATATTAGTATACCCATATTATAATTATTATAACTATAAAGCTAGTTGTATGATAAGTAAACTAATTACAATATCATTATTATTATTATAGTTAATATAAGTTAATAATACTTTAGGTTAGCAAATAAAAACTTAAATTAGGCTAGCTAAATAGTTTAACCTACAAAAAAAAGTTAGTAATATTAACTATATATATTAGTAAATAATATAAGTATAAATATTGTAGTTATTAGGCTAGGTCTATGCTTTCTAGAATATTTTGTTATATTATCTTAGGTTATTTATATATATTGACATAGGCCTAAGGTGACAAAAATAATATACGTATTAACTACCTAGGCCTAGGTATTACAGCCTAAATATATTAACCTACATATATATTGGGTATATTAGCTTAGGTATGTATATACTAATTTAGGTCAATATTTTTAGGACATTTGTCTAGTTCATACACCATTACTTGCATGTTAATCTCACACAATCACATAATGAATGGTTGCATACAATAAGATTTTTCTAATGAACATTCCAATTGAGTGGTCAAGGAAAAAGTTTCGAAAAAATAACACAAAAGGATTTATTTAGGATTTATTTGGGGTTCCTTTATTTAGGAACACAAAAGGAACGTGTTTTTTCAAATTTGTAATGATTTTAATTTCTAGGGGGCATCAGACATTATTAGAAATTGTGTTTGCAAAAACCTCATTACCCTACAATTAAAATTTAAAACAACTAATTTGTAACTATACTACAACTATCCCATGGAAATTCGAGGAATTCAAAAATAAAATGTCATGTTATAATTTCATGGAATTATATTGTAAGTTCATATCGGTCCCAAAATGTTAATGAATGTATGCACCAATATATTTGGTTTTGGTCAACCATGTTTGAATTTGCACAATAATCGCATATGACAATTACAATACAAGTTGAATAAATGAAATATTTTTCAATTTTTTTAAAATAATTACTTTACAACTATTATATCGAATCTTTGTGCAACTACTCAACTACTAGCTACAATAATAATAATTATTAACCTATCATATAATTAACTATGGCTACAAAAAATAACATAATAATAAAAAAATAATATAAATATAAATACATTCATGTATGTATGCATTATTATTTTTTAATTACATATTATTATTTATCAATATTACTTATTAACTATTATGAACTATAATAGTTAGTATACCTAGTAGATAGACTATGTTAGGGACTATAATCGCCCATCGCCAATTGTTGGTCAATTGTTGAACAATTTTGAATTTTTCTTGTTTATTGTTTATTTTGTGTGATTATAAATTTTATGAAAGGGAACATTACAACATTATCCCAATCCATCCTTTGTCCCATACAAAGGTACCCAATTTAACTATTTTAATCTCTTTTATACTTTGTCAGGGAAAAAAAAAGATCTTAAAGATTTCTTCAAGATGTCTAGATGTATAAATTTTTTTAAAGAAAAATAATAATAATTTAGTTGAACATACATTTGAATCTTCACTATTTCAAACATTTGAATAACAATGACATCTTGAAGACATTTAATTTTATTTTTTCATAAAGTGATTTGTAAATATGCCTATTTAAAATCTACATGGATTTTTTGGAAAATTTAAAACAATATAAAATTAAATACTAGATTTCCCCACATTTTAAACATATAGTGAATCAACAAAAGTTGTATAAATTTTATGTTATATTTATTTAGATATTTAAAATTAAATTAAAAAAACATGTAATTTATTGAACACACAATATTATGTAAAAACATTTATGTAAATTTCCTAATTGTCAATATATATATATTAATGTCATGATTTTTATTAAATTTTATTATGAAAAATATATTTCATTTTATTTTTGAAGGGTGTTTTTAGTTCATTAAATGTGATGTAGTATAAATCAAATTTTACAACTAATTTTTTAATAAATTAATAATTTAAATGTTTAATAAATTAGTAAATTTGGATTAAACTTTACATTCTTGGTTGTCTATTGTTTGAAGACTTGCTAAACAATGCCATTTTGGGGCATGTATATATAATTTATTAATGATTATTATTATAAGTAATTAGTTCATTGGCTAGTTTATTAGTTAGTTTGTAATTTTTAATTAATTAATTAATTAGTATTTTATTCATTAAGTTAATTAGTAATATTATTAGTTAATTTATTAGTTAACTAGTTAACTAGTCACTTACCCAATTAATTATATAATTTACAAAAGTTAAAATGAGGATAAAAGTGTGGCATAAACTTTTTAGTTGCAAGTAGTTGCAACTAAAAAATTTATCCAATATGTTTTGTCTTTCATTCTCATCTTGAAAAGTATATAAACAAGGTGTTTTGTTTTACATTTTCATATTTAAAAACATGGGCATATGGGATGAGCCAATAAAAAAAACTTAACCCAAAATAAAATTTAAATATTCATGTACCTACGCCACTTACCTACCTAAGTAGATATTAAGGCTAGGTAAGTAAGTAGGTCCTACTTACATAGGTGTTTAGCCTAAGTAGATGGGTAGGTATATCCTATCTACCTACTTACCTAGTTTGACCTACATACTTAAATATTGATTTAATTTTATTTTGGACAAATTCAATTAATATGCCATGTGACAAATTTATATTACACCATTCATTGCAATTTAAAGCCATCCAATCATAAAAAGTAGATGTTTTAAGATTATTTCATAATTATAATATAAATATTTGAAATTATTAAAAGTTGGGACACATGACAACACGTCATTTACTCCCATTGTTCATAAAAAAAGTTGCATCCTAGTCGTAAGCAACAATACATATATGGCAAGTCAAAAGATGAAGGTGTACTTCATTAACTTTTTTTTCATCCAAAATTGCTTGTTGTTTTCAACTAGTGTCACATTCAACTTGGCCAACATGATTATGAAGATTTTAGTCACAAAAGTTGTTTGCAACTAAAAATTAGTCATATGGACCAATTGCAAAATGTCCATTTTCTACGAATGAAACTACTTTAAATGACCACCTAAAGGCTTACCTAGGTTATCCCGGCTATTTGAAATAAGGGTTATCAAAAGCTTACATAAGGGTTACATACCTAGGGGTTATTTAGGGTGCTATATAGCCCGGCTACCTATGGACTTATTTAAATTAGGAAATACCTAGGGGTTACATAGAGGCTATTCAAGGTCCTACATAGGGGCTACCTAAGGACCTACTTAAGTTAGGAGATACTTAGGGTTTACATAGGGGCTATGAATCAACTTTAAATAGCCCCTAGGTAGCCCCGTATGTAAGCCTTATGTAGCCCCCTTTTGCACTATGAGTTAACCCCATGTCGCTTAAGAAGTCCTAGGAAGCCCCACAAGTAGGTTCTATGTAGCCCTCTAAGTAGCCTTTAGGTATCCCATGACCTAGGTAAGCCCATTAATGTCTCCTAAGGTAAAACACACAAGAACCAGCCTATATTGACCCATATAAAGGATCACAATGTAGGTATTCAACACAAGACCACAAATTTTGTTAGATTTTGCATACCCCTTTTATGGAACAAACCGCAAATTGCCAAATTTTGCTATGTATGTTCAACATAACATGGAAACATGAATCCTCTATAGTAGTAACATACAAATTCATATTTCACTAACACAACACAAAAATCCCAATGTCCCTTGTGTGCTTAACCTAGATTATTGATTGAAACCTCTCTTTTAAAATCCAATTCACTATGCCAAAATGTGGAATCCATGATTTGAACATATACAACAATTGTCCCAATCTAGTCATGAAGTAGTATATGCCTTGCAATTATGCCATTTTAATGACAATAGTCATTTTCATGACTACATGACTTTATGTGACTATATAGTCATATTTTTAAAATTACTATGTGTGTGATTGACCTTATTTGACCAATTTTTTAGAATTAAAGAACCTTGATGGGGGGGGGCTCATATTTGTAATTTGAAAACTCTTGCTCACCCTTTAAAAACATAATGCATTGATATTATATATTTAACCATGCATTACAAAAAAATTATGTGAATTTTGGTGTAAGATTAAGTCCATAAAATTGAACTTAGATTGGATTCAATGGTACATAATAATATATTTAAAAATAAAAATTACATAAATTTCTACAACATAGAATTTTCATGAAACTTGTCATTATACTATGGCTTGCTTAAAGTTTTTCTTTCTTTCAATATTGTGGTTTTGAAATGTTGGCAAAACTTTTAATATTTGGGGATATTTTTCTAATTTACACATACCAAATGAAAATGTTGAACTTGCTCCAATTTTATTTGAATTACATTGTGAATATTCACCCAAAAAACACTCAAGTTGGGACTCTTGCTTAAAGGTTTATTTTGATGGATATTTTCCTTGAATGTTTTGAAATTCAATAATGATATAAAATAATTATATCCAAAGGATTTCAAAAAAATAAAATCAATTGTATTATTAGTTATCAATAAACATTACTGAATTTATTGTTTAAATACACAATAATAAATATTTAATTATAACTCGATATTAACTATAATCATCTATTAACTAATAATTGGCTAATATTGAAATAAATAAGTAATTATTAGTAATTTAAGAATTATTATTTCATAGAAAATAAATCAATAACTGAAATATTGACTAACTATTAATTATTAACTATTAATTCTAAATTCTAAATATTAATTTTTAGAAATCTAATAATATACCTAGTAGCTAATTTAAATCAATATATATTTCATGGACATGAAAGACATATGTTAATTTGTTTTCTCACATCCATGTTGGTGGATAAGGACAAAAAGTGAGGTGGTTATAAAATGGAGGTAATGATTAGGAAAGGTGGGAGATAGTTATTAAGAAAGTTAATAAGAAAAAAAAAGTAGTTATTTTTTAAAAATGAAGTTGGTAGGCTTGAAAATGAAGTAGTTATTTTTGAAATTGTCTTTGGATTGGTCCATGGACAACCATAGAAAGGATTCCCCAAAATGCCCCATATATTAAATTTGATTATTCATCATTGAAATTTCAAATAATAAAAACTTAAACTATATATTAATCATTTCAGTAATTATTATAATGTAATAATACTTAATAGTTGATTACTTATAATAATAATAGTAATAATAATAATAATGTAACTTGTAGCTGACCTATATATATAATGTATCTTGTTATAGTTATTATGAATTATTATAATTTTAAAAATTAATATAAATTAATATATTATTATTATTATTATTACTCAAAGTATTAACTAACTTAGGTTAACTATTTTCTTATTTTTATTTTTATTTTTATGTCAATTTTTATAGCTCTTGTAAAATTATAAATATCAACATCTAATAATAATAATAATAAATTTCATTATGTTATTATAAGGTAATTATAAATATTATAATGTTGTCATATGTTAGTTTGGATAATTTACCAACATAAGACAATTTAATTTGGATAAACTTGTAATATGGCCATTCAAATACATTTGTGAATTTTAATATACCCAACTATCCCTTTTTGAATACACAAAATACACTTTTGTATACTCATAGGGTTGTGACTAAATTGGTCACATTTGCAACTAATGGGACATAAGTTGTTTTTCTTGGATGAAATCCAAATAAAATGTCGTACACATGGAAGGATGAAAACCACAATAATCACAAACTAGTTGTAGTGTGATCACAAATATCACCAACACAAGAAATAGTTGCAAAAATGTCCAAAGATAACAAATGACTAATAGTCACATGTAGTTATGAATAGAATGGTTACATTTTGGCCAATTTTTACTAGTGATTTAAGGCCCACCTAGGGACAACATAGGCCTACTTCTAGGGGCTACGCATGCCAACCTAAGGGCTACCATAAGCTACTATAATGTTATGTAGGTTATTTAGGGCCTACCTAAAGGTTATGTATTATATTTAAATATCATGTAAGTTAGGGTTTAAGTAGGCTATTTAAGGGTTACCTACCTACTTATTTACAACATAATTACATATAAATCTACCTATATACATACTTACCTATATATTTAGGAACATACAACCTACCTACCTATGTCTCCTTAATTGTTTACAACTTATCTAATAATAACATCAAAACAAACCTATCTATTGTAATGAATTATTTCAACTAGAAATGAAACATGATGATTATGTAATGACACCATAATGTTTTAGGCTAATGAACTACACCCCTCTTTTGTATTAGTGCATACATCCACTTCCCCATTAAACACTTATGATTATACATAAACAATTATCAAACTTTTTTTATGGATAAATTACCAAGGTGAAACCCCACATGAATGTGGATATATTTTCTTTTACAATGAAGTTCTTTCATTTGTGCCCAAAAAAGAAAAAACCCTACATGAACTTAATTGGGTTCATTGAAATTATTGCCATGCTACTCATACACATTGCTTGAAGGTATGACAAGGTCCTAGGGTGAAAGCAAGGTAAAATAGATGAAATTTTTTAATGTATTGAAAGTATAAATATTATTTTGTACAATAATTAACCTGATGATAATCTTTCATTTTATACTTAAAATGTTAAAAAATTCCATCTTGAAAATAGATTTAAATAGATTTTTTTTTAATGCATCTACTTGGACAAGATGTCCAATATTATAGAACATAGTCTACATGTAGATGAAATATTTATTTTTAAAAAAATCAAGTTACTGGGGCTTTAAAAGACAATTATGTATTGTCAAATTTTTCATGTTATAATCACAATATATGATTTTAAAAATATGAAATAGGTTTGAACACCATATTTACCTAGTTAGTTTCAAACATACTTTTAACCTATTTTATGATACCAAAGTTGTTCAAATTTTGTATCTAACTTTTCATAAACTAAATGTAATGACATTTTTTCATATTTCTACTTAGAGATATTTTGAATTTTCTTATTTTTGTCTATATTAAATAAATAAAATTTAAAATAAAATTTGTGTGGATTGATTTTTTGTCTTCTTTACCTTGCCAACAACCCCCCCAAATTTTCAATTTTTGTAACTAGGTTTAAGTGTCTTAATGATGTGCCTTAGTAAGTTTTTTCTTATATTCTAGGTGGGACACAAGGTCATTTCCTAGTTCCACTTATGGTGGTGTTAGTTCTACATTTGATGTGGATCCACAATAAGGAGTTAGTTACCCATTGGCACGAGCTTTAATAGAACCCCTTACAAGATGACATAATAATGTGTCATCCTATTGGGCTCCACATGTTTTTTGGTGAAATAGGCCTACTAGGCCAATTTATAAATCACAAATTAATCATGTTTGATTTGCGGAGATGTTTTTAAAATAAGTTATTTTCAACAATTTGGTGATTTAAAATTTTCATTTAGCAAACCACAAAAAAAAAAGAATCCTTGACTATTTTTCCTAAGTTTTTATCATCCGAAGGTGTCCCATCATGCCCTTAATGAATTTGCAATCCGAGTCACTATAACAATAAGATCAATTCAATACCAAACCTTACAATGTTATGTGAATTTCACAATGTAGGGTAAAGCCCCAAGTGGGGACATGTTTTATTATTGGGCCTAAGGTGAAATGAATTTGGCACCAAAATTTGGGAGTTTCCCACATTTGTGAACTTTACCCATGGAAAAACATGAGGTTAAAATTATCATGAACCTAAAAATATAAGTAAACCACAAGATGTTGGAAAGGAAGGGGGTTATTAGTTTTGACACTTGTCTCTTAAGAGGACAATATATTATGCCTACTCAATGGTCAAACCTATCTTTGGGTGGTACCACTTGGAATCACCTCACCAAAATTTAATGAAAGGTGAACCCAATTTAGTAATTTAAAAAAAAAAAAAACATGGGCTTTGTGTTCCCCATTTAAATATACACTATGAAATATTTATAGACATTTACATAGGTTACACAAATAAGAGATTTGTATTCCTAAAATGTTCATGACATACATTCTTGAGATTCTTAACCCTTTATCATTCAGTGTCAAATTGCACCATTGTAAAAACTTTTTTTTAGGCTTATCAATTATATTAGTCACTAAAGGTATGGCCAATTGTTAATTGAAACCAAATTTGTAGACATGTCTACAATGGCCTTTCAAAACTTTTTAGTCATGACCTTCAAAAATTGTTCAAAAAATCATAGTTGCTTCAATCCATGAATTAATAAACAAATAAAAAGAGGATTATTTCATTATGAAAAATTAAGGTGTTTTACAACTAGGTTTGCAACTAAATTCTTGAATCTCAATGACTACTTGCAAATCAATGTATTTATACAATGCATGAGTGTTATTAAACAAGTTGCAACAAACACAATTCATTGTATATGAAACCATATGTATGTATGTAACTTATGCAATTATGTTGTAATTAAATCATTGTAATTAGTATGTCATTATGTTGCACCTATTATGTAAGTACATAAACAACAACATGTTGATGTGGCAATTACGTGCTAATAAATCATCAATGGACATGTGACAAATTTGTTTTGATATTTAATATTTTATCAATTTAATTTAGGTCATTCAACTTAGGGCCAATAAAATGTTGACATGTGGTGTTTAGATCAATATGTAAGTAGGTTTAAAGTACCTGATTTTAAGTTATGTAGGTAGGTAATTTGGGATAATTTTATATTATTTTGGGTTTAGCCTTTAATGCCAAACTTTTTTTTATTGGCTTATTCCAAATATGGGGTCATTTTTAAAAAATTCATATTATGTGATTTTGACATGTTTTGTATTTCTTTTGTGTTGTTCATTTACCTAGGATTTAAAACATATAATATAGAGGTTATATTAGCATTCCCGTGATGCCCATATAGTTTGTCAACAAGTTCAACTTTGTAAGCTATATAAGTAGATGAAAAAATATTTTTCTACACATAATGCATGCACTAAATATACTCAAAGTGCAAATACCACTTGTGATGAATTAATTAAAAATACTGGTGACCAAAAAACTTAATAGGATCCTATGAACCTACTTACTTAAGCCTACTTACCTTCCTATTCCTACCTTCATACCTACCTAAACTTATAGCTTAGGCTTTGAAGCTACCTAGATTAAGTAGCTTAGTTTTGTAGGCTAGCCTAAATTGTCAATGTGGCTTTATTATGATTAAACATATGTTTACATTTCATATGTCAATAAATTTATTTTATTTTATTACATTTTCTAAAGTTATAATAATAAAAGTCACATGACTAATGGCATAAATTATTATGACCAAAATTATTATTAGTGGCATAAGCCATGAATTCGATTTTACTACATAGTCATGTAGTAATATGTGACTTAAATTACCACAAACACATTAATGTGAAGTGATATATGCCATGTTTTGGCATAGTGAGTTCTTGCAACATCTTCTTTCAATTATTTAGAATACCACACATAAAGTAAATAGTCAAATGCCACTCCTTTCATGCAAAACTCTCATCCTTTAAGTTATTCAAAAGTGTTTGTCCTCATTAAGACCATGGCATAAATCTCAGTTTGCCATCATCACCACTAATTTTTCTTGTTTATTTTGAATTAGACATGTACAAAAGATCCACCCAAGACTTTCAAGTAGCATGAAAAAAGTTAAATTTCAAGTTATACATGGTCAAGGATGGTTTTGCAAACTATAATTTGGAAGAAATGCCAATAATCCACCCATCAATTAATGAGGTTCATTATTGGAGGCATTATTTCATGAATTAATTTTTGTAAGGCATGGTTACTTCATTATCCAAATTCCTTGAAGCTTAAAGCTTACAATTTTATAATAGTGGTTGAAGGTAAGGCCTTGATCATTCCAATCACTCAAAATTTTAATTTCATACAACCAATAATGATTCAACATTAGGCATATCAATACAACCTTGTATGCAAGCTTCAAACATAATGTGATTAATTTTAGTCATGTTATTAATCACCAATAAATGTCCAATTGTACATAAAACCTAAGCATGCCACCTTTTATATTAAGCATTGTAAAAAATCTTAAGCATTGTATCATGTTGGAGGAAATTATGGTGATATTTGGCAAATTATTTAATTTTTTGGGTTTTTTGGGTGAAAATTTCCCCCAAAATAGAGTTTATTGAAATTATAATCAACCCACAATTCACTAATGAAAAATGTGCCACATTTTATCAATGATTGCTTAGAATCAACATTCTATAATTCAATCCACACTACTTTAGAAGAAATATAAAAATATATTATACACAATTAGTAAATAACATTTCTCAATCTTTGAAATGTATTACGTTTGTAGGGCCACATAGATAGTATGATGTCTAAAATTAGTCATGTGATGCATACAATGTAGTTGGAATGCCATGTAAGGATCATGGTTGACTAACTTAATCATGCATGGTACTTTTGTGGCACACCATATCACTAAACTTATCCATAGATGTTACTTGTGTGGCAAATTAAAAATTAAAAACCTTGTAAATAAATGTGACATGTTTGATCAAAATTGAAAATGCAATCCATATGCTCCATGTTTTTTAGTAACATTAATTATTACTCCCAATAATTGAAAGTAATATGTACATTAACAAACGAAATTTGAAACCACATCCATCTATCACTCACTTTCACATTTGGTTCTTTCTTTCATGTTTATTTCATTTTGTCAAATGTAGGTTTCTTCACACACTTTATTTGTTGTTTTTCACTCACGTAACATGACTAACATTTGACACACTCATTTTCATACATGTGTGCAATCTTTCACATTCTATCATGTGGTTACACATTATCTTTTTCACAATTGTAGTTTTATATATTAAAGTTTGCATTTACATTGATGGGCTAGTGACAAAAATGAGGTGGAAACACCATTTCCTATTGCTATGTAATAATTGACAATAATATGTGTTTTTCAAGGTGGCATAACAACCATTATGAAAAATAGGGCGATTAGCAATTAGCACTACAACTAGGTTTTTAAGTTCCAATGATCACTTGAAACTTCATTGCAACTAAACATATTTTTATAATATGAGTGCTATCAAACAAATTGCATAAGTTGCAACGAACACAATACATTGGATGTGGAACCACATATGTTTGCAACACTACTAAAATTCTTGGTTTTTCAAACTAGGAATCTTGGTTAAAAAAACTAGAAATGGGGGGGGGGAGACCCCCTATCATTTTGGACAAGTTGATTTTAGTATGTTTACTGTGACTAGGGTGGTTTTTTTACTAGTAGAATATGGACCATTTGACAAGTCAAATTATTTAAATAATATTATAATAAATAAATTATAAGGATGCAAGTAAGTAGGTAGGTTGTATACATGTAGGTAGGTAGGTGGTAGCTTAACCTAACCTAGCCTACTTACTTTAACCTAACTTAATATAACCTATTTAACTTATTTAGCTTAGCTTAATTATTTAGTTCAACCCCCCTAAACATATATATAGATTACAAGTATTAAAAACGAACCCTTGACCTCACCAATGATAAACCAAATTTTTAACCAATGGACCACACCATCAAATGTTGAGAATTCAAGCTCAACTAGTTAGGTTTCATCAGTTACTGGAGTAGGAAAATAACTAAGTTACTTTCACAAGGTTGAATTACTTTCTTTACTTATATTAGTTTGGTTATTTATGGTTTGGTCTTTTAGTTAAGTACCTTGGTGTTGATGGTTTGGCTCTTTTTTTTTCATTACACAAGTTTGTGTATTTCATGTGACAAGAACCTTGAAGAGTTCTTGATGTTATGTTTTGTGTTGTGAGCGTCATGTTGTAGTTTCCTTTCAATAAAAATTTATGTTTGCATTTGAGTAGATCTCCTATTTGTTAACATGGTATTAGAGCTTAGGTTGTTGAATGAGAAAGTTGAAAGAGGTCTAGAGCTAGAAATGTTGAGAATTCAAGCTCAACTAGTTAGGTTTCATTAATTATTGGAGTAGGAAAGTGACTAGGTTATTTTCACAAGGTTGAATTACTTTCGTTACTTATTTTAGTTTGGTGATTTGTGGTTTGGTCTTTTAGTTAAATACCTTGGTGTTGATGGTTTGGCTCTCTTTTCATCATTACACAAGTTTGTGTATTTTCATGTGACAAGAACCTTGGAGAGTTCTTGATGTTGTGTTTTGTGTTGTGAGCATTATGTTGTAGTTTCATTTCAATAAAGATTTATGTTTGCACTTGAGTAGATCTCCTATTTGTTAACATGGTATCAGAGCTTAGGTTGTTTGGTGAGAAAGTTGAAAGAGATCTAGAGCTACAAAGTCTCTAGAACTAGAGTTTGAGAGTCTCTAATAATATCATAGGAGTTTATCAAGTGCAAAAGAGAAACGGGGAAAGGAAAGAATGTGAAGAGAAAGAAAAGAAAAGAGGTGAGAGGAAATCAACATATCAAAGTTGTGGAAATCAGATCTTTAAATCTAGATCTAGATCTATTGTGAAAAGATCTTGGAGTGAAACTTGGACAAGTTATAGAAGACTATAGGATGCTTCTATTTTCAAATTTTCAAAAGAAAATGATATGTTTTGTGAAAGTTATGAGGTTTTGAAAACTTTGTGCCAAATCTGGTTTTTTGGTCATATCTCCTTTGTTTGAGCTTTTTTGGATCTGAAGCTTTGTGATCTTATAGATCATATAGGAATATATGTGTGAGAGAAATTTCATGTCATTTGGATTTGTATTAAGAGACATCCAAGCATCTGAAGTTTCAGTCTCAGTTTTGAAGTCAGTTTCTTTTGAAAGTGATATCTCTTTGTGATCATCATCAATAAAGCTGAAATTTTGAATAGATATAGGAGAAATATATCTTATGTGTCTCCCAAAATCTCAAGGATTTTGGAATTGCTGAGAGCGAGTTGTAAGCCATTTTGTGTTTAGGTCCCAGTTTGAGGTGACTTCAAGGAAGTAGCAAGATCTCTCATTTTATGAAGTTAAATGAGCTGAAATTTTGAGAGAAGGTAGTAGACATAGGTTTGTATGTTTCACCAAAGTTTCAGATCGATCCAAGGTCATATGTGTGTGGAGTAGCTTTGCAAAGTTGTTGCGACAAAAGTTTGTTTTGAGAAGACATGAAAGCAAAGTTTTGAAGTGGAGCAAATACAACTTGAGAGAACTT
>Ga0116231_10007914_pt1 | contig 19027 bp, 17 predicted proteins | sample S1TSphgellanicum_2_FD_89695 | JGI IMG/M metagenome (GOLD analysis project Ga0116231, IMG submission 89695) | Host-associated microbial communities from peat moss isolated from Minnesota, USA - S1T2_Fd - Sphagnum magellanicum MG | ecosystem: Host-associated > Plants > Peat moss > Unclassified...
CTAGAAAAAGAAAAAAAAAAAAAAGACGAGAAAAATAAAATGTTAAGTAAAAAAAAAAAGGGAGCGTGGGGGGGGGGGGGGGGGGGGGGTGCAGCAGTAACGAGTCCCTTTCTGAAGACTGAAAAGCACCAAGAAATTACAGTGATTTTATGAATGACTTGGAGTGTAACATGTACGTACCAGCTCTTCGGTACTGCGCCACTTTGAGAGCACGGCTCTCGGCCTTAGAGTAGACAGTGTCGTGGAGAGTGAAGGCCCGCTTCACAATCTCTGCATTTTGTACGCAGTCGTCCAGACTTTCTCCGGGCGCTCTTGGAGCAAACACAGAGCGCAGAACCGCTTCGCACAGGCGTGGATCGCCATTTTGTAACGTGTCGGAGAGCGATGCAAACTCTCGACTGTCCATAACCTGTGTGCTTAATAGTTTGGGGATGTCCTCGACTGAATAGCTGTTGTCTTCTGAGCCATTCTCTCTAGCAACTGCACCCGCTCCAGCTTTTAGCGGCACAATTTTGACACGACCGGACGCATAATCTGCCAGACAGATGGTTGTGCTACCGGTTTCCATTAGAGAGTCCGACACGGGCCAAAGCCTGTCGATCGGAAGGCGCAATGAAGACGTATTGGAATTATGCGCATCCGGCGCAAGAGAAGGACGGACGAAGGAGCAAACGGATCGTGATCTGCTGCCAGGAGTCTCAGAAAAGAGGCGACATGGAGGTCGGTTTGTGTGTCGTAAAAAATGCAAGCTGTCAGTTCCTCCTCCCTACAGCAAAACAGAATGTACTGCCACAAGAGCTGCTACATTAGGCGAGTCTGAAGAGCCTCCGAGTAGATAAGAAGGGATAGAGGCCACACATGTCCACAGTACTTCTCCCGATTTGCGGGTAGGAAGAAGACAATGCTCTGCTGGCTTGAGGAAGTTGGAACAGTGGACAAAAGGTAATGGAGCGAAAGCGGCTGTAGAAAACCCGGGTGCTATACAACTCTCCGGAGTTACGACAATTGCAAGCAATGCTCGGAGTTGTTCTTGCCTGCTTTCAACAGCCGGAGGACACATTGTTGGAAACTGGAGACGAGGAAGTGTAGAAGGCTAACAAAACAGTGAAAATGAGCGAGATTGACAACACTTTCACCAGAAAGTCAAGGCATTGGACGCAACGCTTGGCTACTGCGACTTGGATCAAGCCTCACTATGACAGCAATGTCAACCAGAAAATCATATCTGCGTAAAATTCTTGAAGCAAAAACTACAAATGGCCACACCAAAACTGGAAACGACGGCAGATCTCCTCTTCAGAACGTAACTCGTCCAAAAAAAACAAAACAAAACAAAACAAAACAGTGCAGAAAGACTCTAAACACTTCAGAAGCGCTCACAACCTCTCTCTCTCTCTCTCTCTCTCTCTCTTCCCCTACTGTTTGTTTCGTTTCTTTCATGAAGCTAAAGCGAAAGCTCAAATTTCGCAACAAGAAGAAGAAATTTCTGCAATTGGCCACAAACCTCGAGAATTCCGCTGCACCAAAACTTGGAAAAAGGCAAGCGCCGTTAACGACATCAGAGTCGACATGATCATCACCTGATCATCATTACGCCTTCTTCTCCACATTCCCTCGGTCTTCACGACCTTTCCAGCGGAGGCACCAAGCAGCAGCAACAGCGACGAGGCCAGCAAGGTCGTGGTAAGCGGCTATGGCGTCTCTGCAGCTGCGCTGTGCCTCGACAAAACCGCAAAAGAAGAAAGCGCCGTCGCGCGCAGGGACAGCGCCAGCTGGTTCACTCTTGTTCTGTGTTTTTAGCCCCAGTTGGCGAAAACAACCTCCAAGCCAAGCTTAGTTAAGTTCACCTGTTTTTGTTTGTTCTCTTAACCTGGGCGTTCGAGAACTGGCCTTTGTAATGTTTGGTGTTTTGTTTTTTTTTTTTTTTTGTTGAGTTCTTGACCCTTTTTACTTGGGGGGCCATAACTTTCTCATTTTTAATTCGCTTATGACTAGTATGTCAGATGAGCCAAGAGGAGAGGTTCGAGTTTTGTTTGGACACCAGAAACAACAGAGCCCTCCCTCTGGTTCCGGCCTGCCCTGAACGCTTAAGTGTTTGGTCACCAGCCAGTTTACCCTAAAAAAAAATTCAATTTATAAAACCAGCAGGGAGGGGAAGTTGGAACCCATCCAAAAGAAATACAAGGTCCCCCAAAAAAAAAAGAAAAAAAGGACAAGAACACATGTCATGAAAGAACATAACAATCGGGACATCGCTAACACAATACGTAGGGTGTTTGTTCTTAGGAAGGGCTATTATTATTAGTCCAGTCCAAAAATAGTGGTAGCCAATATTAGGAATAAAATCGACTCCTCAGTCCTGACTGACAGGGTCAGTAAAGTAAATAAATTTGGTGTTGTTAAAATAGGCTACAGCTGCGCATATTCACAACATTCTCATGCGGTACAAAAGCATAATTGGTAGGTACCTACCTAACTACCAGAGGCTCCCTTGTTTTAATGCTTTTGGAGCATGAAGATTGGGCAATCTGTCTTTTCCTTTTCTTGGTTTTTTTTTCCTTTTCATGTCTTTTCCTTGCTAGGTAGGGAGGAAAGAAGGAAGGAAGGAAGGAAGGAAGCAAGCAAGCAAGCAAGCAGGCAGTGTTTGTTTTTTTTAATTTTATTTTAAAGCCAAAATGGCAATCATCTGTGGGAAAATGTAGAAAAAGTGGCAATCGTCCTTAGGAAGATTTAGCCAAATCTGATTATAAATGCTTATATGAAGTACATAACTTCAAACATTCTTCCATGGTTTTGGCTACACACTGGAAACCGAATGTAAAAATCTGACATTTTTTATTTTTATTTTTGGTTTTTTTCCCCCTCACTTTCGGCAACAGATAACCTCCAAAATCACTTAATTTTCGAGTTTTTAATTTTAAAATTTTCAACCCATCAGTAAATAAAAACACTCAAAGGAAGGAAGGAAGGTAGTTAGTTACTTAGTTACTTAGCTAGGTAGGAAGGTAAGTAAATAGGTTTAGCATTCATTTTAGTTGCTTGGTGACAAGGACTAAAACTGGTAAACTCTGGCTTAGTCTTTCAAGTACATGAGTTTTAGGTTTGATACCTAGGGTATGTGACCCTATTTTGAACATTTAAATTTTTTCAAATGATCTCCAAAAACAAAATTATTTCTTGCTGAATTTTGGTATATACCACCTATCCCATTTTGGCCATGAAATCCACATTTTAGAAAGAGGATATCAATATTGTTTTTGGAGCAAAAATTCACCATTTTTTTATTGGTTGGAGGGGTCCACTAAAAATACATTTTTTTTAAAAAGGGCAAAACAAAAGTGAGATTGCCATAATGGCATGCATCGTGTTACAATTTAGCCATCAAGAGGATATGGGTCACCCATCACCTATCGCACATGGCATATCCATTGCACATGACACAAATTGCCATCTATGTCCTAGATTTGATACAGAGGAGCCATATGATGAGCATTTCATTTGTCCATTTCATAATAGAACACTTGCCCATCCCTCCTTTTTTGTTGAATTTTAGTGGCAACTAGTTGTTCCCCATGCTCTATCAACTTTGGTACCATGAACCTTTTACCCTAACTTTAGATTCAGTTCATCAATTTTGTTGCATGTAAGCTCAAGCTCTCGTAGATTTTTTTAGGAATGAAATCCACATTTTCTTCACTCCCCTTGAACATGTTTCATGTTCAACAAATCTAGTATCTAGCTTTTGCAATGGTTGCCCAAGTTGCAAATCAATGTGCCATTGTGTATCATTGTATTGTAATATGTGGTTCATTTGACAAGTTCAAGGGCAATGGGGTCGACTTGAAGCTTTGATGTTCATCAACATTAGATGGTCACTATTACTAACATTGTTGAGCTCAAGTTGCACAATGCACATCAATTGGGGATCAAGTTTGGGTGTGGGGTGAGTTCAATCTTTGAAGATCCTCATTCATTTTGTGATTCCCCAAATGTGATCAAACTTGTGAATTGTTGAACAACATCACAAAGACTTTAGTTGTTGGAACTTGGAGCAATGGAGACTAAAACAACAAGTTGTTGATGTTTTGCATATTTCAAATTGAAATTAATCAAAATTAAAATTAGTTAGTGCATGCTACACACCTCCTCTCGATATCATTGTGAATAAGTTTCATGTCCTTGTGCAAGTAACCAAAACATGGGAATCATAAACCTTCAAAATTTTGTTATTTGCATACACATTCATTTGTCTTTTGTCGTAAGCATTTGGTGTGTATGTTTAGACATGTGGAGTGGGATGGTTTAAATGTGTGTAGTCTTGCAATTATGGGGTTAGAAACTTGTATCTTTCATTTCTTTTTACACCTAGGTCATGTATGAGAGCTTTGTCATTTTTCTAAGTTGTAAATGGCACCCAAAATCACCCCACCTCCTAACTTTAAGTTCAAGAGCTTCTTTCAAAAGAAAGTATCCCATCTCTAGTACTTACATTTGTGCTTTTATTTCATGAGGTTGAATATGACGAACAAGGGGAATTTTGTTTTGCAACACCCCATAGACCTAAAAACCCCAAATGCTATTGATCACATCATTTTTTATTCTAATATTCAATTTTTACCTTTGATGTGACTAGTGTTGAAGATTTTCAATTAGATGCTCCTTTTGTCACTACCAAAAAAAAACTTGGGTAAACATACAAGGTAGATGTAATTTGAATGTTTCAAAATGTGTGATTAGTGAAAATGGCATGGATTGAAACTATATTCAATTTTAATGTCCAAACCTTTCAATAGTCAAGTGCAAAATGTTTACTACAATAAAATGCAAACAAAAATTATTGGTCCCAAAGTGTGATTTTTTTGACAAACATGTTGAGAAAAATGAAGGAATTAAGGTCATGGATATGAAATGTGTTCATGTAAAAATGAAACAACATTTGTTTCAATGAATCATCCATTTGTTTTGGTACAAGTTTAAAGTGGTAATGATTGAAATAAAAAACAAAAGGTGATTCAACTATGTCAAATTTTATGTTTCTTAAAAGAAGAAAACCAATGTGAGAATTTCATACCTTTGTACTATAGCAGTAAGATGGGATGAAAGATTGTTGAACATGTCCATTATTAAATTTAGCAACGATTAAGGTCACTATTTAAAGGACCAACATTTTTGCATGATTTGTGATGATGACACACTTTTAGGTGTGTTAAGTAGTGCCAAGAATAAAAAAACCTTATTAATTCTCAATTTTGTGATGGAATGCAAACCTAAGGTTCATTTCTTAGTTCCCACAAAGAACTAATTCCCAAAAAGAAAAAGGGTGTGGGAGTTCCATGATGGGACTAGAACACATGCACAAAGTTGAACTCAAGGTGAAAGCAATTTGCACAAATTAAGAAAGAAGATGGTTCATGCAAAGTGAAACTAAAGTGATGCATGGATGAAATTTAAAAAGACACATATTCACATGATTCATCATAACCTAAACTTGGGAGGACTTGTTGCTTTCTTTCATTTAATATATTCTATAAATGGTGGTGGAAAATATCATAGATGACATGCCCAACATCAAAATCATCATGAATGGAATTCATCCATGAATGTCCACCTTTCATCCATTATAGATTTAAAATGGAATTAAAAAAACATGCCCAAAAAGATTCCTTGAAATATTTTGAATTGATTTGAGATATTTTAAAATATTTTTCTTTAAATTGGGTCTCTAACAATGTATAGATGAACACAATTCTCCTCATTTTACTTTTAGTTTGTTCAACATTAATTTTGGGTATAATCTTGCACCATAACCATGTTTTGTTTTTTCATGTTTTCATAATAAAGTTCCACTTAAACCTATGTTTTGCACATTTCATGTTCTTATCATTGGTCTTTGTGTTCCATATTTGGACTTAAAATTAGACCTTTTTTTTGTCATGTTTTGTTCACATCCTTTGGAAATCCTTTTATTTCACATGTTTGATAAAGACTACATCAAAATTGCAAAAATTCCTAAGACTCCTAACTCAAAATACTAAAAATTTTCAAAATTATATCAAGTTGTGAAGCTTGTCACTTTGTAAGCTCATAATTCCCACATATGGACTTTTATTCTAAAACTTTTCAAAGCAAAGTTCTAACCCATGAAAAGAGTTTTTAAATTCCATTTGACATGCTCCAATTAGTCCAATTTGAAGGTGTAAACATAATACAGTGAACACCAAATTTATCTTGTCAAAGTTGGATGCAAGTCTAGATTGAAAATAACAACAAAACATAACATAAAGTTATTATATGTCAAATGTTTTTACATGTTTGATCAAAGACAAGATAGTTTTCACTATTATGCATTCACTTAAAAATTTACCATTATAAAAGTAGGTTGAAAGTAGTTTTTTCAAAATACAAGTCATTTTTGCAATTTATTTTTTGCAAATGTGAACTTTTGTAAAATATGAATGGAGTTTACAAATTAAAAATTAAATTTTTTTTTGACATGAGCCTCAAGAATATATTGATCTTTATATTTTAACCAAATACATACATATTCAATTGAATATTTTGTGTTAAAGTACCAACAAACCTTATTTTTCATCTTATTTGGAATTTACTTTTGATTTAATTTTTAATTTCATTTTTAATTTTTACAAATAGATTTTCGTTAATTCAACACAAGTCCAAATTTTTTTTTAATGTATTTCCACCCATTTTGACTTTATTTTCATTTTCATATATGCACAATACTTGATAAAATTGAAAACACTCACTTTTTGTGTACACTTTACCATGTTTTGGGCCTTAGAGGCATTTTGACCTTCTATCAAACCTTTTAATGATTTAGGGTTGAACTACCAATTTGACTCCTAACCTCTATTTTGGCCATAACTTGTGTCTCAAATCTTCAATTTATGCAAAATGTGATTTCACTTTAAATAAGAGGGTTCAATTTGAACAAGGTTTTGGGTACCAAACCTTGTCCCAACAATTCAGGACATTGTGAAATTCCAACTCCTAAATTGGAATCCACTTAACAATGTTGGGATTAATTTTCCTTGATTTGTGAAACTATGCTTGAATCAAAGAATATTATCCAGGCCTATTCCTTTGCCATGCCTTTGTAAGGAACCCAAGTTTACATAGTTACAACACTAGATGAAGTTACTATCATCAATACCCAATCTTGGATCTCTATGCATAGTTATTATGTTCAAGATAAATGTTATTTCCCTATTTTGCTTTCAATTGAAAATATTGTAAAAAGATCCAATTCCCAAAATTTGACAAATGTTTTCACGGTTGTATTTTTGGGGCTTATGTTAACCTTGGGTTAATATTTTATTTTTAACCTAGGATGTTAGTGATTTGAGAAATGTTTGAGAAGAAAATATAGATGATAAGCTTTTTCCAAACCAAATGTTTTTTAATACCATTGGAAATCTCTCAAAATGTAGATATCAAAAGTGATCTTGCATTTTGAATTGAGGCTATGAACTAAAAATTATGATGTAAAGAAAAGTTAAAAGTCCAATTTCTAAATTCCCTTTTCCTTGGGGGAAAAAAAGACTAAGTTGTTTCAAGGAACAAGTTCCCGAACATTTGAAAAGAAATTATAAAAGATAAACTTTGTCCAAATCAAAAGTTCTTTATAGCATTGGAAAACTCTCAAAGCATAAAATATCGAAAATGATATTGCATTTTAGATTTGAGGCTATGAGCTAAAAGTTATGATAAAAAAAATTAGGGGTCAATTTTTCAAGTCCTCTTGAGGAGCAATAAGACTTGGGACAAAATGCAAAATCATGTTCAATACGTATGCATTGAAAGCTTTTCAATGATATAAAAAATGTTTGACTTGGAAAAAGTTTACCTTCTATATTTTCTTCTCAAACATTCGGGAAGTTGCTCCCTAAAGCAACTTAACAATTTAATCCCCTTCTCCTTAGGAAAGTTGGTTCGTGAAGGAACATGGTTAGGCTACCATTTTGTCTCCTTTTCTTTGAAGAAAGTCCCTTTTCCCTTCAGGCATCTAGCTTGAAAAAGTTACCCATATGTTTTTTCCCCCATTCTTTTTGTCCATGAAAAAAAAACTTTTGAGAAAGAAATCAAACCATGTACCCTTTGGTTGAAAGGGAAGACTCTAACCATTAGATCATTTTTTTCCCTTGAACTAGGCATTGTCTTGCAACTATTTCAAGACTAATGCCGCTTTTAATTTGGCTCATGTTTAGTGTTTGCTAATGAAGTTTGTAATGAGTACTAAGTTAACTTAGATTCTAAATATATATGCTTATTTTGTATTTAAATTATTATTTCTAATATATATGACAACTTTTGGTAGCACTTTTTTGACCTAGTAAATGAAGGAGCTAGGTAAAAGGATCAATGGATTGGGTTGCTCGAAATTAGCCGGTGTCAAATAATTTTAAATAGGAAGTGCTGAAATCCTAAAAAAATTTAAACAAGGTGCTAAACCTAACCAAGAGCCAAAATTAATTCAACACAGGTGTACCAAAATTACCAACACTTTATGTTACCTTGCCTTGCTTAAAAGGAAATCTCAAATGCATAGAAACGGGTAGTGATTTTTTTTTCAATTTTCAGATGTTGTGTCAATGGCTAGTATCCCAAGAGGGATTTAGCATTAAATGGAGATAGGAATCTAAAACATGTCCAAATAATAATAAAAACTAGTTATAAAAATGCTACTAAAATAAAATGAGAATCCAAATGTGGCAAAAAAATTCTAAATTGTTTTCCAAATTTTCAAAAAAACAGAGAATATTGTGACAGAACCATCTCTTTTAATTTTAAATTTTTTTCATTTTGGAAAAATTTCGCACCAAAAAAATACTGCTAGTGGGGGTAGGGTTATTGATGGGGTAATTCTAAGAAAATTATTGATTGGGTAGGATGATTAAACAGGGGGTAGTAGAAAAAACACCAACCCTGGTGGTGTAATGAAAAAGTTAACTGGATTTTTTTACCCCAACTAGGAAGGGTAATTAAAAGGGTAAGGGTACATTTTTCCATGTGTTATATCCAACCCACTATCCCAACTGCAGTTAATTTGGTCAATCGATGGATGAAAGGGTTTCTATGTTCAAACTTCACCTCACTATTTCCCAAATAGATGGATGGATGGATGATGCCCAGACACAAAATTTGGGTCTTGTTATTGACACTTTGGGCATGCATAAGAAGACCCAACATTTTTTTTGTGTCTGGGCAGCACCGAGATGTGTCTGGCCATCAACAGACACATCTTGGTTGGGCAATTGGGCAGTCAGGGAAAAAAGAAGTGGACAATAAGGACCCATTGCTGATTTACCGTCCTCCCCAAGTCACAATATACTTGCACTTGTACGATTGGTTTTTGAGGTGAGGTGATTGACATTTGTGAGTCTGGTGGGTGTAGTATGTGATAGCAAGTAATTGTGATGGCTAGCAAAAACTGTTTGAGACCACCAACAAAGTTTTCATTGAAGGCTTCAACTGGTTTTGGTTTCTAGTGAAATTTCTCCAGTCACAAAATTTTATAATATTAAATGCAAAACTAGTATTTGATGTTTTTAATCACCCACATCATAAAATAACAATAATAAATATCACCACAAGTCTGCATTAGTTTTCAGTAGGTAGCCAACAATATACAAGGATGGATGCTTAATTCTTTTGCTTTCACATCATTTTTGCAACAAATTTGGTTAAATCTTTCTTACAGATAATTGCAACTTTGACTACATCACAATAAATTAGTAAATAACTAAATAAATGAAAATTCAATTAAAACACTGTTCAAGACTTGTCTAATAAGTTAGAACAGTAGGTTTTTTGGGAGATTGAAACAACATGCATGCAGGATTTCACCTTCTAAGAGGGGAAATGACTCTCTTTCATTGGCCCAAGGGGTGACATTTAAATAGTCTTTCACTTTATATTGAACACTTTAGGTATCAATTAACACTAGAGTCGGGATGGGGGGAATAATTAACACTAGAGTTATCCGTAAAGTGACACTATTAGGGGGCGAGAACGGCCAGTTTCAGCATAACAGGGCATCAAACACATAACTGGGAATGAAAATTTTACATAATGAAATAACTGGTACCCAAATTAGTTTTGCTACCAATTTTGGAGGTGAATTGAGTTTCATCCCGTCTTTCAATTTTCCTGAGCGCCTCCAGTGCTGCTACATCTCTTTTCATTGCCCCTACCTGTACGACTACTATAATTAGTCTCGAACTTTATGCTGCTACATATCTTTTCACTGCTCCTACCTGTACGACTATTATAATTAGTCTCGAACTTTATGCAGTAAATGCTGAGTTTCAGCATTTCATACTGAGATTTAATAAATTTTCCTTACTTTGTGGATGCCACTGAAAGAGGGGATAAGGGGTGAAAGCAGGGCCAAAGACAGGATGAAGACAGGGTGACTTTCCAGATAACTCTACTGTTATGTTTGATTTGGTAAAAGCTGATGGTTGACCCCCCAATAGGGAATGTGTGGACATGCTTTAAAAAGTCCAATACATATACAAAGGAGATTTCTTAGTTCTTTAGGGGTACAATAGTCCTCAATTTGTAGTCATCATGTGTTTGCTCAGCATGACCCTTGCCTGTCCCCAGCGTCATGCTTTCATCAGGTCCCACTCTATTCAGTTGGACCGCACAATGGTGCCCCCACCAACCCTCAATGTATTAATACAATTCAGTTCAATTTAATTTATTGTGTTGGAACTTGGTGCATGTCATTTGTGTGACAAGTTTGCTCCAGTTTTAGACCTCATGATTTTAACACACTTTAGATAGGCAAAAACTTCACCATGAAACTCTAAAATGTTTTCATTCAATTGTCTATGTAACTCAAACATGGTTGAGCATGCTTGAGAGAGAATGAGGCGAAACTCAGTTTAGACTTATGACCCCAAACCTTGCAAGACCTAATCTGACTTCAAGTTTTGGAAAAAGAAGGAACAAGCCCAAGAGGAATGAAAGCAACTATGTCGAGCCAACTTCCTCAAACATGTGATGGCCCATCGGGTACATGTACAATACCACCACCCTCAGAGCAGTGTGATCCCAAAGTAAGTTCCCATGTTACCTTGGGCAGGCCTTACTTTGGGAACACCCTGCTCTGAGGGCATTACCAAACCTAAAAAATAGTCAGAAACTGTTATGTTTTATTTTTCCTTGTGATACCCACCATGGCAAAAAAAATAAAGAGAGGTGAGCATTTCAAAGAGTGTAGTCTCTTGGTGGAGATGATGAATTGAACTTTGTAATGTGATCTCCAAATACACTAAACAAATTCTAAGAGGTTTTTAGGTTTATGCAATTTCGATCTTGTTCTTTTGCTTTGGACATTCTATTTTATCCCAGAGGTGGAGTCCAAACCAATGTTGGCTGGTTATCAAGAAAACACCCAGTTATCAATCTAGCTATCAACCCAACTATTGATAACCTACCAATCAGTTATTGATTTATTTTGAAGACCAAGTTGATAACCTATTCACTTTGTACATATCATTTGAAGAATTGACAAGACCCTTACGGGTCGGGTATTGAATTTTCAAATTTTAATGACCAACCCATATGATTGGAATTTCATTCAAGGTAGGGTGATCCACTTGAATGAAAAATTCCAATCCTAATAAACATGTTCATGATAGAAAAAAGAACAGAATTGAAAACTTAAATACAAACCTATCTAGGTAGTATAATTGATGGTTCTCAAGGTGGGTATTTGAGAACTAACTCTTATGCATGATTGACAATTATTACCAAAAAAATTGAATAAATTGATAAACAAGAATATTACTTTGACAATGAAACTGATAATTGATTGTTCAAAACAATTAATTGATACTTGGTGTGGTAAAAAAAAAAAAAAAAAAAACAAATGGTTAATTATGAAAACCCAATAACCAATCAACATGGTCCAAACCTTTTGGAGTTCAAACCATCGTTTTTTTTGTGTGAAATTTTGTCAAAAGGCCCATAAATTAAAAGGCCTACAAATTGTAAGCATGTATTTTTTTTTAAAAGTGAGATCGTTTGCCAAATCCATATGAATCTAGGTCTTAGGGCTTTGTGTTTGGGGTTGAATGAATGATGACAGCGAATGAAGGCAGGTTACCAATCAAATGAAGAGTGCATAGCTTTAGAATTTAACCTTTGATTGACGTTTGACCAAACCATTGTCAAGTGACAAAAGAGAGTTGTAACCATTTAACCTCCTCGTAGCTCGAATTTTGTCACATTTTTAAAAATTCAATTTGGTAGAGTTGTAGGGGACTTCAAATCTTGGCACCCTATTTACATTGAGTTGAATTATAATTTATTTATTTTTCATTAAGTTTCTTGTTATAGTTTTCTATATGTCATTTGGAAAATTTGAGAGTAACTTCCCCCTAAGAAAACTTTGTAAGCTTGTGAACAACCCTACAACTAAGAAAACTCATTTAGTCTTAATTTGCAATCCATGTATGCCAAGAATCCACCTAGCCATAAAAACAACATTTGGTAACCTCTCCACATGGTCCCTCCATCATTTGTCCAAGCATTGACATCTTCCACTATAGATACAACAATGCAATGAAATACCAATAATTTTTTATACATAGAAAAAAATTCACTACCTTTTGTTGTTGACATTAAAAACATTATAAAAAGAATCCTTTAGATGACATTTGGAATTCAATAAGCTTGCTAAAATTGTGGAAATGACAAGATTTAAGATCTTGAGAAATGTCAAGACTCAATGGATATCAATGTTGGAGCTTTTGAAGCAAGTCATGGTACGAAACAAGATTTTAATTGTGAAAATGTCACAAGACAACCCTTCAATTGTTTAAGCAAGGTTGAATCTTGACCTTTTTTGTGATATTCACACATTTTTAGCCTTGTGTTGTTTGTTGCCATTGTTGGAAATATTTAATGTTTTCATCAAATTTGTTCAAGGAAGGGATGTTTTCATTTGTGATTTTGTGGTAGTTATAAAAATATCTCAAGTTCATCTCTTCATGATGTATTTTGATCCTATGATTGGTTACCAACGTAAACATTTTAAAGTCTTTTGTGATGTTGTGGTCAATAATTTTTCCATTGTCACCCAGGATTGTGTTCATGTATAAGTAAGAGCAATGAAAATATATGTAGTAGTAGTGGAGGTGCTCCATAATAAGGAAATAAGGGATGAAACTTGATTTACCACCAAAATTGGTGGAAAAAACTAATTTGGGCCTTAATTATTTTGTTTGGTACAATTTTATTCTAGTTACACATTTGATGCCTTGTTACGCCAAAACTAACGGTTTTTGCCCCTTAATCACCTAACTTTATGGATAATTTTAATAAATTCACACCACACTTTTTTTTTTAAAAATTGGCACAAATGAAATACACATTCCTTTGTAAAAAAAGAAAAGAACTAAGAGTACAACCTCGCCAAGGTAGAATAGGGCATCACAATTACCACAAACTGAAGAAGAGAAAACCAAAAATTAATTAAAAAAGTTACCAATTGGTGGGTGGGTCATGATAGGAAGACTTAATCTTAAATCTACCTATTGTTCCTATATTAGAGGAGAAAGTTTCTTTTTCAAAGTTTGTCAAACTTAAGGAAAGTTCCCCTTCTACTATGTTCTCCTAGGCAACCTAAATTACTGGTGAAACATAATGTCCCCAAGGAAATGTGTTGAAGTTATTAGCAAAACATTGGTTTCCTCAAAAACTTGGGCTCATTTGCCTTGGGAACCAAGTTTCTTTGAAAACTTGGATTCATTCACTTAGAAAACCATGTTTCTATGAGGAAACCATGGTTCTTGGGGCAAATGAATATTTTTCACCCATATTATACAAAAAAATTATCTTTTTTGCAAAATTTTCATTCAATATGCAATTTTTCATCCATATTATGCGACATTTCATAATGAAAGGTTGAAGAAAATTGTTGCATAATATGGATGAAAAGTTATATAATGTATGAATGTTGAAAACAAATGATGCCATAGTGGAATGATAAGTTGCAACTCCCCCACCTTCTCAAGGCATTTTTTGCACACTTTGCACTATGCATGTTCTAGAAGTCATCAACATTTGCTCGTAGTTGCTCAACATCTACTATAAAAAAAAATTTGTGAGGTCTTTTTTTTGGTGCATGACTCTTGTTGTGTGTGTGGCTTTTGTTGTAGTTAGATTTCATACAATTGCTACACCAACGTAATTTTTGTGCATATTTTAGAAGTCATTGACCTCTTATTGGTAAATGTTCAACATTTGTTGTAGTTTCTTTGTGGGAGGTTTATTTTTTTATGCATGGCTCTTGTTGTGTGTATGGTTTTTGTTGTAAGTGGACTTTGCATAATTGTTGCACCAATGTAGCTTATGTGCATATTTTTGGAATCGTCAACCTCTTGTTGGTAGATGTTCAACATCTATTACAACTTCTTTGTGTGAGGTTTGTTTTTCTATGCACGATTTTTATTATGTGCATGATTTTTGTTATAATTGGATTTTATGCAACTATTGCACCAATGTAGCTTGTGTCCATGTTTTGGAAGTCATTGACATGACATTTACTCAACATTTGTTGTAGCTTTTTTGTGTGAAGTCTACAATTTAGATTCTGGATTTTGATGAACATCCATGCCATAAGCAAGTGTTGTTGTGCATTTGCAATTTAGGTAGGTTTTTTGAGCATACTCTTGAAATTTTAGTGCTTTGATTAATTTTTTTTGGTTTCATTCAATCATGCCCCCGTGTTCACAAGTTTCGACCCATTTTAATTCAAATATTTCTTTAGTGCTTGAGTCCTTGGAGAAGTTTGAATACTTGATGAACTTCACTATTATGATGCACTTGAATCTAAATAACATGGGTGCAAAAAGAAATTATATGCCTTCTTATGAATTACAGACTCCTAATCCACTTCTGATTTTGGACGCAAACTTTGAAGGTTTTGAACCCCTTGAAATTTATGTTATTACTAAAGGTGGGCATGCACCCAATCCTAAGAAACAAAAGAAATATGAAATTACAATGTGAATTAGAAGTTTTAGGAGGTTTAGGCTTTGAAAATGCCATGGGTAGAGCCCATATTAAATGATGTTGGCTCAATAACTTTTATTAGATGTTGGGTTTATATTAGAATTGAGAGGAAGGAAAAGGTTTTAGTGGTTAAATGAGATTCTATAAAGAAACATGCAGGGGAGAAGAAAAACCATGATGTTAAGTGGTATATGGATCCAAAATGTGGGCATGCAAAAAATGAAATTACATATGATTAACTATCTTCAATAACTATCCTCTAGCAGCTTGATCTTGGTTAAATAGTTAAAGACAAATGAAAACTTATCCAATTTGCCACTATTTTCAGCTTGTTGAATAAAGGTAAGCCCATGATAGATTATGAAAATTTCTTGCCTTTGTTTTAGTTCTTGAAACTTTGATTTATCCCCAAAAAACATTGGTTTGATTGATGGGGTTGGTTGGCAAATGGTAGAACACATGTTGACCATGAGGTGAAAAATGACACTAAAGTTATTATCCAAAATGCCAAGTTTGTATTTTAAACTTGTGATGAGGTCACTTCCAATATGGATAATGCAAGTTCAGCAAATGTGCACATGGTTATATTGTGTAGGATTGGTGTTGCATACCTTTGTTGTTGAATGTATAACATGTTGTTTTTGGATTTGGAGATCCTAATTTAACTTTGATCATGAACTTTTTGATGACACAAGAAGGTTTTAAAGAAGAGGAACTTGCTTCAAGGTTAGTTTGTTTTGGTGTTGATGGGGTTAGTACCTTCTAAGACCTTAGATATGGAGTTATAGTTTAAATCCAACATCAATATGCTCCATTTGTCATGGGTATGCATTATATGGTTCACTGGACAAGTTTGGCAATATAAGCCCTTTCAAACCTTTCTTTGGTGTTTCTCATTGAAAGTCTTTTGTAGTTTTTGTATGTTTTTTTCAACCACAGCCATAAGAAACATATGGAATTTACAAAATTGGTAGAGATCATGGAAACTAAAGGTAATAAAATCTTGAAAAACATAAAAATTAGGTGGATATCCATGATCAATTTGTCATGGTCATGAATAACCACAAGAACAAAGGTTAAGAAAAGGTTTAAATCTAACTTTCAAATAAGGAACAAAACAATATTATGTGATTCAAAAACAAGAACATAAGAACTAAGAAAAAGAACATAAGATGTGTAAAACAAATGTGAAAATAAATCTTTATTTTGTCGACATGTGCAAACATGAACATGAAAAAACCATGACACTTGGTTATGATGCAAGATTATGCCGAAGACTAATGTTGAACAAATTGAAAAAAATGAAATTTCAAGGACATGAAAAATCACAAGAACAAAAGCTAAAGGAAAAGTCTAACAAAGAACAAAATAATATTATGTAATTAAAAAATAAGAACACAAGATGTGCAAGACAAACATGGAAACGAATCTTTATTATGTTAACATATGCAAACATGAACATGAAAAGAACATGACAAGGTTATGGTGCAAGATCATGCTTAAGATTGGTGTTGAGCAGATTGAAGCAAATGAAGGGTCTTACTCCTATTTATACCCCTTTGGGGACTTAGCTCAAAGAAGTTTTTACGTGTGCATCAAGTAATGAAGCTTTTTGAGAACCTTCTTGATTAAAAGTTGATTATGAGTTATTTGAAAATAGGTGTCAACTAAAAATTAACTAGAATTAATTAAAAATTAATTAAAATTTTATTAAAAATTAACTATGACTTAATTGGGAGTTAACTAACATTTAATTAGGAATTAACTAAAAACTAATTATGGGTTGACTAGGAGTTAACTTGGACTTAATTGGGAGCTAACTAGGATTTAATTGATATTTAATTAAGAGTTAACTGGGACTCAACCAAAAATTAACTAAGACTTAATTAAGAATTATGGATGAACATTATTGATGAATTTCATCCTTTGGAAGATGGTGTCTAGTGTTCACATTCATCACATGAAGGGTCTTATTTCTATTTATATCCTTTTGGGGATTTAGTTCAAACAAGCTTCCAAGGAAGCTTCTATGTGTGCATCAGTAAGGAAGCTTCTTAAGAACCTTCATAACTGAAAATCAATTATGAATTAACTAAAAGTTATCTAGGACTTAACCAAAAACCAATTGGGAGTTAATTCGAACTTAAGTAAACTTTAAATAAAAGCGAATTAAAAGTTAAATAAAATGAACTAAAAATCAACTGGAAGTGAACTATGAGTCAAATGAAAATGAATTCAAATTTAACTAGAAGTTAACTAAAAATGAATTGAAACTAAATTAAAAGTTAGGTACATATATGGATGAACATTCAAATGAATGAACTCCATGGCATTAGCATTCGTGACACAGTCCTATCAAATGTGTGTTATTTGAATATCACATTTTTTATAATGAAAATGACATTGGATGCACCCACCATAACCCTCTGTTCAATCTAACATGTTTGTTAACTTATGTAAAGATGTTGTTGGGGTTGAATGCCATTATGCCACTCCTAGAAACAATTCGTTCTTTGATTAAATTTGTTTAGTTGTGTGACATGTTCATTTGTGATTTTATTACAACAATCAACATTTGTGATGGAGAGGTGTATCACATGTATTGTGATAGTTAGTGTTGTTTCCAAGGTGATGTGTTTATTAACTTTTTGGCCTTGGTCAATTTCATTTATGAGAACATTTGTTTTCACCAAATAACAAATCTAAATATTGGAATCAATCATCTGGCATTTGAATTGGTTGCGCAACACATTTGGGCCATATTTTTGTAGATTGGATGGGGGGATTTAGTTATGTTACAAGGCCCATTTTTGAAGAGATTATAGCCTCCGTGAAACAACAATGTGTGAAAGTTGGGAATCAACTTATTATAGAGATGCAATGTTGATTCCCATCTTAGGAGTTGATGGATGCGTTTGGGATTGTGTACGCCCAATACTAATTGCAACTAGAACCTAAAGTGAGATTTTTTACTCATTTGGCAATTCTAAAAGCTGCCCTTGCCAACCTAAGAAGGTGGGGCCTAATGAGGTATGGGTTCCAACATTGTTTTTAACTACTATTTTTGACTTGCATAGATTTTTATTTGTCCTTACCATGAAAAACAATGCCAAATTGACAATGCAAAAACCATTTGATCTCAACCCACTTACTAAACTTTGGAGGTTCCTTTCATCATCATGGATTTTTGAACATCAAATCCCTGAGTACATTAAGTTGGTTGAACTTGTTGTTGTGCAAGTTATTGGTTTAGTAGAGAATGAGCCAGTTTTTCAAAGCTCACCTTTATGAAAACTAAACTAAGAAACCAGTTCACTGTGCATTTGGAGCTAGTCAATCAGATGTTTAGCCAAAAGTATTTCACCATGGAAAACTTCCCTTTTTGAACAACAATCCAAAGTTGGAAATACAACAAAATTTGTTATAAGGAATGATGGAAGATTTACTAAATTTTATAATTGCCCTTTGTTTCCATGATCCATTTGTTTGGATAGGGTGACTCATGTGTCTTCTTCGGACCCCTTTTGGGCCTTTACAAATCAGGAATGAAAACTTATTTTTTTGACAATGAGCATGTGTGACCAAGTTTTCTTTTGTGCAGGTTAAGCTTTATGCTACAATGGGCAGGTCCTTTTTGAGTCAGGTTCAATTCCCCTATAGAGCTTTGTCGCCAAAAGTTAGAAACAGAAAATCAATGATTCGCAAAAGAATTAAAAAAAAATTGAAAGCTTGTAATTTAAAAACTGACTTAAAAAAATTCTCTTGTAACAAATCGTGTCCAACTAAATTTTTCTACTAATCATCAAAAGTTTACATACTGAGAGCAATGAAAGGAAAAAGTTGTGGCAGGTTGGCCGCTGGCTGGCTTCACTCAGTTTTTAATTAATGTTGGTGCATGGACAGAAAAGAAAAGGAGGTGAAAAAGGTTGGTTGGGTGTGTGTGTCATCACAACATTTTCTTTTGCCCCATCAAAACAAA
>Ga0116231_10007915_pt1 | contig 19024 bp, 4 predicted proteins | sample S1TSphgellanicum_2_FD_89695 | JGI IMG/M metagenome (GOLD analysis project Ga0116231, IMG submission 89695) | Host-associated microbial communities from peat moss isolated from Minnesota, USA - S1T2_Fd - Sphagnum magellanicum MG | ecosystem: Host-associated > Plants > Peat moss > Unclassified...
GAAAAGGAATAAATAAAAACCCAACCAAGCCCCAAAGGGTATGAGTCACTATTAATTGTGCCCCTTTCCCCCCCCCCCCCCCCCCCCTTCAATCAAAGCAAAGAAGTAAAGCCCATAAATGGGAACCTTCTCTCATTACTATGAACTTCATCATACCAGAATCCATTTTCCCAGAACAACCCAGCTCTTTAGGAAAGGCTGGATGGAGGCTTTCTGGTTAATAACCCTAAAAAGTTGATTGGTGAGGGGGTGGGGGGGGGAGGGGGTGGGGTTGCCAGTTCTGGCTCCAAGAGTGAAAACTACATTCATTCTTTAAAGCTCATCAAAAGTTGACTTATCATCCTGACATATTAATATTATTATTCCAGTTCTACTGTCAGTTTTGCTTCCTTGGACTGGTTCTATGAATCCTGCGACCGTTTTCATTCAAAACCCTTTTGTGAACAAGATGAGGGGGTGGGGGCACCAGTCCGCAGTGAACCAGCACCCACCAGCACACCATGAAGGATGAATGATAAGTGACCAGGAAACAATTTTCTGTTGGGTTCCAGTTCCGTACCTAACCACGGTGGTGAGCTCAGTTACTTTTTTTTCTTTTTTACCCACCTACTAACAACCCACAAGCAGGTTGTTAATAGGTAGATAGTAAAAATAGCTCTTACCTATGTATAAACCATCTACTTACCTAATAATTACCTATTTTCCTACCTATCTACCTTGATACGAGACCTTAGTATTTCTTACAGAATTGGTTACCAAGGTGAAACCGAATAGTAACTCAGTTGAGGTTGAGGTTCATCCATAGCTGAGTAATAATGGGCATCCTGTGGATGGTGCGCTGGTGGGTGTTGGTTCACTGTGCCCGGTGAGAATGGTCAGTTTCAGCACACCAATAGGGCATCAAATGCGGAACTGTGAATGAAATTTTACAAAACAAAATAACTGGGACCCAAACTAGTTTTTTCCACCAATATTGATAGTAAACTGAGTTTCATCCCCTCTTTCCTTTTTCCTGAGCGCCTCCACTGCTGCTACATATGTTTTCACTACTCCTACCTGTACAATTATTATAATTACTCTCGAACCTCGTGCATTAAATGCTGAGTTTCAGCATTTCATATCGAGATTTAATAAAATTTCCTTACTTTGTGGATACCACTGAAAGAGGGGATAGGGGGTGAAAGGGAGGGTGACTTTATGGATAACTTTAATAAGTTGCGAGTCTTGATTCTTGGATAATTCGACAAATATCTCTGAATTTTTTTCATTCTTGTGGGCAAACCTTTTGAGAATTATTAGTGTCAAGCATCAGTCGCATTTAAATATGGTCATATAGGCCTGCCTCCCAGGGGATCTCACATTTTTTCATCCCTTTTGTGAGATTGTAAGATTCTTCATCCATTGACGGACATGGCCATAGGTCTTTTATGTTGAGTAGAGCCCTTGAAGGAAGGTTGAGCAAGAAGACAAGACCTGCCTCACACAGGTGGTTTATTCATGCCCAACCCTCTTCCTAGGGCTCTTTACATTACACGAAACCCATTTTCACATTATTTGATGATTGCATTTGACCCAAATTACAATATGTAGGTCATTTTACCACTAGTGATGGACCTTGGAACATCTCCACTGATGCTTTCATTATTACAAAATGTGAGTGCAGTTCACTAGATCAATGAATTCACTATTTTTTCATTAATCCTTGTTCACTACAATCAATGAATTCACTCAAAATCTAATGAAATCACTTTGCATAGAGGGACACATTTTGTTGTAATGCATGCACATCACGTTTTGGATGAAGAATTGTCAAGTTTACTTTTGTTTGGGCAAGTAAAATGATTTTGGGCCAATATATTTGTGCACACAAACATTGCGCCAATATAACAATCACTCTTAATTGGCCAGATATAATGACTGATCCAAATGATTTTATTATTTACGAGAGGGTCTTTGATCTTTCATTTTACCAATTTCCATGTTTATGGGTGGGACTTGAGGAAGAATAAGTAAGTCATCTTGGATATGAGAAATATTCTTGAAGGCCCAAAAAATACTGGGTATCTGTGGAATTGTTCTAAAACACTTTTTTGATTTCTAGTCCCACACAATAATTTGATAACAATTTTGAATCTGGCTCTGGTTAAGAATTAGGTTCCAAGGGTGCTTTCATTGTGCACTCCCCCAAGATTGAAGATTGTGTAGAAATTAATGTTGCTGACAAACCATATAAAAGTGGCCACCAGAATAAAAAGGTTCAACCTGCCTGCCACCATTTTGAAATATACCACTTCCCTCACAAGCCCAAAGCAGCCTTAAGAAAGGATTGTACCATGGTTGGGTTTGAGTCTCAATTTTGTGAATGGGGCAGATGTAACACAACACTCCATTTCTTGTTTTTAAACTATTACTTGTGTAGCCTCAGTCATTTTAATCCAAGTGTCAAATAGTTATCCAACTCATTTTTCCTTCCAAAACCATTTTTTTGGTAATTTAACTGAATTTTCAATGATAAAAGCTACTCAAAATTCAATATCTCCCGCACCTTGGGTCGGAGAAAATTCTCCAAATCAACCTTCATTAAATCCTACTCATAAAAGGCTTTCCAAAAATATCAAGAGTGTGGCTAAATTTTCCCATAATTTTTTTAATTAAAATTAAAATTTTAATGAATTTTTGTTCAATATTCAAATGACTTCTCAACCATAAGTTGAAACATTATGAGACAACTTACTGCAACCCTACTCATCAAAGGCTTTCCAATGGTACCAAGAGCCTAACAACAAGCATCTTGGTTTGGAAGATCCCAACATGACAAACAAACTACCTTCCTTCAAAAATATATTTTTGATTTATACCTCAACATGTAGAGGAATTCCTCTACTTCATCTTTAGGCAGCCAAGTTTTTTCTTGCAAATCATTTTTCCCAATTCTTGGGTTTGTTGGTATCTATGTTTTGTAAAAATTTGAATTCGCCATACTAGTCCCACAACAAGGTGTTTAATAACAAAATTTATCATTCTACTTTTGTAGTAACAATAATAATAATTAATAATTTGGCATGATAATAAATAATGAAGCTATTGTGCTTGAGAGTTTTTTAAGATTTGTGACATGGCATGCATGTATTTTTTTAAACAATTGGCAATTTTTTAAAGCAATTAAGTATTGCCTAACTAGGTTAGATACTACAAAAGTAGTTCCAACAAAAAGAACATGAAAACTATTGGAACTATGGTAGGTAAGTAGTATAAAATGGCTAGAGTGAACCAACATGCACAAACTCACTATGCAACATGGATGTCATGTGGACAAGACCATTTTTTCATTGTCTTTTATCCATTTAGTGGCTAGCTATATATTGATTACAAACCATCCACATGCATTTAACTACCTAACAATGTGCTTTACCTATTTACCTACCTATATAGTAATCACTTACCATTTTTATTCGTTTCCTTACAATACATGCCCACTTATATAGTTGCTTTAAATTATATCATTCATAAATACTAATAGCGTTATTCCTAACAACCACAATAGTTATTGTTGTTCAAACTTATCCACATAACGTTGATAAATAACATGCATGGCATGTTTATGTGGCATTCTATTTTCTTGTTATCAATATATGCAAAACTACCAATCTTCAAGCTCCTCCTTTTATCTATAAAAAAAATTCTATATTGTTTAAATTATTTGTTGCAAACTTTCACAACAAAGCTCCATCCTAAAGCTTTCAAATGCATTGTTTATGTTTATTTACATTGCACACATCGTGACAAAATATAATTGCATTATGATCTTCTTTTCTATAAAAAAACACAAAACACAATGATTACATTCACAATGAATACATCAACATTTCCAGCCATGCTTAGCATGCAACCTTGCAAAAATATTTTTCACATCCAGATTTAATTATTTAGTTTTTTGCAACCCCACCCATAAAACTAAAATTGGGATAACAAATAAGTGGGGAACTACTAATAACAAACCACTTGGGTGAATCATTATGATAGGCCAATCATAAACACTAAGCAATAATTAGATCATATTTATTACATTCTTTTGTGCATGTGCAAGTTGCTACGCCTTTTACTAGCCACCGTAAACTTTGCAATTATGTTGAGCCAAAACAATTTTCTTGAGTTAAATTAGCATATTCTAACTTTTTTTCATCCAATTTTATTCTGCAAGATCACATACAAAACATTACTAGAGATGCTCTAAGGAACATTATGATGTGTAAAACCATAAGCAAAGGCAATTTCTAAGTTGGAAACTAAACACTTTGACAAAAGCATGGAAATTAAGAACATCACAAAGTTTTTATGTTTGACATCAAATGCAAACATCTTGAACACGCAATCTAGAAGGAGTTGACATATGTGTGCATGGACAAATGGAACTAACTAAATTCAACTACAATAAACTTTAAAATTACCACAAGGGAACTACAAATCACACATCATTTTTGGGAATTGGCCATGGAAAAACAAGATAGGTATCACTTACCTTGCCAATTCAACAATTATATTTATTAAACAATAAAGGTGGTTCAAGGAAAATGAATCATAAATGAATCAATTCATGCAAGGGACTTGCAAGCTAAAGGTGATGCCAATTATTGCAGTTTGACACAAAAAAATCAAAATTTTGTAGATTTGTCTCCTTCATGTAAGATCTTTTAAGTGATCAACATCCAACACCATGGCAATATGATGCACACACACAAAAGTGAACTATTTGAACCTAAATGAACTTAATGGTAGTCCTCAACACATCCCCTTTGAAGTAAATCTTTTTAACAATTCAACTACATCTATTGATTTTACAACATTCAACAACACAATTGCATTTGGAATTACACCAAAAAATATAGGTGTTAAATGTAAATGAATGAATGCATTTTCACCATTGATTAAAACAATGAACAAGAACATCAAATGGATTGTTGAAGCCATGGACCAAATCAACATCACATTCAACTTGAAAACAACTCAATAACACCATGTTCAACTTGACCATAGCTAGGGTTTAACTCCACCATGAACAAGATTTGGTCCATACCTAATAATATACCAAGCGATATCACATGCCAACTTCCATGTTAATGAAAATTCCTGAACTATAATGCAAACTCATGTTCACAATATCCATATCAAATCAATGTCTATTACCAAGGTACTGTTCAAAAATGATTTTTTGATACCTATTTGAAATCTTTGCAATTTCCAACTCCAATTCAATTTACTTTTCAACTACTTATTCTACATGCACCATGAAGGCTTTAACATCTAAATATTTAACATCAACAATATGAAAAATTGTGTTTATTGAAATCACATTGCCCTTCAACTAGAATTCAAAAAACACTTCGTATACAACTATTGTGCAACTATCTATTGAATATTATAATTATTATGTAATTATCCCCCTAGAAATACAAGGAATTAGTAAATAAATTGCCATGTCAAAAAAATAGTTAGTTGTATTATAGTTATAAATTAGTTGAAAATGGGTCTTCAATGTGGTAATTTGTACCACTATACATACATCTATAGTCAACCATGTTTGATTTTTTAAGGAGTTGCATGTGACAACTATTTTATAATTGTTGTAAATATGCCATTGATGCAATAACTATGAAGCAATTAGTGTACGATGTACATACATGCAATCATATTACATGTTTGCATTTCCACCCCCATTATGGGATACATTTGCAATTATAATTCCCATTGATACAACTAATAAAGTAACTATAAAAGTAACAACTTATAACTTAATGAGGATACAAATTCATATGTAATATTCTATGAAAATTTATTATTTCAACAATTTGACTATTAAACATTGATTATGTTTAATACGTTTAACTATATTAATTAATTGACTATTAATTTGAATAAATAAATGTAATTCATATAATTAGTTTTAAATTAATTAACTAAATAAGTACTTTAATTAGATCAAATCATATGGACATATTAAAACAATAATTATTCATCAAATACTAATTAAATGAATATTTATCTAAGTTGGGATACTTAATGATGAATTAAATGGATTAAATAAGATAATTATTATCTCATCAATAATTACCATATCATTAATGATTTAAATTCACTAAAAAACTAATTAATTGAGTACATATAATTAAATTAAATGTGAACCTAAAAGCAATGCACGTACATTGTATTAAAAATTCAATACAGGTATACATATGGGTCCAACTACAATATTAGGAACCACACATGCCCCCTTAGACCATTGTTTTGTTTGAAGAATATTTTTTAATATTTTTTAATATGTCTTTAAAAAAAATCTTTAAAGTTTTTAAAATATTATTATGTTAAGTGGTATATTTTCTAAATCCATAAATATGTCCCCAAAAAAATTTCAAATTGTGCTTTTAATGTCAAAATTGTTTTTAAATAATTTTAAAGCAATGGTTACAAAGATTTAAAAGTTTTTATATGTATTTTTCACTCATTAAATTGATTCCAAATTTTTATGATATGTACATAATAATGTATTCACAATAACATTTTTTAAAATTTTATTCTATTTATTATTATTTTTTTAAAATCCAAAGTTTAAAAAATTAAGTAGTGGTTAAGATTGCTAATGGTACATGTTAGTATGACTACACCCATATGTATATGTTTACTTATACCTTGATGTTTTTAACCCAAATTCATATTCGATTTTTAATTTTTAGTGATGATTTATTTGTCAATAAATATTAAAACAGTCACTAATATTTATTTTATGTATTTATTATGAAATAAATAATTAAAATAAATAATTCTCTATTAATATGAATTATAAATTATTTTGATTCAAATAATTAATTTTTTAGCTACTTCAAATAATCAATAACATTTTTTTTAAAATTCAGATGATAAATACTTGATTATATGAATTTAGATAATAAATCATTTGATAGTAAATTATTTGAAGTAACTAACAAACAAATTAGATGAACTAGGCTAATTATTTAAATATTTTAAACTTTTAGTTAATTATAATAATTATTTATCTTATATTAATTATTTAAATTTATCAACTAACTAATTATTTGAATTAGATTAATTAATGTAAATAACTAGCTCACTAATTACTTTATTCAAAAAATCAATCCAAAATGATCAATTATCATATATGTAATTCAAAATTTTAATTGTCAGATAACTATTTTAGATGAAATCAGATAAATTATATTCTAAATTAATTATTTGAACTAAAATAGTTGATTTAAATCACTATTTAAAATAATTAAATGTTAAATAACTAATTCACATATATAAATATTAGATAATTACCAATTTAATTGTATGATTTATATGATAAGAACAAACACAAAACATGCGGGAAAATATTTATATTGTTGCAACTCAATTTACAACTAAAAAATAACTAAAATTTTTAACCCATATGTTTGATTTTTGAATCCCATGTAAGAAGTTATACAACTTGACAATGTCTTTTCTTACGTTTTCACATTAAAATACAAATGTCATTTTGGAATGAACTTAATAAAACTTAACATTAAATGCAAAAAGTAAATTAAAAATAAAAATACATGATTATTTTGTAATTCACCTAATCTTGTATTTTCTTACCTACCTACCTACCTACATAAGTAATTAGGTCCAATGTTATTACCTACCTATGTAGGTATGTAATGTAGGTATATAGGTTTTACGAATAAGACCTACCAATCTACCTACCTATGGTTATGTACCAACCTATCTAGCTGTTAAAATAAATATTTAATTGTTTATTTGAAGTTCAAATTAATATGCCATGTGTCATAATTTCGGACCATCGTTAACAATCATAATAGATGATGAAGATCAATATTTCAAAACAATAATAATTTTAATCTAAAAAATTTCACAGTGCCATATGTCAAATTTTAATGGATGAATGCAAATTATTAATGTCAACATGACATTATGGTTGTAATGTAGTTAATTGTATAATAGTTGAAAATGAGTTGTATTGATAAAATCGCAATTGAATTATAATTGAATTGCAATGAGTTGCATCGTATATTTTATAAAATGCCATTTTGAATACATTATGTGCATATCATAAAAATTTGGAATCAATTTATGAGTAAAAATACGCAATTTACAATTATAAGGACTTATAACCACTACCTAAATGTAATTTTGACACTAAAAACACAATTTGAAAATAATTTTATGACATATTTTGGAATATTCTTAAATGTACACCTTAACATAATAGTATCAAAAAAAAATTAAAAATAAAAGACATATTAAAATTGTTTAAAATCTATTCTTCAAAAAAACAATCAAAAGGCATTGGTATAAGGGGCATGTGTGGCTCCTTATAGCGTGGTAGGACCCATACCCAAAATAAAGCATAGAGAAAACAATGTTAATGAACACTTCGTGAATTAAACCCCTTTCAAATGAAATAAAATGAAAGTACCATGGTAAAACTAATTACCCAATGCCTAAAAAAAAACACGATTGAGTAATAACAACTTTCTTGCACCAAGTGTAATGAAATTAGATGCATATTTTCCTCTCCTCATAATTTGTGATCATTTGTACATACAAAAATAAAGTGTAGAAAAAAATTGTCATTGAGTAGTAAAAAACCTTAAGGTCTTCCTAGGAAAAGATTTTGGAGAAATAATTTAAAGGAAAAAATAAATATGATGAATCAAACAAGGAATTTAAGTGGCCAAAAGCAAGATGTATCTATTTACATCAAAATATTTTAATAATGACATGAAATATCTATTCAAAGTCACATCATTATGGTTGAAATACATTGATTAACTTATAACTATGCAAATTCAAACAATCTCAATTAATTTTCAACTTTCACAAATATAATTGAAATTTTGAATTTGCCACCAATGCATTGCCGCCAACATTATATTTCATTCATACAATATGGGTGGCCTATGAATTAAGTAGGTAGATTGTTTAGGTTAGGTAGGAAGATAATAGGTTGTAAGTTAAGTTACCTATGAAAGTTGTAGGTAATGCATTTGGTAGAAAGGTAGGTAACATGAAAATAGGTTGGAAGATAGGTGGGTAATAGGCAACTAGGTAGGTAATGTGTGCATAAGGTGTAAATAATAGTATATTACATACTTAACATTACTTACCTACCTACCTATTATTATGTACATGTACCTATTGTTACCTATTTACCTATAGCCTCACTAGTTGTTTAGTATTGTAGCTACCAAACTAGCCTACATGTCTAGGTTGTTTAGACATGTAGATTGAGGTTATATAAGTAGGTAATTAAGTACGTAATGGGTTGTAAATTACGTAAACTTAAGTAGAAAGGTAGGTTGTGAATCAAGTTAGGTAGGAAGGTAGATTATAAGTTAGGTAGGTTGGTTGTAATACAACAATATTTTTTTTGTTATTGTAATTTAATAAATCCATGATGTTTTGAGTTAAAATTGTTGTCATGCATGAGTTGCAACCTAGTTAGGACACAAATTTTTTGGGAAAATTGGGACAAAGTTGCAATAAAATTGGAAAAATAATTCCAAAAAATTTGTTTTAAAATTGCAACATACTTAATGTTTCATTCATTTAGTTTGGTTTTTATATCCATCCATAAAACAAAACTACCAAATTAATTGAACATGCGACTTCTATTATAATCATATCATCACACATCAATGACATGGACCATGGGATGATGCCACACATTGATGATGTTGACCATGGCAATCACATGATGTCATCTCGCAATCAATGTCCCAACTATAGGTCAACTAGGAATTATTTATTAAAGAAATTCCAAAAAAAACCTCGATCAACATTCAACGTTATACATTTATTAAATTAATAGATGTTTTGATTCATTTGGTAACCACAAGGATCCACATGGAATTTATTTATATATAGTTGTAACATATTTGAAAACAACATGCAATTGAAAAATGGTTGGTAAAAAAAAGGAACCATTTTCTCCTAATGAATGCCATAATGATATTCCCAATTTAGATTTTGATCACCCAATGATTTCCCAACAAACCCACACCATATCAAAATCTAACTCCTCCAACATCAACTAACAATGGACACAATGAAGACCATCAACTAATAGCACATGGTGAACCAAATATATTCCTTGCCCCACATAAGTCTTGTAGAATCAATTGAAAACAGACTTGCCAAATGTTGTTGGGCTCCATTAATCATTTGTACACAACAAACCTTGTCATAGAAGAAAAACATTCAAAAGTCTAAATAGACATTATGCAAAAACCATCAAGGACTACTTCAAATCAAGAAGTTCACAACACAATCAATTCAATTCAAATGTGTTGTGTTAATGCAATTATTAGTTTATGTAAGTTGTGGGTATGGCATTCATGAACAAAGACTAAGCAATGTCACTAACCATTCATGTCAATGTCAAGTATTGTTCAAAAGAAAAATGTTGGTGATGAAAAAAAATCGAACACAACATATGCATTTGAATTAGTTTAACAAGTTTGTAAATATGACAAATTTTCAAACATTGTATAAACATTATACATTTTCAAATGCATTATAGAGATGGTAGACCTATAATAGATGGTAGACCTCATGGCAAACCATTAGTAAAGATTGGCATACTTGTACATATTGTGAACTTGATAGTAGAAAATTTTAATATTTGATGGCAAATGTGTAGAGTATGGCAAAATCTTATGGCATAATTATAATATATGATAAATCACATGCAATGGATTCAATTCAATGCAAAGGGATTTTAAAAACATGCACTTCAATTCATGTGATATTTCTTTTTCTTCCAAGGTACAAATTTAATTATTGGCAAAATTGATGTCTTATTTTTTCTTGACCATCAATGCCATAATTTATTGGTTCATTATTCATTAGATGCAAGGCACCTCCAACTTAAGGTGTACCAAAAAAGATGTCATAATCATTACAAATTACAAGAAGATTTTTTTTGGGCATTGAAATGGGTATAAAAGATTTCAATTTGAATGAAATGCATTGTAAAGTGAATTATAATGTTGTACAACGTTTGTTTTAAAGATTTGTTTTCAAAAAATGGTTATCCTAAGATGTCATAAAAGAATTCATTAAGAAAAAAAAGGAAAATACTATAAGTTTCAACAAGTAAATTTTAAAATTAAAATCCCTTCCAATTTCAAATGTGCAATTGATGCATTCGAATAAATGAATGCAAATAAACAAATTTGGTTTTTCATTCTAGGTATTTCTATTATGGTTTCAAATAAAGAGTAGTCAAATTTGCTAAATGACAACCAAATTTAACCTTGGGTGGTACACATTAGTGTGAAGACAACTTGCATTTGTTAGGTTTGTTACAAATTGTTTTGTGATTCTCAATCAGTTATGCACATGAACTTTCCCTTTTGACCTCAATACATTTTGTAAAATGCAAGCATAAATGAGCATGTCAAGTATACAAATCACTTGCTTTCAAATTTCCAAAATAACCTTTAAAAAATCTTTTTCATTATCAATTTCATAAATTGTCCAAGCTTGTGTTTTTTTTTGTTGTAAAGGCAATAAAAAATAGAATGTTAATCCTCCTCCTTTAAAGGGGTCACGATCCATGAAATTATAAGATACCCCTTGTCACCTATAAGGTATGGAAGAAATGTCCATTTAAATTATGTCCATGACTACATCTAACAAGTTTTTATATTGTGCAAGTTTGTACAAAAATGATATTTACAAGACTTGACCTTCATCGATTAACCCAAGAAAACCCACTAACAAATTTGTGAATTTTTTGTTACAATCTACAATAGTTTGGGTTACATTAACATTGTAGCCATGTCCTCTTTTGAAATAATAATATTCATTTGCAAAGGCACCTAGTTGAAGGCTTGGTAATAGGAATGTGGATTTTATCAATTGCTCCTTGAACACACTTCATAAACTACACCAATATTTGGATTGTTACATGACCATTTGCATTTCCACACCTCTTGGCCACAAAATAATTTCCAAACCTACTCATGACATTGATAACATACAAAACCTCACAAACGCTAAAAACAAATAGTAAATTTGCCATGGCAAATAATTCACTACAAATGAGAAGATTAACACCTTGAACAAGCTTGAAATTAACACAAAACAATGAGCCATTTGAATATCAATAATAAATTATTTATGATATTTCATGTTTTGTTTATCAATCAATGGTTTCACTTTTTGAACAATGAAAACCAAAATAGTTTTTCTCATCTTAAAATTTTGGGTTTCATCCAACAATTCAAATTAGAACTTGAAAATTGATAGATAATGAACATGAAATGCAAAAGTAACAAGAATGCACTAGGGGATTATGAAGTTTTTTGCATGTTCTTTATAACATGTTAACTTTCAATTAAGTCAAAGGAAGGAAAGGTGGCTTTTGTGTGAAGGATAAAAATTTGTAACATCTTGATGAGCATAATAAAACAACCAATAGTAAAAAGTTGTTAGTTATCCATGATAAGGAAATTTTTAAAAAGCTAGAAAATTAAGGCAATATATCCAACCTACAATTCAATATAATGAAACATCTTTTGAATTGACCTTTTAAAGTCTTGATTAAAATGCAACCCACTTTATATAAGACTTTGAGTTAAGAAACAAAAGAATGAACACAACAAATAAATAAGAAATTTTTTCATTACATTCAACCAACATTTTGAAGCAAGAAAAAAAATGCATTTGACATGCAATAAAAGCATCACAATTTAAAACAAAAACATCAAACAATGTAAAAAAAATGATCACAAATAATCAAAGGAATATTTGGACATTCAATTGAAAACAAACATATCCATGATCAAACTGACATCACAATGTTTGTTATATGTTTCATTCCCTTATTTAGTTGTAATATTTGAGGAGTGTAGTTTTTTTTTTTGGTTATTTCATCAAACTATACATGATTATCAACCTGGGTGGGATGGGACACAATAAATGCATTAGAAACCAAAATATAGGGTCATGTTTATGTTTGTGAGGGAAGTTGGCTTTTAATGAAAAGATGGTGTTAAATTTAGTTAGAATTTATAATCAATATGTAAGGTGATGTCCTTTTTTTTAGTGCCAATTTTTATTAAAAGAAAAATATCATAGGCTACCTAGTTATATAATATAGGTTAAAGGATTTAAAAGGTTGAGCTCAAATAATGACATGTTTAAATTCTAGATTTTATTTGGGGAAATAACGGACTCATTATATATCTAAATGTATTACATTACTTAAATGTACATATTTAGTGTTAACATTAGCAACATCTACTAACATAATAACAATAATGGCACTTCACCTTTGCAATTTTTTCTTCATGGTTGGTTTAATATGGACATGCACACACTAATTTGACCTTTTGTCTTATAGGTGGATTCATTCATCCAACAACCAATCATCACTCCTACTTAATTGTTATCATGAATAAAATGTTATAATTATGCAAAGAACACATTGTATACCTTACAAGTTCGAAGAATTTCTTCAAGTTGCAATATTAGTTTCAATTGAAATAAGGTTATGAAAGTCACTTAAGTTTATGAGTAAATTTAATATATATGTACCATACAAATTAAATAATAATAATAGGTTATCAAATACTTTGTGTTTTCAAAATAATTGATATATTTTTAAAGTAACACAAACATGGGATGTACATAATTAGTTTGGCCCAAATTGGGTGCAAGACCTTAAATTGTGACATGATCATTTTTAAACCATATGTAAAGATAGCCTGAATTGAATTAAAAATAACATCTAAATTTGATATCAAATTAGTTTAGTTCCCTATCATTTGCTTCCAATGTAAATAAAAGAAATGTTTCCAAGCTATTTTCTCAGGTTATATAAATAGCCTAAATAAATAAGTAGCATAGGTGGGTATTAAGTGATTTAGGTAGGTAATTTAATTAGCCTACATAAGTAACTAAGTACCTTAAATAGGTAGTAACCTAGTTGGGTAAACACCCTAGGTGATTATGTATGTATGTGATTTAAGTAGGTAGTAAGTAGGTGGATTCATAGATAGATACCTTATGTAGCTTGGATAGATATACATGTAGCCTAAATAGGTAGGTAGGTAGGATGAAGGTTTAAGTATGAGGGTAAGCAACCTAGGTAGATAAGTAGGTTGGTCAATATGATATAGGGCCTAGGTAGGCAAATAGGTTGGTAACTAAGTTGAAAGCTTAAGTACGAAGGTAGGTAGATAGGTAGGTAGATCCCCTAGGTAAACAAGGTGTAGTTGTAATTCAAGAGATGTGTTCATTTTTTATTTTGAGTTTGGGTCCCAATTTCTCGAATTAAAAAAAAAAAGAAGGTGAAATGAAAAAGTGAACATCACATTTGGCATTGGACAAGGTGTGACTTTAAGGATATTTCTAATATCCCTAAACAAATAATTTTAATTACACGTTGCTAATCATAAAATAGCAAGGAATGTACCCCTCATACTAAGAAATGATAGTTGATAATATTATTCAAATTTTGTGATATTGCATATTTTCATTTCTTCTAGGATATTGTTTGTGAAATGAAATTGGATATATTCATTTATATTGCTACATTTCACAATAACCATTGTCCATTGTTCTTAAAGTAAATGTGAATCTACAAAAATAAGGGACTACATGGATTATTAGTTGAAACTTTAGTTAATGTGAATAAAATCATTTGAATAGTTTTTGTTTATATTGATGTATGAATCAAATATATCATTCATAATTTACAATAACCAAATTAGATATGGACTTGTTTATGAATTATGTTAGGAATTTGTAGATTTGAATAGCAATTTGTATTTGTAAAAATAAGGAAAATATTTACAAGGACCTTTAAATGTTGACCTCATTTGTTCACTAACTTAAGGTTATGATTTATAAATGGTCAAACATCTCTTAATGCATTATAAATACCTTTAAATTATCATAATAAATATTTGGGTATTGATAGTTTATGATAATTTACATGATAGTTCCATTGCATTTATGGCAAAAGTTATTTCCACTTGTGATTTAAAGTTTTTATATTTTGTTGATTTTAGTTCATGCAAACATAGGTGTTATATTAAAATTAAATTATTATTCAATTCAAGTATAATTGCTTAAATCAAACAATTGAAGTGATTATATTATTATTAGATTGTGGGCTTGTACAATGTTCACATGGAAAATGGAAATGTAGTTATAAACTACATAATAATAATCTTAATTGATGTAAGGCTATCCAAATAGGTTGATAGATTAGTATATGCAATTGTTAACCTCCACACATGCCCATTAGGTATCCCTCCTATGGTCATATATAAGTTCTTAATATTCCCCAAACGTGAATTGTTCTAATACCAAGGCTTTACCTTGGTAACTTATCATATAAAACCCTCATACTTTGCCTTCACATTGATTAAAGAATGTTCACACATACAAGTAGGTTAGACAAAAAGTTGGTTAATTATCATCACAAATTAAGGTTTATAGGGTTAGGTGGAAGAAGATGTTAGGGTTTGAAAAAAAGTGTTGTTAACTACTTTTCATTATTCACAACGTGACCTTTCTCTACCTTGACCAGCCTACTAAACTTCTTTACTTTATCATCATTTTGGAAGTGGCCATTTTTTACCTTTCTCACCATATCGCCATTCAAGAAAAGAAGGTTATGAACAAGTTAACAAGTTGACATGTAGTTACAAGGTTGCATTGTTCACATTTTTTAGCTTTTATAACATTCTTCATTCTTTACAATTGCATTCACATTCTACTCATTCAACAAGGATTCTACTTGATTTTACATGTGACTTTGTGTTTCATGTTTTTTTGATGCATGATAAGTTACTGTTTATATTCACTTTTAAACACCATGTGCAACTTTTTTCTTGTAGATTATTATTTCATTTTTTTGTTGTTGCATATTTGTTCAACTTTTGTTTTTTTAATGTCTTGCTTTACAAGTTATAAGGAAATGTTGTTTTTTTAAACTTTAGGGTTAACATAAAGTTTGTTTTCTAATTGGCATTGAAATTCAAATATTTTGAGAGATGTTTTTTGAAGTATGCATGATTCAGTGAATGACACTTGCATCTTATGTGTTTTGAACTTGTACCATACAATTGTCAACAAATTTTTTTTCCAACTGTATCAAGGTGAAAAACATACCTGACCTTACATTCTTGGCAACAAGGGTTAGCCTTTCCTACTGTGATTGATGATCACTCACGAACAAATCAAAAACATGCACCATACCATATTTGAAATGGTAGATAATAAACAATTGTGTTAAGTTAAATATGTTGTTGAAATTCATTTGGGATTAAAACAAAAAAAACAGCAGGCTGTTTTTGAAATTGAATTTACACAACCTTTTTTTACTTGACATGGTGGTTTGTTGTTACATTTTACAAAACATGATTCTTGCCCTATGAAAAAAATGGTGTTTTGCAATTAGCCTTGGAATAAAATTTTTGAGTTGAAAATATTTCTATGATATGAGTGTTATTGGACAAGTCACATGAAATGTAAAAGTTGCAATTCATCAAAATATTGCATTTAAGTATGACTATGATTCAAAATATGCAAATGGTCACAAGTGGTGAAGAGAGGAGAGGATGTATTCAACTTCAACATATTTGATGTAAAAAAGTTGTTATTATAGGCGAATCATTCAATTGTTTGCCTTTCATTTTTTTCCTTGTTCTTTTTAAAAGATTGGGTAATTTTTTTACCATGGTATTTTCAATTGAGAAGGAGTATATTTGTTAAAGCTTGTTGGCATTATATTTTTTACACTTACAATTTTCACATATGTACAAGTGATCACAAATGATGAGGAAAGGAGAGGACACACTCGACTTCATCACATTTGATGAAACAAGTTGTTATTATATAGACAGTGGGGTTTGTTACATTTGTGTGCAAATCTTATGTTCAATTAAATCTAATTTGTATATGTGATGCCAACTAAATGAGTGTTGTTAAATTTTCACACTTTGTTGATCCTTGTAAATTTATATGGATTTTTACATGGTTTAGATGTCAGTTGTGCTTCAAATCTTCATTAAAGGTGCATTTTATTAGTTTAGTCACAATCATTTGTGATGTTGCTCAAATGGTGATAGTTCATAAGTATATTTAGCCAAATTTGGCAATATTCAAAATATGAAATATAAAAATTTAAACACCTTTTCATATTGTAGGCAATTGTATCAAGGTTTAAAAAATTAATTGGGGTTTTTTCAAGAAAAAAAGGATTTATGATGCAATATAAATTTTTAAAATATTTTTCACAAGATGGTGAAAATTTTCCATTAAAAAAAATCAATGGCGAAGATAATTAAATTGTACAAAAAAAATGAAGTTAATTTTAAAATATTTAAAAACTTTAAAATTAGTAGTGTGATTGAACTTAAAGATGGTGTTGTTGAATAATTCCATTGAAGTTGTGTTCATTTATGTAACACATTACATAATAGTTCTAGGACTTTGAACTTTAATACTCTATTTGCTTGTAGGCATTGTAAAAGGACTCTTAAAAAAACTTTTTTACTTGTGAAACCTTGCACAATGTTTGGATGTGTTTGTTTGTAAACAATAATGTCCAACTATTGGTTTGTTTTGTGATTCTTGTTTACTTGAGTAATATTTTTTACTTGGAATGGATTTTATATGCTTGCACAAGCTATTTACATGGAATGTCTATGCATCCTTTCAAAGGTACGAGATGGAAGGTCCTACAATTGAACATCAGGTTATGGGCTAATTCTTGCCAATTTTATGCAATATTGCACCTTTTAAACTAAAAATCTTTGTTTTCTCAAGATTATAGACATTCTATGTAAATATCTATTTTTTAACCAACCAGAGCGACTTTACACCTACTTACATTAGTATTGGCATAAATAAACTTATTTTTTATTTTTTCTCAAAAATTTGAGAAATTATTTATTACTTGTGCTGAAATTTTTATAATTATTATAAAAGTAAGAATCTGCAAGTTTCTAACTATTAGGTTTGAAGTGACACACTAGATTGTCCCATAAACATAAAAAAAAAATGTTTATTATTATTTTCTTAACCATTACTTGTCAAAAATTTCAGAATTAAAATACCAAGTGCCGAAGTTAAAATTTAGAATTATTGCCAAGGCCTTTATTATTGTGTTCTTAAGATATACAAAGAAAATGGAGAAAAAGGCTCCTAGAGCTCTCAGAGACCTAGACAGCTAATTAAAAAAAATAAAAATAAAATCTCTATATGAACTCATCACATAAAAATAATCTGCTAGTAAGGCATTTCCAGTGGTTTCCAGGATTACGCAGAGAATTGGCAGAGTGGGCTTCTAAAGCAATCAGAGAGCTAATTATAAAGAATAACTGCTATGCAGAACTGATTACAGCAAAAATTAATCTGCTACCACCAAGGCAATTCCAGTGTTTTTAGGATTATTATGGAAATATGCCCATTCCACCTAGGAATGCATCAGGCCTTTTTAGGCCAAGATGTCATTCCCTGGGATGGTTAGCAGGTGTAGCAGGGTCCATTCCACAGCATAATTGGTATTACTGACCACACAAGTGTTTCCCCATGGTTGATTCCAATCTCAAGTGGATGAGCACCCAACCCATGAAGGATGGATGGTAAGTGGTCAGGAAACAGTTTTCTGTTGGGTTGCGGTTCACTAGCAAACCCTGGCTGTTAACTCAGTTACTATTTTTTACTACCTACCTACTAATAACCCTCAAAGCAGGTTGTTAGTAGGTAAGTAGTAAAAACAGAAATTTACCTATAGTATAAACTATAAACCATCTACTTACCTAGTTACCTAGTCTACTATATAAATTCACTTGTTCTGTCTGTCTGTCTGTCTGTCCGACGACAATTCCGGCCTCTGCATTTTCTGTGGCAGAACCGGCCGGCCTCTGTATTTAGCTATGGCGGCAATACCAATGCAGTTTTCTATGGCAGAACCGGCCCGGCCTCCAGATAATTTAGATAC
>Ga0116231_10007916_pt1 | contig 19022 bp, 13 predicted proteins | sample S1TSphgellanicum_2_FD_89695 | JGI IMG/M metagenome (GOLD analysis project Ga0116231, IMG submission 89695) | Host-associated microbial communities from peat moss isolated from Minnesota, USA - S1T2_Fd - Sphagnum magellanicum MG | ecosystem: Host-associated > Plants > Peat moss > Unclassified...
AAAAGGACCAATTGTTGCTTGACACAAAGGACTATCTAAGGATCGTACAAAGAATTGCCCACTTGAAAAAGGACTAGCAAACACATTTCCATGTGGTTTTCATTATTTTTGAAAAGGACCAATTGTTGTTTGATGCAAAGGACTATCTAAGGATTGTACAAAGAATTGCCCACTTGAAAAAGGATTAGCAAACACATTTCCACATGGTTTTCATTATTTTTAAAAAAGGGCCAATTCTAGCTTGATGCAAAGGACAATCTAAGAACTGTGCAAAAAATTGCCCACTTGAAAAAGGACTAGCAAACACATTTCCATATGGTTTTCATTATTTTTTAAAAAGGACCAATTCTAGCTTGATGCAAAGGACAATCTAAGAACTGTGCAAAAAATTGCCCACTTGAAAAAGGACTAGCAAACACATTTCCATATGGTTTTCACTATAAAAAAGAAGGACCAATTGTTGTTTGATGCAAAGGACTATCTAAGGATTATACAAAGAATTGCTCACTTGAAAAAGGACTAGCAAGCACATTTCCATGTGGTTTTCATTATTGAAAAAAAAAGAGCAATTCTTGCTTGATGCAAAGGACATCTAAGCACTATACAAAAAATTACCCACTTGAAAAAGGACTGGCAAGCACATTTCCATGTGGTTTTCATTATTTAAAAAATGGACCAATTGTTGGTTGATGCAAAGGACTATCTAAGGACTATACAAAGAATTGCCCACTTGAAAAAGGACTAGTAAGGACATTTTCCATGTGGTTTTCATTATTTTAAAAAAAGGACCAATTTTTGTTTGATGCAAAGGACAATCTAAGGATAGGTACAAAGAATTGCGCGCTTGAAAAAGGATTAGCAAGCACATTTCCATGTGGTTTTCACTATAAAAAAAGGACCAATTGTTGCTTGATGCAAAGGACTAAGGATAGGTACAAAGAATTGCCCACTTGAAAAAGGACTAGGAAGCACATGTCCATGTGGTTTTCACTACAAAAAAGGGACCAATTGTTCCTTGATGCAAAGGACTATCTAAGGATTGTACAAACAATTGCCCACTTGAAAAAGGACCACATATACAAGGATTGTACCAAGGATTAGACCCCAAGGATTATATGAACAACTTAGATGATTGAAAAATGACTATCATTATTTCTTTTAAAGGACCAATTGTTGCTTCTAACAAAGGAGGACCAAAGGCCCCTGATTTCACCCACTAAAGTCACAATAATGGCAATTTTGATTCGAAAAAAATATTAGTCAAGAATGGATGCAAATAATTGATAATGGGTTTTGGAGATATACTTGTTTTTTTTTTTACAAAAGGTGACAACATCTTTTGCATTTTGTAGCTTGCATGCATGTGGCTTAATTTACTCCTTATGAATCTTGTGCTTCAAAAGGGCACCAGCACCATCAATTTTGCCCTTGCCATGACCATTGGCAAAGTAGTTCCAATACATGTCTATCCCCTCTAGCCTCTCCTAACAAATAGTTAAATGTGGAAACTGTGCAACAAAATACCATGCTCGAGCAAACTTAAACTAAGCAATGCACCCATCACTCCAAATCACATGATGTTTTGGCCAACATCCCTTAGTTTGCAAGTAGCCCTAGTGCAAGGTTAAAGCATGCTACACAAAAAGGCTATCATGAGTCTTGTCATCATTAATGTAGTAATGAATTTCCTTTATAATTTGAGAACTTTGAGGATTGGTTGGGTTGAACTTGAGGTTAACTATGTAGGTGATATGCACCAAAATGGTAATCTAAAAATTATATTAGTGCATGTCCTAGACCTCATTCTGAGTTTTGAATGCATTTTTATAAAAAAAGTCTATGCATGAAAGAATGGTGTCATTAGGAATATTGTTCAAAAAATATTTGAATTCCTATTTTAAAAGACCAACAACCTATCAATGTGAAAACATAATTAAAGGATCATCTAAAGAGTGTCCACTTCTAAGGATTGCCCTATTCAAAGATTATCCACTTCTAAAGACTACACTATTCAATGACTGTCCATTTTTAAAGACTGACCTATTTTTAAGGACTATCATATTTAGGAATTGTTTAAGGATTGTCCACTTTTAACTTCAAGTTGCACCATTCCAAAACTATCTACCTCCTTGGACTATCTTGTTCAAGGATTCTATAAGGATTGTCCACCCTGTTCAATAACTAGACCTAAGTACCATGCTAATAAAGGATTACCAAATGATTGTTCAATATTGAACAGTCATATTATTGCCAATAATGAGTATTAGTGCAAAAACTAAATTATTGCCCTAACTAGATGCACATAGATTCCAATTGAAGTATAAACAAGGATAAAATGTATGTATGGGTAAGGAGTGTTTGCACCTTGTCTTGCCATTTTGCCACAAAGTCATGGGCGACAAATTTTTTCAATCTTGTATGGAGATAGTCCAAGAGCTTGGAAGTTAGAATATCCATGTACTGTAGTTGCATCACTTTTCAGTCATCACCATTGTCCTTCTGGCCAATAACTACCTTTGTGTATCGTCACCATTACACCATTCTTGAAACACAAAGAAGCTCTTCAGTGGGGCAGACCTTTATTGTGTTGATTCCACGTGATGAATAATCACCCATTAAGCAATTTCGCTTATACCACTCATCACCAACTAGTTTGGGACAAAGAATAGAACTACACAAGTCAACCAACCTTGTAAATGTAATTTGATTGGCATAGCAATTGCCCACATCTTGAGCATCTATAGGACAACAAACATCTACACATCTACATGCACAATTAACATGAATACCGCTAGTCTTGGAGTGCATGTTGTATAGGCCAATTTTTTGTTCCACTAGTTTAATGTGGTAGTAACAAAAATACGTGTTCCACTATTTCATGTGCTTCACAAACCATGGTTTCAAATGGGTGAAACTTGTGAGTTTAATGGAGACATTAGGGTCTTTCTCCTTGAAGGTAGTGAAGTAGTTTAGCTACATTACACATGCTTTATCCAATCAAGTCATATGTGAGTATGAATAATTACTTAACAAGCTTGAGAACACAATGAAGCACATTCAAAATAAACTAAAGCAAAGCCATGAAAATTAAAACAAAGCAAAGTAAAAGTCATGAAACAAAACAAATTGAACAAATTTGTTTTTTGTTATGTACAATCCTAAAGTTTTGGCAACACTTACAAATGGTTGCAAGAGCATATTAAAGCTTTGAAAGTTTTTTTACTTGGGACTCATGCAAGAAATGGGTGGGATGTTCTATAATTTGCTTCCTACCAAGTATTTTTATGCATACTCTCATTCGCTCAAGAAACACAATTGTTTCCATAGTCTAGGGTGAAAGCATGGTAAAATATATATAAAAAATTGTTGAAAAAATATCAAGTTAAGAAAAAAGATAGTTTTTCACGAAAACACAAGAAAGTAGATTCAAATTTTACTTAAATTTCATTTTGAAACTATTGAGCCCTCAATTGAGTTTATTGTAAATCAACTACAAATTTTCAAAAACTTTGGAATAAGTAGGTTTGAAATTGACTAGTCAAAATGTGTGTGAAGTTATAGCATAAAGATCATTGTATATTCAAGGGCATCACCAAAAAAAAAATCTATTTTCTTTTTGGTAGAATATACTTGACACATACTTGAATCAAATCTTACACTACAAAAAGTAGGTTTTAAAAGTTAATGCATAATAATGAAAAAGTATCTTGTTGTTTATAATTCAACTAAAAAGATTGAATGTATAGCAATTTTGTGATGGGTTTTGGTCCTACTTTTTGTTCAATTGACAAGTAGATTGGCAAGTACTTTTAACTATACACTTTACCATGCTTTCACCCTCCACCATTATATAATAAAAGCTTTTGTTTTTGTTGAAAGTGCAAAAGATTTTTACTGTTTTTTTATGTCAATCCAAAAGTCCAATGCACCATTTTCAATTTGAAGACGTCATTGTAAACTTCAATAAACACATTTCCTTGAAAGCCCAAGATTTTTTGCCGCCATTTTGGCACTTGTGTCCTTACTAAAGACCAAGGTAATGGTGACCAAGGTGCCCAAAAACTCCTTGCCACATTGTGTTTAGTAGTGTGGCTGTTTGTTATGTGTGTGGAAACTCCAAATTTGATGGCCTCAACAATAAGATTATTTTGTTTTGTTTCAACAAGGTTGGACAAAAAAATGGGTAACATTGGTTTCATTAATTCATGTCCAAACATCTTTTCTATTACCTTCTATTGAACCCCCAACTCATAACCAAATAAGTCACGAACAAGGTGCAAAAGTGCATTTCTAGCCAACATTGCTATTGAACATGTCTCGCCCTTAAGAATGTATGTAATGTTACATCCAACACCACTACTTTTTGACGGTCCAATTGATTCAGAGTTTGAAAGTTGTAACAATTATTTAACTTCTTGATTTGTTGTAGCTATTCATGCTCGTGATGCTTGTTTTTATTTATAGTTTTTTTCTTTTCAGAGTTCTTCTAGTTCATCCTCGTCAACTTCATCACTTGCTCCATCACCAAGGTCAATACTAGGTTTTGCCTTAATAAATTTTTGGCAACCTCTTCAAGACTTGCCCTTTTGTTGGCCATGGGAACTAGACCTACAATTTCAACACAAACACACCATATCTAAATTGAAAACATGTCCTAAAATTTACAAAAGTTAATGCAAATATAATTTTAGGGGATAGGTATGCCATAATAAAAGGTGTTCAAAGATAAATCTTTCAATATATCATATCATGAACCATACATTCAATTAATATTTCAAGCAAAAGTTTTACCCACAACAAAACTACATCATGTGTCGTATGATCTAAAATCCCATTTCCTTTCAATAAAATTGAAAATGGGATAACTAGGTGCATCAAATTAAGCCATAATCCTAAGCCAATGACATTGGGTGATGGCAGTGCTTTAAGAAAGCACTATGAGTACTACCAAAGAAAGGGGATCACCATTCATAGAAGGACTTTGAAAGGAATCCATAGTGTTGTGACAAGCATTGTGGCTTGTGGTTATGGTTCTAGGAAGCACAAGCCTTTTAAAAAAAGTGGAATACCACTAGTAAAAGGACTTGATGTGCTTCAAAAGAAGCCATAGGGTTGGTCAAGCACTATGGGTGGTGGACCTAGTTTTAGGAAGCACAATGATTATTGGCAAAGGAGTGGACCACAACCAATTAAAAGACACTAAGCACTTGAAAAGAAGTCATAATGGTGAAACAAGTAGTATGGGTGCTGAAGTGGTTCTAATAAGCACATTGACTACCTATAAACAAGTGGACCCTCACTAATGGAAGGAGACTAAGTGCTTGAAAACAAGACACAATGGTGGGATAAGCACCATGGGTGGTGGAAGTAGTTTTAAAAAGTAAACTAACTACTAGCAAAGGAATGGATCCTTACTTTAATGTGCTAGAAAGAAGCCACATTGCTTAGACAAGCACTAAGGGTAATTGTAACTATTTCATGAAGCACAATCACTTATGGAAAAATAGTTGACCACCATTATTGGAATGAACCTTTGTGCTAGAAAAGAAGCCATAGTGCTTGGACAAGCACCACTACTAAATTTTTTGGGTTTTGCAACTAAAATTCAATTGCATGTGACACATGCAACTATAAATATGTGTAGTTGCATAAGACAAGTTGCACATGACATTTAGTTGCATGCAACACTACGTATGCAACATGTATATACGGTGTTAATATACATGTTCATACATACATACAAATCCAAATGTAGTTGCACCTTATGTGCAACTCTCCTTGCAACTACAATGCAACTAATCAAAATATGACACATGTTTAAAAATTAAACAACTAGTTTGTGGACACATGTCACTATTTAAATTTTTTGTGTTTTCAAAATTAGAAATTCATTGGATTAATTTTAATCATTAAAGTTTTTGCCACTAGGATGACACGTGGCACACCATGGAACATTCATTGACCATTTGACACGTGTTCATTTTAACACCAATTATATGGTGACACGTGGAAATCAAAGCCCACCTATTTTTAAATTTTAAATATTAATCAATGAAATTTAAATCGTTCGATTTATGGCTAATAAGATGTTGACACGTGGTGCGTAGGTAGATAGGTAATAATTAAACCCTATTAAGTAGGTTTACTTAGGTATGCAAATAGGTTGAAAAGTAGCTAAGCTTAGGTTATATAGGTAGGTTTAAAATAATCCGATTTTATTTTTAGGTTTAACCATTTCATAAGGGTCAAGCTTTTTTCAATCACTCATCCCCAATGGCATTTAATATTTGGCTACCACATAGCTATTGCTCATACTTATATATTGAGCCAAATAGAATTTGAAGCCAAAGGATATGGGTTAAAACATTCCATTGGAAACCTCATGAACCAACTTAGTTGCACATTAGATGCAACTATTTTATTATATTATACCTGCCAGGGGAGGGTTCTATTGTTTTTGGTGTGCAAAACAAACTTGAAGCCCTCCTCTTGGTGCATCTAACACACTAAGAATTGTTGAAAACAGATTAGAAATGAAAAAATTATGGCCCCCCAAAATAAAGGGGGTAAAAAACTCCAAATTTTTTTTATTGAACACTACAAAGGCCGGTTTCTTAAACACCTAGAAAGTTCATTTTATGTTGTTTTATTGTTATTAGAGTTCTAATGTGATTTGTAGGACTTCAGGTGGCACTCCTATAACACTTTAAATCATTTAAAATGAATAAGAAATAAGAAAATTATGAGCTTTGAAAATAGGAGGGGTTTAAAGAAAAAAACAAAAAACAAAACGTTTTGTAACTTGGAAAACTTATTTTTCTTCTTGTTAATTTTTCATTACTCCTTTTCTTTTGCATGTCAAAGATGATTATAGGATATTTTAAATAATTATGATTATTTAATACCTATTGAGTATATATATATATGATTATCACTGTAATTATAATAAAATTTTAAATTATCATATTAATTTATTTTGAAAAAATATTCCAAAATAAAATAAAATAAAACATATTTAAACCATGGTTTAATTTAATTTACTTTAATTTAGCCATAATCATTTTAGCCTAATAAATTTAGCCATGGTTAATTTTATCTTAATTTAATTTAGCCATAATTATTTTAGCTTAACTTAATTTAATTATGGTTAGTTTAGCCGAATTAAATTTAGTTTAATTTATTTTAGCCTTTTTTTTTGCTTAATTTAGCCATGTTTAATTTAACTTGATTTAATTTAGTTTATCTTAATTAACCATGGTTAGTTTAACTTTTTTGTTTATTTAGCCTAGGTTAGTTTAACCATGGTTATTTTAACCTAGGTTAGTTTAGGCTAACCTAAGTTAACATGGGGTTAACCTTAGTACTAAAGGTACATAAAACTATTATATATAACCTATGTAGATATATTAAGTATAGTAATTTAAGTATGTATAAATTTAGGCCATTATTTTTATGACACGTGTCCATGTTGTACATATTTAGTTGCATGTTAGTTGCACACAACCATATGGCCCAAAAATTATACAATACCAAATTTGTAATTGGAAACATGACCAAGATAGTTACAAATGATAATTAGTTGCATGCCAATTGCATAGTGACTAGATTTCTAGTAGTGCACTATAGTGGCATAATGGTTTTAAGAAACAAAAATGACTATTAGCAAATAAATGGACCAACATTAATGTAAGCTTGTCCACATTATATGCTTGAAATTAGTAAGCCACAATGGCAAGCCAAACAAATATTCGGTGGTAAAACAAGGTGTATCTAGGTGTTAAACCAAGGAATTTGGTTGAATAATAAAAATGATTATTACAATTGTTAAACCAAGGACATATTGTTGTTAAGACTCGTTTACATACTACATAGTAAAACCAAAAGTGAACATTCAAGGACTCAAAGCTAAAAAATGAATTAAACAATGAACTTGAACATGTTGGATGTAGATTAGATAAAACCTAGTTGATGGATATTTGTGACAAGTTGCAATGTGGAAGATATCACTGTCACTCCTACAAAATTAGCCTCTTATTTGCTTGTGGGTTAGAGTTGATATAATGCAAATCATAATGCTTGAATGTGGGTTTGTTTCCATATCCAAATGCACATTATGACCACATGTAACCAATAGCAACCCCATCAAGTGTACACATGTTGGCGAGACTATGTTCTTATGTTAATCATCTATTGTGAAAATCAAGTTTGCTCCTTTCAAAAGTCTGAAGTTTTGGACACAAGGGCTTCTCTCACTACAAGTAGTAGCCGTGTTGCTTCAATTTGTCTTTGAACGCAATCCCAACCTAGTGTAGTCTTGTTGTTTGGTGAAAGAATTGTCTCATTTTGATTATTTAACTTAATGTAACAATATTTAGGATTTGTCTTCAAGCGGTGAAAGCTATACCTCGGAATGCAAAATGCTCTTTGCTGCAATGGTGTTTAGCTAAATGAAATCCAAACAATTTATAACAATGATCATGAAGACACCACATCAATTCCAAGCTTTGCTACAAAAACATAAATATTCCTTAACTAGACATTCCATTCAAACAATAATTTACATGGCAAGAGACACATCATAACTAACATTTCAACAAACGAAAAAGGCTACATTCACTTGAGTTCCACATACATTCTGTACAAAGAAAGACACTAACCCAAGGTTTAGGGTTTAGGACACAATAAAAAACCGATATAACAAAGAGGTAGTGTGTGATTTAATCCCATTCTCCATTACATGTAGAGAAAAACCAATTTGTTTTTCTTGATCATGTAAAGTTCAACAATAGCAAAAAATTGGTGAGATTATTTTTGAAACAAAATGTTGTATAAGATTTGAAATAAACATTACTAAATGATGATGTCCATATGCAAAGCATTTCTAAAATGGCATGAACCTTCGATGTTGATGTGTCTATTGAAATCATTGCAAACAAAGTTGAAAGGAATCTATAAATGCACACCGCATTATCACATGCAATTCAAGAATTGGAGCAATTGGTTGAAAAAAAACCGGTTTTCTTTTCCATGTTTAAACTTTAAACTTTAAATTTGCTACCATCAAGCTTCTTTTAGTGTTTTTTTTTTAGGTTTAAGGTTTGATGTCATGGAGGTTGCTTTTGAAGAGTAATTATATTCCACTAAACCTCCATTGGAAGTTGATTATTGTGGTTCTACATTAGTTTATGTTGCTACTATAAGCACAATAATGGCGACAAACTTTATAACCATGGATGTTGCACAACAATGGGCTTTGTTGACAAAAAAAAAGTTTTGAAAACCCAAAAGTTGCATTATCACAATTTGGGCATTCTTTGCATCTATCACCACATCTTTTTCCAAGGTAAGTTCAAGTTCAAATCAACTCAAAGAATTGAAATTTGTTATTTGTTATCTTTTTGCACCAATTACAAGATTTAAGAAGGGCATGATAGCCTAAAAGATGGCAAATAGGTTTATGCACTTCAAACACATTGAAATTGTTCATTGGCAAGTGTGGAATAGTGGATTGAATGAAAGAAAGATGGGGCCAAAGGAGAGAGGCAACCTACAAAAAATAAATCTTGCCCTACCTCTTAAGCAATTTTTTAAAAAAAATTGGTAGTGAAATGTTTTTACCCTAGGGGTGATTTGTGCAAAAGGTAGTTTGAAAAAGATTTGGTGATGTTTATAATTAAGGAGCTAGTTTTATTTTCTTTTATCAAAGCCCCATTTTTTAGGAGGCTAGTTCTAAAATAAAATCCTTGTTTCACTTTTCCATCCAAGTGAACCATGGTCAATGAAACCTTGTTTAGTCCATGGTAAAGAAGATCAAGGAAAAATAATTGTTATAACCCTTGAATCTTGTAATTCTTGCATTTCAAGTTTTGACTTACGAATGTTCAAAGCAAGAGTGAACAAATTTGTTTTCATTGTGCATTTTTTGAATGATAAATGGGAGTGGTAAGTATTAACTTCTAGTTCTATGCAAAAAAAAATTCAAAACATGTATCAAAATGATGTTTAATTATTGGTTTTTAGATTTACTAACAACACTTTCACTAATAATCCTAACTAGTTTTCTACATGCAGGTATTGATCATAGTTTATTATGCAAACCTTAATTCCTTTTTAGTTTCTTACACCTAACCTTTATATGTTCTACCACACACAAACTAATGTTTTCAAAACATTCAAAACTTGCAAAGAAAAGTGATACACAACCAAATTAGGGAGGAGAGGAATGTTGCCCCATTTATTTTCAAAACCCCATATGAACAACAAGAATTCAAAAACTACTTCATGTCCAAATTTGAACCAATTGTCAAACTATGTCGCAACCCCACTTTGAGGGAAGTGTGAGGTCGCCATTCACACTCCTAAAATGGGACTTGGGAGTCCTCCGTCTCAAAAACTCAGAACTCAATTGTAGGGGTCAAAACACCTTGCATTGAAATGTTTCTTTATACCGTTGGAAAGTTCTTGAAGTGCAGATATCCAAAATGGTCTCGCATAAGCCATTTGGACATCTACAGCACAAGTTATGGGCGAAAGAAGGGCCGGGAGTCAAACTGGCAGTTTGACTCCCGACCACTAAAAGTCGGGAATCGACCCGATTCCGGTGTGTGCAGGTGGAGTGCGACACACCATTGAAAAGCTCTTGAGGAGAGCTACAAGTTTACTTCAGACCTCGTCCCAATCGGAGGTTGGAGCAAGAAGTTATGAATGCCCAAAGTCCCAGGAGTCCAAACCGGGATAGTTTTGGGACTCCGCTTTGGGAGTCCCGGGAAAAATAGCCATTTGGATGCAAGTGCGGTGGAGAGCTGCAGATAATACTATATGGGGGAAGGCGGTGGCTTCCCCCGAGTCCGGGCCGTGGTGAGTCAAGTGAGTCCAAAGTTGCTCGTGGCTTGTCCTAACACCAAAAAGGTGCAAAATGAATTTTAACCAACTTGTTGATTGGTTTTGGATGCAAGACTGAATAACTAAGTAGCTTGTCCCTCTTCCTAGTCTAATCCCAGGGCTTTCAGCACGCCCCCTCTACCCCTTTTAGTGCTGGAAGCTAGGAGCGGCACCAAGTTCCAACTACTTCCACAATTTGACATAGTTGGACCCTTTTGGGTCTAACAAGGAACTTGGGGGCACGTCAAACTATCTACATGTCTAATCTTACCATGCCTATCTGTATGATCCTATTATGCCTACTTATCTAATCCTTACATTACCTACTTGTTTTTTAAAATTTACCCAAGATGTAGTTTGGATTCCATCCCTAAAACCCTTGCTATTTAAAAGAAAAATAATTACTACATGGTGAAAACATGGTCAAAGGAATCAAGGGCACCAAAGTAAATGGCCTTTTCCAAGGATTGCACATGGCACATGTCATTTCTATGTTGGTTTATAATTCAAAATTTTGTATTTTGAATACTCAATTTAACACTACATGTTAGATATAAATATGTTTTGACTACAAATTGATTTTATATCACATATATTATGCATTCTTCTCCTCTATCATATAAATACGAACAATTTTTTGTTAAGGCCCCATTTTCAAAATCCATTTTAAGGGTCAAAAACACATTGGAACCAAATGTGTTCAAATCAATTATATATATATATATATATATATATATATTGATTAGTTCAAGTCCTTCTGCTCTTATAATCATAAAAGTTAAAATCCTCTCCAATTTTCAAAAGGAATGTCCACTCAATTTTCAAAGAGTGTCCATTCACTGGGTGGTTCTTTTGACTGTAATTTTACCCTATAGAAGTTTGAACATCTACGAGCCTATTAAAGAACTTGTGCAACATCCTGTAACAAAACAACCTCAACCTCCTATTCTTCATTCATTATCATTCCAAATGATGGTTGTGAATCAACAATGTGTGATTCCATCTTATATGAAACAACAATTAGTGGTAGTTGAAATGGAAGGAATATTAATTTTGCCATTTGTCCCTGTTGTAGCTCTTGTGTATACTATTTTAGTTCTTGTAAAGTTTGCAACGATAAGTGAACTATGTGGATTGAGATAATATCTTCTTACCTTTTAAATCCTCTTCATGTTGAACTATTTTTATGTTAGGAAAAACACCACCATCTTTGAATTATGTTGGTATGTGTACATTAGGAAGTACTAGGTGTTGACTCATTTGTTAGCATTAATTCTCTCACAAGATTTGTTTCTCTATGCAACTAGTTAGACCTTCTCATGGCAGTTGCGATGGTGTCTTCACACATTGCCCTACCACTTTTGCATCTACCTCCTACTACAACCACTTTTTCTCTTGCCTCCTACTCTTTCATGAGGCACATGCTATCCTTTCTTACTTTCTTACTTTCTTTGCCCCTACCAACTAAGTTCCTCCCAAAAACCAATATGGTTTCTATTCTCTCCAAAAACTACTTCCTACCTTTTTTTTCCACTTCCCCTATTACATGCACTCTAATTTCTTTTTGTAGCAATGAAAGCGCCTTCCCCTCCTCTTTCCAACACACTAAAGCTTGATTTTTTTCACTTCCTCTAGAGAATTTTCTCTCTTTCTCTCTTGTCCTCTCCAAACCAGTTTCTTCTTCTCAAGCTATCAAAACAACAACAAAAGATGGACATGAGGATGAGTTTCTCCCACTCCTTTCTTGTGGCAAAGGGAGACACCCCTTTGTCTTCCCACACGTGTGGGAGGATTGTACCTCCCTGCTTGAATCGTCCTACTTGAGGGGACGGGGTAGGTGTCATAAAGACACCACCCTTCACTTTTACCCCTTTAGGGTTTGATAATGACCCTTATCCCTTTTCATGATGGCTTGGTGTGGTGGTTGTCCATTTCTCATCCTTGAATCTTCATCCTTGAAAATGGGCTGCACACAATACATGCCTATCACAACTAACCCTAATTCCTACGTGTTTTTCGACTCTCCCCCAATTTCTAGGTTTGCCCTACTTTCCAGTGTGCTTTAGTGCCTATGATTGCTCTACTTGCTGGGTCTGTCCTAGCCTCTAAGTTTTTAATTACTTGGATTAGGGCCAAGGTAAAGTTTGCTCTGCTAGTAATAATATTATCTTTAAAGGTAATTGCCTTTTCATTTTTTTGGTTGGTTCAGCTACTATCTCACTTGATGAAAAATAGGTTGTAGGGTACCTTTTGTTTCTTCTTGTTGGCTACCTTCTCCCTTATTTGCCTTATTTTTTCCTTCGTTTTCCACAAAATCCTCCAAAGTTTCTTGTGTTTCTAATGTTGGACCTTCCCTTTTCCCCCTTTGGAATTTAGATACTAGTCCTTTAGTAATACTATCATATGGAACATAAGGTTTTAGCTTGTTAATGTTGACCAACCCAAGACTTGGATCAAATTTGTCTATAGTCACAAATAATACCATGTTGTTTGGAAGGCAATATTGTACCCTATAGGGGCCAAACCAATGATGTTTGAATTTGCCTTGGTGATTTTTTTTCCTTGTAAGAAACTAGAGCACAAAATCACCCAATTTGAATGATTTGGGGTGGTTGTGGTTTTGGGACCACAATGTTCATCTCCATTGTTGTTCTCTTGTGTTTTCAATGGCCTTTAGTCGGGTCTCTTTTAGTTTTTTCAACTCATATATTTTGCTAGTTAAAACCTTCATTGTTTCAATGACGACAATATCTTCCTTGGTGAGGGTAGGTAGAAAATATTCTACGAGCATTAATGGGTACAGTCCATACACCAACTAGAATGGTGTACAATGCCCTATGATTACTTTGTAGGTAGTATGACAAGCAAACAATACTTCCCTTTAATGTTCATCCTAGTCATTCATCTTTTCATTTACCAATTTGGTTAACATTGTACCAATTACCTTGTTTGTTGACTATACCTACCCATTACCTTGAGGGTAATAAGTAGTAGAAATAATGTGTCAAATGGTTCACCAAGTGGGAAATTGTGTCGTTAATGAAGTGCACACCCTGGTTCAAAATCGGAGTTAGAGGACATCCAAACTTGGTCAAAATGCATTCATATAAGAATTTGGCCATAACTACCACCATGTTGGAGCATAACACCCTTGCTTCCATTCATTTGGTGGTGCAATCCATTGCCACCAAAATGTATTTATTTCTTATGTACCTTCCCACTAATTTCACTGGCCCAATAAAGTCTAATTCCCATTTCATGAATGGGTCTGATGGTAGTGTTGTCACTAGTTTTGTTATAGTGCAAAAGGTCAGCTTTCCTGTTTTTTGACATTTATCACATGATTTGTAAAAATGCAAGGTGTTTTTGTAGATAGTAAGCCACTAATAACGTGCATCCTAATTTTCTTTTAATATAATTTCAACAGAGAAATGGCCTCCTCACACCCCCTTGTGTAGTTTAGTGAGGATGGTAATGGCCTCATTAGTGTCCAGACAACGTCTTAATACCCTATCTTGGCCTAAATAGTGCAAGTTATCTTCCAGTAACGTAAAGTGCAAGGCTTTTAGTGCAATTCTCCTTTTATATTCCAAAGGGTAACTATTAGGAAATACCTCAATATGAAAGTGGGTATTAACATTTGACAACCAATCATGTTATATCATGAACAAAAAAACATCTACTGTCTAGTCAAGTACCCCTTGTGGTTCTGTGTTGTGAAGGAGATGAAACAAAATTTTTGCCACTAAATGAGTACGCTATGGTTTATAGATGACAATAAAGTCATATTCCAAAAATAATAGTGACCATTGTGCAATTATGCCGAACAGTTACAGTTTGTTGACAAGGTAGGTCAATGCCATGTGGTCCATGTAAAAGACAAATTTATTGTTGAAAAGGTAATCATAAAATTTATGTATGGCATAGACCATGGTTAGTGCTTCTCACTTTGTTGTGGTATAGTTCCGCTTTGTTGAATTCAACAAATGTGATAAGCTTGTTGTACTTACCGTCCAGGGCAAACTTATCCTTGGGTGGTACCACTAAAAACGTCAGACCCCAAATATATGTGACCCATCCAACTTTAGGACAACATAGGATTCACATTTTTAAAAAATTTCATTCCAAATTATTTATCAAAAAGTTACCCAAGTCATGTAAAATTCAAAACTTTAATTAAATTTACAAAAAAATGTGTTTTAATGTGGAAAATGAATGCATGAGCAAAAAAATTTAGGAATGTCACATGGGGGATTCTTTTTATTAGGAACACAAAAGGAAATTTTTTTGGGAATTTTTCTTGGATGTTATTTTTCAAGAATACTTCGAATGCCAACCTACTTGATGTCTTTTATAAACAATTGATTGAATGAATTTTGATTTAGTTATAATCTTTTGAAATCAATATCGTGAAGCCCCAAATGGCCATTGACGTCAAAAACACAAATGATAACTATTTTCACCTTTTGTTATTTTAATGACTAATTTGGATCATTCCCTTTTAAATGTGCGAAATAAATAAACAAGAAAAAACATTTAATGTGTAAGTGTAAAAACATTTAAAATGAAAAAGTCAAGAATGGGTCAGGAATGGTTCAAGAATCAAAATGTTAATGCATATTATAGGTTTTTGGGTGTCCATTATTTTTCAAGAATGTGTGCATAGGCGGGGAACACATAACCCACCTAGTCCAATCAAATAAACCAATGTGTAAGTAGATGGAATTCTATTTCTTAAATTCAATCCAACTTTCCTGTGTTTTTGGCAAGGTGGTCCCTTATCGCAACCCTAGCTTTGGGCTTGCGATCAAAGCAAGAGTTGGCAAAGGTGTGGGCCAAAAGTGAAGCCCAGGAGTCACATTTCATGCTCCTGGAATGTAGGAAAGTGTGAGGGAATGAACCCTCACACTCCCAAGTGAGTTCCCACTTTGAAAGTTAGAATCCTAATGGACTCCCAAATCTTCAGAGGGCAATTGCAGGGGTCAAAACCCATTAGATCAAAAAGTTCCTTATATCATTGGAAAGCTCTTAGAACATAAATGTCTAAAATGAGTTACATGACCCATTTGGGCACTTAAAACATAAGTTATGGTCAAAAGGAAGGCTGGAAGTCAAATTGGCAATTTAACTCCCGACCATTAAAAGTCGGGAATCGCCCTGATTTCCTTACGTGCAGGTGGCACGCCACATATTGTTAAAAAGCTTTCAAGGAGGGCTAAGACTTTGCTTTAGACCTCACCTTAATCGGAGGTCTTCAAAAGAATTTATGGGCTTCCAAAGTTACAAGAGTCCCAAGTTTGGGAATTTGGGACTCCCATTTGGGAATCTTGGGACAAAATGACATTTGGGTGCTAGTTTCGTGACTAGGCATAGAGTATACAACAAGGGGGAAGGTGGTGACTTCCTCCAAGTTTGAGCCATGGTGAGTCTTGTGAGTCCATGTTTGCCTATGGCTCATCCGTGCACCAAAAGTGCTCCAGCTTATGCATTAACCAACTTGTTGTTTGGTTTGTGCAGGTCCGTGTGAATAATTGAGTTGCTTGTTAATCTTCCTAGTCCCCATTTCGGAGCTCTAGCACGCCCCTTTACCCCCAAAGTGTTATGAGCCAAGGAACGCACCCCAATTCTTAAGCCTTCCACTATTTTCACTTTAGATTCACATTTGAGTCTATCAAGGAGCTTGGGAGCACGTCATCCCTAATGGTACCACCCAAGGAAAAGTTTGCTTTCTAGATTTTGTGCCAGCATAGCCCCTACCACCAAATTGGATGCATTTATATGTACATGGAATTCTCTCTCCCAATTTGGTATAATTGGGGCTTCCAAGTATTTTTGCTTGATGGTCTCCCACACATCTTATCATTCTCAGGTCCAAATGAACGCTTTCTTGATATGAATGTAAATATAATTTTTTTTAAAAAAAAAACTTTCTTCTCCTACCATTAACTTAGTACTTACTTGACATTAAGTGTGGTTGGAGCTTTACTCCTATTTATTACTACATATAAGCAACAAGTACCCTTTCAACATTTTATGGGTTTTGTTTTGTTTTATTTTTAAAAAATTGGGGGGCGCTAAGCCGTTGAAGATTTGAATATTGTGAAGGTTTTTTGGAACGGGCATTTTTACTATCGCTTCCACCTTCTTTGGATCTAGGAGCTTCCCCTCCTTTGAGACTATGAAGCTTAAATATCATGCCTGAGAATACCATGAAAGCACATTTGTCCAAGTTTAGACTTATTCCATACTCCCGACACTTCTCGAAACACTTCCATAGTTTGGATAAATGTGCATCCAAATTACTAAAGATTATGAAATCATCCAAGAAAAGTCTCATAAAGTCATCCAAGTAATCCTTGAATGCCTTATTCACCGCTTTTTTGGTAGGTGGGTGGTGCATTCTTGAGTCCAAATGGCATTACCACCCACACAAACACTTCCCAATCCGTAATGAATGTTGTGTTGTAACGGTCTTCTTAGGCAATTTGAATTTGATGGTATTTGGAAAACCATCCAAAAATGAGTACACTTCATGGCCCGTTACCTTGTCCAAAACCTCATCGATGAAGGGTAATGGTATGGGTCCTTTGTGATGGTGTTCAACTTCCGAAAATCAATGCATATGGACGATTTGCCATTCTTCTTTGGTACTACCACAATTGGTGATAACCAAGTCGCTTGTTCTATCAGCTCAATGAAGTTTGCTGCCAACAACTTATCAAGGTCTTGTTTGACAAATGTTGCATAGTTGGGATTCATGTGGTAGTGTGCTTGGTGTGAAGGGGGAATGGTAGTGTCAAGTTCAATTTTGTGCTCCACAATGTGAGGTGGGATCTTTTTGAGTTTCTTATAATTCCAGGCAAACACATCCTTAAATTCTCACATTAGACCCTTCATTGCTATAGCTACTATCCCCTCTAGGTTAGTGTTTAACTTGAGGTATTTTGGGTCTTCTATTATCCCCATATTGATTTTTCGAACTTGAATGTCCTATTTTTCGAATCATGGATCACCTTGACGTCATGCACCCATGGGCATCCCAATAGCATGGAGTACATAAGGTCCATCACCTTGTTGTTCATCACTGTGAAGGTAATTATGTATGGTATGCTATGGATTCTAATCCTAATATTTGGAACAATTTCCAGGGGTTTGTTGAATGAAAAATCAGCCATCTATAAGTTGAATGGAGTTCGTTGGGGTGGTGGCAGCCCTAATTTTTGCCATAATATAGTTGTTATAAGATTCACCCTTGACTCTCCATCAGGGACCCGTAGTCGGTCCTTATTTACATATAGTTGTAGTTGTAACTATCTATCCTCTAGCCCATAGATAGATAGTCGACTATAGTTGATTACATAGTCGACTATAGTCGACTACTCTGGCCTTGAATTAGTCAACTGTAGACTGTTATCGTTTACTCGTTGCGAGCCCTCTTCTGAGCGATGGCAGACCCATTCGCATCGTGTTGTTGTTGGATGTCACAAGCTACTGATTTCAACATCGCTACTATCTCCATGCCTTCATCTGTTTCGTCATCTTCGACATCTCCATCAAGATCAAAGTATTTGATGATGTTTGCAACCGCCTCAGTTGCATCTGTTGCTGACTTCAATGATGCAATCAAGTTGTCGACCGTGAATAGGTCTTTGCTTTCCATGTCTTTGATAAATGCCTTGTTGAATGCCAAGATCAACAACATCTCAAACTTGGCGTTGCCCAGGTTTTGTCAAAGCGCATTATCAATGTGCTTACAGACCGAGAACACGCGTTCTTGCAAGCCGTTGGAATCAGGTGCACCAAGGTGTCGCGCTGCAATGTGCTCTGCGAGGCGGTGATGCACACCGTTCTTGCGCCACCACTGTGACACATCGACGACCTCGCTGATGTAGATCCAGTTGCCTGAGCGGACCTTGCTCTTGTCGATCTCGTCCAACTTTTGTTCGTTCAAAAGCCATGCCAACCAGTCCACCTTTAGCAAAATCCACTCCTTGAAGGCTTCGTTCGCTAAATCACTTGGAGTCGCTGTGTTGAGAGCAACACTTGCTCTACTTTCAATGTCCTGGCTAGGTGAACCAACATTGACCATGCCGAACACATCGTCATCGTCGCAAACTTGTACATCAATGTCATCATCGTCG
>Ga0116231_10007917_pt1 | contig 19022 bp, 14 predicted proteins | sample S1TSphgellanicum_2_FD_89695 | JGI IMG/M metagenome (GOLD analysis project Ga0116231, IMG submission 89695) | Host-associated microbial communities from peat moss isolated from Minnesota, USA - S1T2_Fd - Sphagnum magellanicum MG | ecosystem: Host-associated > Plants > Peat moss > Unclassified...
TATATTTTTAAATATATATATATATATATATATATATATATATATATATATTAGTAGTTAGGTAGGTCATACATAACCATAGGTAGATAGAAAATAGGAGCTATTTACTTAGCTAGGTAGGTAAGTAGGTAGGAAAGCACAAGTTTAAGTGAACTAAAGAATAGCCATGAATTTGCCTTTAGGTTAAACTTTTTTGAGTTCACCCCAAAATGACATTTGTATTTTAATGTGAAAATATTAAAAAAAACCTTTTTTATATAGTTTGCAACATGAAATTCGAAAACAAAACATATGGGTTAAATTTTTTTACTTGTTTCTTAGTTGCAAATTGAGTTGTAATTGACCGCTCAGGGCAGGCCATATCCAAGGGGAGGGATCCATTCTTTCTAGTGTCCCAAAAAATTTAAACCCCTCTTATTGGCACACATAGCACACTTAAAATCATCAAAAACAAAATAAAATTGAAAAAGTTACGACCCCCCAAAGTAGGGGGTCAATAATTCAAAAAAACAAACCACCCAACATCACAAAAGCTAGTTCCCAAACACCCATAAATTCTTTGTATGTTGTTTTGTTGCTATTAATATTCAAAGATGATTTGTAGAACTTTAAGTGATGTTTTTATAACACTTTAAATTGTTTGAAATGAATAAGAAATAATAAAGTTATGAGGTTTAAAAGTAAGAGGGTCCTAAATTTTTTTTTTAAAAACGTGTTTTGTAAGTTGGAAAGCTTATTTCTCTTCTTGTATTTTCATTACTCCTTTTCCTTTGCACTTCAAAAATGATTTCTGAAGCTCGAGGTAGTGTTTCCATAACATTTTAAATCATTCAAAATGAAACAGATATGATGAAGATATAAATAACTGATGAATGTGTATCCTTATTAATTTTTAAGCAGTTATATTATAGTCATAACATAGTTGAATAGTAGTACATTAGTAGTGACTCATTAATGGCCATACTAATTGTATCAATGGGAATCATAATTGAAAACTAGTTGTAAATGTATCCCATAACAAGTGGTGGAAATGTGGACACATGGCACGATTGCATGTATGTACATTGTACAATAGTTGCAACATAGTTGTTACTTTAATGACACATTTATAATAGTTCTAAAGTAGTTGCCACATGCAACTACAATGTAACTTTTTGAAAAGTCAAACATGGTTGACTACAAATGTATGTATGATGTGTATAAATTATTGTCTAGAAGACCCATTTTCAACTCACTTGCAACTATAATATAACTAATTGATTTTTTGATGTGGCAATTTATTTATTAATACATTGTATTTCTATGGGGATAATTACACAATACTTGTATATGAGTTGTTTTTCGAGTTTTAGTTGTAGGGTAATGTGGTTTTGACATACACAATTTTTCATAGTGTAAATTGCATCCCATTTATTTATGCATGCTAACCCATTAGAAGGGTGAAAACATGATTGCCTTTGTGATCTTGCATAATTTCACAATTATTTTTTCAAATTAGTCTCAAAGATCCACCAATTTGAAACTAACAAGGATTTTTATTTTATTTTTCAATCAACAACATGATTTCAACATGTTCCCAATTGAGTTGGTTGGCTTTTCTGGAATGCATTTCACACAAATTTGATAGCTTTCTTCTATTTTCATCAAAGATGTGTTTCAAGATCTTTGATTCTTTTATTTATTTATTTTTGTAATTGTGTGGGATTTTACTACCATCCTTTTGTTTTGTGATAGGTGTTGATAAATGAAGTAGCAATTCTATTTAAACTTGAATTGATTCAATTTGATGTGAAGATTTTAAATATTTGTTCTATTTTCTTTTGTGCACAATTGTCATGTACATTGTTGTGTCCATTATAAAGCAAGCTAAAGGTACAAATATGAAGCATTCTGAATTGTGTGCCAAAATTTCATAAAGTTGTAGTGCATGAAGTTGTGTTGCGAAGCAAAGGTGTGTTGCATAGCGATGGTGACATTGTTGTGTTTGCAAAAACAAAACAAAGGTGGTGCAACATTGAATGTCATGCAATGTTGTAGAATGTTTGTGTTGTAATGTAGTAGTGGTGTGGGGGAGGAAGGAATGGTTTCAAACCTTGGTGTTACTTACCATGAACTTGTTTGGAAAAAAAATATTATGGTAAATGACCATTTTGGTAACAATGTATTTTGACTTTAACATTCAATGTTTTCTACCCTTGGGATAACAATATGCAAACATTAAACATCCACATAGGATTTTGTGGTTGGAACATTTGTAGGATAAAAAAAATGTACAAAAGATATATATAACTTTTAAGTGCCAAGTCTTGAGAAGATATGGAAGGTACATGATGGGGTGAAAAATGAAAATCCCAATGAAAATTATGTCAATGATTTTATACAACTTGATTTTACTTCCAAAAAGTTAATCCCCATCATATGCACAAATTACGTAATTTTAAAAAGTGGTTTCTCCAACCTTTGCATCGTGGTTTTACTTCAAAGACACATATGTGTGTAATGTTTAACATATGATGTGGAACTATAACATTCACTTCCATTGTTACAACATAAGATAACGGCAATGGTGATAACTCTCCAAGGTAATCTTGTATTGTACTATTGGTATATTTATAATATATATAATTCAAAATAAATACAATCTTTGACACTTATTGAGATCTAGACATGTATTATGATCATAATGTTAGTTCATTTGGTTACTTTGTTGCATCAACTAATGCATTAAGCATTCCGATCGATTATGTGCTTATGGATGAAAAGGCAATCATTCAAATTTTGGAAACATAATTTTGACAAATATAAATTGTAGGAACATATTCAATTGTATTTCCAATAAAAAACACAACATACAAAAAAATAAAGAGATTGACAAATGTGGGAATAACAAATGTTCATTGATTCTAGATTTTAACCCATTTTCAAGTTCTTGAACCAAAAATTTTACACTTTTGGAAAATGTGAAATTGGAACTGAACTAAGAATCAATTTCCTATTAGAACTAAGATTGAATTGGAAACTATGATATTATACCTCAAATTAACCTCTTGTTAGAATCAAAATTATGGGATCAAATTTTGTTTCCACACCTTATAAAAAACAACTTTTGGTTTTTGAAACAAATGAGTATTCTTACATTCTCTTGTTTTTTAACATCTAGATATTACCTTTTTATAAATCATAGGTAGGTTGTACTTCCTAATTAGATAGCCACTTTTAATTAGCTGTACAATACAAATACTTACATCGGCAATCATTAAATTCACATAACTCACTTTGTTAAATTAATGGGTGTTTGCATGTTACAGTGGACCCAAAAAACTATCACAATGTTGTAATTTTTAGTATAGACAAGATTTGAAAATTTTGGAAACATGATTAGAAAAGGAACAATGGTTAAAAAGTGTAATTAAAGGTGGTCCACATTTTAATCTATCATTATGTTGTGAAATTTGTGTTAATAAGAATGATGTTATAATCCTTTGCAATACATTTGTAACGTGTAATTGCTTGTCACATAACCATTGTTTCTACAAAAGGATTAAGAAGTATTTATTTTAGTTGGAAATTTTCAATACAAATTTGCACATTAATGTATATATGTACAAAGAACAATCTTTCATCAAATGTTTTTCAAATTGACTTAAAATTGTGAAGTTTAAATTAAAATTTAATACAAATTTTCAGTAGTACATAATTTTATAATAATGATGATTATGATGTTTGTAAGTTGTAAAATGTTCTTCCATTGAAGATGTAGATGTTTTTGGTGTTATTTTAATTTATCCATGAAATTAAAGTTGAGTTTTTTAATTAGTAAAAAAATGGTATGTTGCTGCCAAATATAATGTTTCAAGCAAGTTTTATAATGTAATCGGTGTACATTTACTAAAAGAAACAAACATGAAACAATTTCATATTCAAGTTTGTATTGATTTATTTTATTTTTAAAGCCCATGTCAACTTAATGTAATTTCTAAAAAAATTCAAAATGAATGAATTTAAAGTTGTGATACTTTTAGTAGTTTGTATTGATTTATTTTATTTTTAAAGCCCATGTCAACTTAATTAATTTCAAAAAAAATCAAAATGAACGAATTTAAAGTTGTGATACTTTTAGTATTTTACGTACATCCAATTTTGATTACATTTGGGTCCATTGTAGCTCGCAAACACCCTAATCCACAATTGTGCATCAATGGGTTTTTCCTTTTCTAAGGTTAAGGTTTTGGTTATAATCATTGTTTATTGTAGATGTCCTATTTCAAATGGAACTCTTGGGGAAACAAGGCTTGTCTTGGTAAGCAAAAGCTTGTTTATTCACAATTCATAATTACATCACCTACTATAAATGTGTTTCACATTATTGGCCATACAGTGGCAAACATAGTTGTTGAAAGTTCCTTACATTCTACCTTCCTCATGTCTATGGATATCACTTGCATAAAACTAGAATTTGCAATATTGCGATTTCAAAATACTTTACATGTGGATATAAATTTGACTATGTGAAATCTAGAAGCCTATTGTAATGGATGTTCTTTTGCCAATGTATTTGAATTATAGTACCTTGCACCTTGGATTTTGGTTTTATGCCTTCATTATGCCATTTTACTTAAGTGCAATTAATTTTGTTTGCATGTTGCAAATCTATCTAGGTACTACTTCATGAAGTGATTTGTGTGCATTTTTCACAAGAAAAGTGACCAAATGAGACTCATGAATGTGAGTCATTAAGGTCAAACAATTTTTTGTTTGATTACATTGATTATTGATACACCATTCTTGCCATGTTACAAGTCATTATATGTTTGTGTAATATTCCATATCAACAATTTGCAACCAAGAAAATTTGCACACTATTATATATCGAGCAATGTGGATGGACAACTACACTTCAATGGCCATGGTTGTGATTTGTTACAACTTGTAACAATGAATAATGAAAATAAAAAATTGAACCTCCCCATTCTTGTGTGCTTCACCCATTAACAATAATAGGTATGTCAAAATATAAAATGATCCATAGATAGTGAATGTTGGTTCCAAGGCATTTATTATTTAAATTATTTTGTAATAGAAGTGTCATTCTTTGCATAGTAGACATCCAAAGTTTTGAAAATAAATAGGTAATGACCAAAGCTAGAGTTCATATTTAAATAACAACAATAATAGACCATGTGCCGAAGCACTATAGGCCAAAATCATTATCACAATTATTTTGTGTCAAATTCATCTTTGAAAGTTAACTTATTATTAATAAACCAAATAGATGCAAATCCATTGGTGAAAGCAAACAACAAAGTAGATAGAGGACATTTAATAGTATTAATGCAAATTTTAAATCAAATGTAAACCAAGTCCATGAGAACCAATTGGCCTTGGATTTAAGCTTTCCTCCCCGCCTCCCACACAATTAAACAACATTTACCCTTGTCAAGGTGTATTTGAATTCACCACCTCTTGGACTAGTGGAAAGGAAATAGTTGTTAAACAATTTTATCATGTGTAACAACTTTTTATTTTCCCAAATATAATTCACCTTTCTCTACCCTTTTGTTTTTGCAGTCAACTTTCTTTATCACTAGTGAACAATCTTTTATCTCATGCAACCCATTCAACAAAGTCTTTGAGTTTTGAACACACCATAAGCAAGAAATAAAATGACATAAAATCCTATAGTTTATTATCTCATAGGAAATTGGGAAAAAGTCATGTTTCACCCATTCCAAAGGTAAAGTCAAAAGGAAATTAGTTATTAAAACTTAGTTCATTTTTGGATGTGATGATGTATGTTGACCAAAACACTGGAAGAAACAAGGTCACTTTGAAGGCATTCAAAACATCAATATCTATTCTACCAAACATTTTGATAGGTTATGTTTACTTTTATGTTTGGGTTAACATACTTTTTGTTTCATAGTTGGCAACATCATGCTTTAATGAAAATGTTTATTTACATTACATTATTTCAAGCAACCCATCCCTATAGAAACACATTTTTTGATTGTTCGAAATGATGATGATGATCCACTTCTTCAACAACTTCACAAGTTTTTGTTTTCACCAATGTCATAGTAGGTTAATAAAAATCTTCACATACTATAATTTAAAGGAATGCATTTGTAACATTATGTTAGTTAATTAATATGTTATTAGTTATTATTAGTGTTGGTTTGGTATATAGGCCTATGCCTAATATCAACATTGACCTATCAACACTACTAGCAAGGACCCTACCAATCTTGTACAAATTGTGGGAATACCAACCTTATATCTATATTAACTTGGTAGGAACTTCAACTAATATCAACCTTGTATGACTTTTATATCGATATCAATATTAAGTATATGTTTGCTTCATACCAACCAAAAATCAATCTTGGATTTGATACCAAGACTAAACTAATATGAAAGTTTTAAAAATACCCAATACTAGTATCCACCTAAAATGGGAAAAATAAAGTAAAAATATGATATCATGAATGTTATAACATGTTCAAAAATCACTACTAGACAACACTAGTTGTTACATATTATTTATTACATCATGTAATGAAAGACTACAAATTTCAATCATGGTTAAAAGATAATGAACTTTTTCAAATAGCCCAATTTTTTAATATATTTCTTTTCCATGGGTAGGAATAGAGGTTGTACAATCAATTAAGTTAAAATTTTAAATGAAACCTATAAGTTCATAATGTCTTATAAATAAATAAGTGTGAAGTTTTCATATATATTGATGAACATAATATATTCATATTTTTTCATATTGACGATAAAATGCTTAAATATATTAATATTATATAATTTACATGAAATAAAAGGACATTTTTGGATTTAACAACTTTGAAATCAAATTGGTGATTCACTTCAAATAAGGATCCATTCATGAGGATGCTTGTGTTTGGGCCCATTGAAAAGATGTTTTATTGATTTCTTTTGCATTTTCAAAATTTGAAGGTTTTGTTTGTTATTATTTTGACTTTGTAAGAAATTTTTTGGATTATCATTTTTCATCTAGTGTTATGTTTTATACTTTGAACTCATGTATTTTTTTTCCAATTTTTCTAAAATAGGAATATGTTGTAAGGATCTTAAGGCAAATTTAACATTTATTAAGGTAAACATGCCCTCCACCAAACATCGTTTGATAATTGAATGCCGGTCTAATGTAGACCATGAGCACTAATGAATGTGTGAAAATCAATATTTTAAAAAGGCCTTATGACTGAACACTTCATCTTGAAAAATTGTCTTTGGTTTTTTTAAGGTATCCAAATGGAATGTTATTTTTGTGCACAATTATGGGTGTGGGAAAAATCAATATTTAAAAAAAAGGTTATTATATCTAAATATGTTTGGTGATGGGAAAGGAACAACACATTTTCATGCATATTGTTGAAAAAAAATAAAGTGAAAATTATTTTGATCAAGTTTTTAACATTTGGTTATAGGTGTATTTTTTGAGACAATTTAAACAAAAATATAAATGATTTTTTCAAAGCCAATGCTTGGTTATGGAGGTTTATTAGTCACATTAAATGGCATGCAATTGTTCATAAATAAACCTTAAACCCTAACAAGGATACAATGCACAAAAATTACCAAATAACATCAAATATTTGAGTCCTCCAAAAAAGCACATTTATTAGTCCTCCAAAGGAAGGACCCTTGTAGATTCTTATTAATCATTTTGCATTCCCTCCAAAACATTTAACACAAGATCAAGTTTAAACCTAGGTTGAAATCGAATGAATAATTCATTTTTACTTCCAATATTCTCACAAGTATGTTTTTAAAAAAACTAGATTGGAAGAATAACTTCAACCTTGTTAAGAATTACTAGGTCCTAATGTTGTAGTGCTAAAAAATATTATAACAAGTGACAACTTAGATCTACTAATAAAAGTAAATAATGTAGAAGCAGATAGGTCAAGCTTGAAATTTTCTTTATAGAAAATAGGTCTTGAATGAAAGTTTGGGTTATTTTTTTCATGTTCATGAAATTTTTATTTTTCTTCAATCAATTTACTAGGTGGAGTGTTTTTCACCAACATTAATTCGTTTTGGATGGGTATGGTAGCCATGTTACGTTAGAAACAATAACATGTGCACAAGAATTTGGGTTAAACACGATCACCTTACCATCCCACATCACATGTTTTACAACCATTAGATGTATTTTGTTTCAAGCCATTTAAAACAACTTTCAAAAAGGTTTGTAATTATGTCTAGAAGTAATCACATGGAATCAAACAAGATAACTATGATTGGATGGGTAGATTAAGCTTTAGAACAATCATTCACAAAGAAAAACATCAAGTTTGGATCTAAAGCTATGTGTATATTGCCTTTCAATCCCAAAACAATATACAACAAAACTTGACCCTCAAAAATGTATATTATAGCAAACATCAACAACCAAGGAAGTGAATACAAGTATACAACATATGAGGAAGTTAATCACAATCGAGATTGGGGGTAGGAATTTGTCATTGTAGAACTTTTGCATATAGTTGAAACAATTCAACAAATAATAATTGAAGATTTGTCTACATCTAACATGTTAGAAAATGACAAGCATTACTATGTAGACATGATTTAAAGCCCTAAAATGATTGAAGAACAACCATAAGAGATCAATGTTGTAAACCTAGATGAAGATAGTCTTAGGTGTTACACGAAACTTAGCCTCTTCCAAATCTGACCTAAAAATCCATGTGTTCACACAACTTGCTCTCATTGTTTTCTTTTATTTGCAAGATTGACAAAGGGAAAAGAACCATTAGTTGAATACTCCTAATCACATCTTGTGACATTCATTGGATACCTACATTTCTTAAGGAAAAAAACCATGGACCATTCAAAGTGAAAATCAAAGAAGGAAGGCAAAAGGAGATCAAAGGAAGGTCCACAATTGAAAAGAATAATAGATATGGAAATTGCAGCAAATCAAACAATTCAAAAAGCTATTGAGAAACAAAATAGACAACAACACAAGCTAGGTAGTAGGCATGCGGGTGTTTAGTAACAATGTTGTTGCCTTCTAATGATTAATTGCATTAAGAACAAGCAAAGTACAAGAACCTCAAGTACAATAGAAGGCAAACACAATTAGGAAAACTGCAAAATACAACACCACAACAATTAAGACGAGGACAAGACCACAATGACCAAAAGGAATATCAAGAACATGATGATCAAGAGGAACATAAGACCACAATGAGTGATTAGGAAGAATACGAGGCCACAACAATAAAGAGGAACAGAACACCATGATAATCATGAAAAACATCAAGATCATGACGATTAGGAAAAACACCAAGATTAGGGTGATCAAGAAGAACACCAAGACTAGGGTAAGTAGGAGGAATACAAGACCATGATGATTAGGAGGAATACAAAGTCATGGCAATTAAAAAGAACACAAGACCATGGCAACCAAGAAAAACACCAAGACCACGACGATAAGGAGCAGCACCAAGACCACGGTGATTAGGAGGGCATGAATTTATGAGTAGGAGGTGTACCAACTAGAGTGCTCCAAGCTTGGGAATGCACTTGATATGAGACTGCCAATGTAGTTGGTGAGAAGAACACCCATTTTGCATCCACAAACCTTGAAAAACTTGCACACTACACAACTTCTCTCAACTTATGTTGTCCACACACACACACACACACACACACAAGTACATGCAGGGAGACAACAAGACTCTGGGGGAGAAAAAATACCCGAAAAAAAAAAACCAATACTAAAAATGAACTCTTGAGATCATTTTGTTTTTACTCAAATTAATTACAGAATCATCATATACACTTGTGGATCAATCACCTAAACTTGCGGAAATTTATACACTTAAATCAATCAGAAAAGCATAAGGTAGGAACAAACTGTAACCCAAAGCACTACCTGCACTGCAACTACTTATGATAAAAATCATTCTGCCCCACCAGTGAATCAATACCCCATTTGTCCAGGTAACTACATAGCTCCTGTTGCTTTTATACTACATTGCTCCCCAGACAAATTGCTTCCCATGTAGAAGTTTTTTTCCCCCAAAAGAATGGTGTCCAATTTTAGCTGTCAAATTTGCATACAGATTAGCACTCTACTAAGATCAGTATACAGTCTAATCTGATGAAGATACAGAGAGAGTTTTCAACACTGGCAGGCACAACCCATGTTCACAAGGGTCAGGTTTTACATGTCGTGATACAACAGGATTACCTGTGTCATCAACATCAAGTAAAGCTGTATCGCCTTCCTTGTATTCACCTGCCAGCAAAGCCTCACTCAGGTTATCTTCCACTAAGCGGACCACTGCTCTCCGCAAAGGTCTTGCACCATAGCTGCGATCGTAGCCTTGGTCACATATCAGTTTTACCATGGCTTCAGAAATTTCGAGATGAAGGCCCCTTGCTGTGAGTCGCTCCTTTGTCTCCTCCAACATCAGATCCACAATCGCACGCACCTGGTTTCACATAAAGAATAATTAAATCTACTTCACATAGGTCAAAAATTTGAAAGCACAAACATTCTGCTCCTCTTGACATCTTAAACACAAAGTCGGAATCCTCTCTGACCACATCACAAGAATTGACCAGCAACTCCAGAATCAAATGCACATACCAACTCCTAAAGTCCAGCATATCCACATTCAAAATGATTACTTGGAACCTTCTCTGCAGCCCTGTATAGGTTTTTACCTGTGATCTCTCCAGTGACCTGAAAACAACAACCTCATCAAGCCTGTTCAACAGCTCAGGTCGAAAGTAGCCCTTGAGTTCATCCATTACCAGAGCCTTCAACTGTGAGTATCTACCACCATCAGCATCGTCTGAGAAGGTAAAGCCAATGCGGTTGCTTCCACCCTTGGCAATGGCTGTTGAACCCACATTGGATGTCATCACGATCAGCACATTTTTGAATGAGACCTTTCGCCCCTACATGGTCAACAAGCAATGTAATGATCAGTAATGGGGATGCAGACATTCCAGATGAATCATGACCTCTTGGACACACACCATTTACACTTCAGCTTTAAGAATTTTTAAGATCTGAGGACACCAATACTGTACAATGGGAGCTTGACGGCAAACCAAACTCTGTATTGAGGCAGCATGAGGACTGGAAACATTTCTGACATAGTTTAGAATTTTATTTGGGAAGTTTCAACTGCTGTCAGTGTCCATATCACATGAGGGTAGTTAATGATTTGCTAAAATTGTGAAGTGTTCTTACCTACAAGAGACAATAGTTTTGTATTGTGAATCTAGTTTACAGAAGCAAACAACATTACACTAGTAAGTACCTGAGAGTCTGTAAGATGACCATCTTCAAAAACTTGAAGCAAGATATTGAAGACATCAGGGTGAGCCTTTTCAATCTCATCCATAAGAATCACAGTAAAAGGTCGTCGACGCACTGCCTCAGTGAGCGCTCCACCATCTCCATAGCCGACATAACCTGGTGGCGAACCAATGAGCTTACTCACAGTATGCCTCTCCATGTACTCACTCATGTCCAATCGGATCATGGCCTCCTCCTGTCATTTCAAGAAAAAAAGCATCAATTTGGGAACTGTCTTCAACTTCCATCCTAATCCAGAAAGAAACAGTTTGATGCAAAAAGAGAGAATTACTTGATTCTCAGCATGCCACTCTCCAGAAAAAATAATATTTCAGAGACTTGCATCATATGCTTTGCACAACAACAATCATCTTCAACTGATATATCCAAGACAGGCTCCCTGGATCATAGACTCACAACAGCAATCAACAGACCATGGGGAAAAGCTAGAAACCCGCGCAAGATGACAAACACAGCCAAAATTGTACAAAGAGTACTGTATACTCACAGAACCAAAGTAGTGCTGGGCTAAGGCCTTAGTGAGCTCAGTTTTTCCAACTCCAGTAGGTCCACAGAAGAGCATGGCTGCAATGGGGCGATTGGGATCCTTGAGACCCACACGGGCCCTTCTGACAGCACGTGTAATTGCACTCACAGCATCATCCTGACCTATAACACGTGTGTGCAACATCTTCTCCAAGTCCATTAATTTGTTTTGCTCATCTGCTGTTAGTTGCTCTATTGGGATTCCAGACCACATTGCTGCAACTGCTGCTATCTCTGCTGGTCCCACAACCACTGGTCTGTACCCACAAAAAAAACAATGCAACAGAGTTAGTACCTTAACTGGTACTAATATCAGAGCTCAACAAAAAGTCATGCCTCAATGGTCCTAAGTCATCTTGCAGGGGGGGGGTGAAGAACAGCAGCTGCTTCATGAGATTTAAGACCCTTTTTTTGCATTATGCATCAACATATTTAGGACTCAAATAATGTGTTCCCACTTGTAAGTGAGAACCATACTTCTCCTCCCCCATAAGGTTTGACAACCAGAGAGACTGTCTTGCCATTTGAAGGCTATACACTTCCACAACCTTCTATATTGTCACCAAGCATATACACCCCATAGCCCTCTTAGGTTTATGAACTACTTCAAGGACAGGAATCATGGTGCAGTTGGACAGAGACTAGGGATGTACCCATCAGCAAATTCTTCATCATCACTCAAGATGTTTGCATCCAAGAATGAGTTGTCAGGTGCAGAGAGAACATCGGCCTCAGTGTCAATACTTCTTGGTTCTGAAGTGGCTGCAGAACTTACTGTGTCCTCTAATATGTACTCTGTGCTTCCAGTCGTTGTCACAAAGGCCTGAAACAAACACAATTCACTTCAGAACATAGAGAAATGAACCTTTTAAGCAAACACTTGCACTGTCTGGGATCTAATGACAAGGTGGGCATGTCTGTCAGAGTAACTTACAGCTTCCTGAGAAGCCTGTACAGCACGAATCTCTTGCCAGTATTCTGTTGGGGATTTCATAAGTATGCTTGTCTGGCGCTCCTTCCTCTTCCTGAATGCATTGATACGGGCCCGGCTGCCCGCTTCATCCAACAAATCAATTGCCTTGTCAGGAAGGAAGCGGTCAGCAATATAGCGAGCTGATAAATACACTGCAGCCTCCACTGCCTCAGTGGTGATGTGGCACTTATGGTGCTCCTCATATTTACTTCTTAGTCCCACCAAAATCTTCACAGCGTCCTCCTGCAGCCATGCCAATAGATGACCAGTCCTTCATTTACAGATTCAAAATGGTGCTATTTGAATCACTCCAAAAGGCCATCAAGTGATAGCCCTCTGTTGTATCTTCATATTCCTCTATATGCAGGAGTCTTTGTGAAAGTCATTCTACAAGACATTCATTGAGATAAACTCTTAGAAGTTGTGAAGATCTAGATATCTGGAAATCTAGGTGCAAAGGAGCTGATTATTTTCCTTTCTGTTTCTTTGACACAACCCAAAGGCCCACACCTTGAAATGGGAAAGAAACCAAATCCTCCTGGAATAACTTGTTTTCTTTGAATCGGGAATACTAAATGGGCAAGGAACCATTTCTTTGATTCTATCAATATAACCAGATATCTCTGGTGGAGGGCTTTCCACTTCACACTGCTCAATAGCAGATACATTTTGGTATCTCGTAAGCACTAACTCAAACTTGCATGGTTCACCTGTAGCTGCTTGATTCCTATGTCAGGTAGGTAGAACCATATTTCAGCCTATTGCCATTGCGCATTGGAAACTTAGGGCATTGTGAACAGTAGATGTACAAAAACAAGCTGTTAAATATTAGAGAATGTTTCCCAAGAGAGAACTTCTAGAAATAAACCCCTTGAACCCAGAAGTTTCTGAAAGACAATGGACACCCTACATCAAGTGTCAGCTTTCATGGACCAGACCAATTGCTTTAGACTTTCAAATCTTGGATATCACTAAAACTCTTTATCATCAAAAGTTTACTAGTCTGCCCAAGAGGCGATAGCTCGTGTCCATTTGGCACTTTGAGACAGTTCTATAGTCATCCAAGACTTATTATATCCAAACGACCTCTGTGGAGATAAAATCCAATGCAATGCAGACTGTGTTCATGTTAGGTCTTTCATCAGTACAGTGACAACAGGGGTGTTTCAGGTCATACCTGACTAGGCTCAAGCACCATAACAGGTTGGAAACGTCGAGCCAAAGCTTTATCCTTCTCGATGTGTTTACGGTGCTCATCCAAAGTTGTTGCACCGATGCACTGGTGACACATTCCAAAGCAACAGGTCAGGATTCATTGCATGACACACCCCAAGAGAAAATTCTTTCACAGCTGCAAATGATACACAGCAGTTACCCTGTTCTGTCATAAATTGGGTAAAATCTTCATCACTGGTGTCACTTCAATGCCTTAAATGAGAGCAACCATGGTTGCAAAGAAAAGAGTTTTGAAGTCCAACTTCAGACCATCAGAGTGCAATCATACCTGAAGCTCACCCCTTGCAAGTGCAGGTTTCAACAAGTTAGCAATGTCCAGGCCTGCACCTGCACTGCCTCCTCTCCCAACTGATCCAGAACCCACTAATGTGTGCACTTCATCAATCAACAAAATTACATTGCCTGCACATCACAAATTTATGTCAAAACTCTATGAATCTGCTAATAACACAAAATAACATACTGCTTAGTTGAACAAACAGGCATGTTCAAGAATGTTGAAACTTCCAAAGCAATCTCTGGAAATTGAATATCTGAGAACACAAGATAAACTTTATGTCTGATATTTTGACATTGAAGGCAGACATCAACCTGCTGAGCGGGTCTCTTCAATAAGGTTAGTGACACGGCTTTCCAGTTCACCACGCTCCTTGGCTCCAGCCAACAGCAAACCCATATCTAAGGACATTACTCGTTTTCCCTGCATTCAGCACACCCTCCAATATCACAGAGAGCCCCTGAAAATGGCAACACCATGTTGTATGGGCATTGACTACTTTAGAAGGTTGGGACTACCTCTCACAAACTTTTTTCTGTCTCCCAGACTCCTCTGATCAAACTTCTACATACTTCAGTGGTGTTGAAACAGCCCCAAACCACTCAATACTTTTCCACATTAAGTCAAACATGACAACTGCAGATGCAGCCTAGGCCCAACTTGGCAATTAGCCACTATCAACCTTTCAGAAGCTTACACAAGAACCTAACAGCTGTTTCTGACTCCATTCTCCCAACATTTTCATTATTAGGTCTTTAGGTCTACCATAGAGTAGAGCCACATAAGTAAACACAAGAAACCAGACCAGGGGGTTGGGCCAAGTACATACAGTCAAAAATTCTGGCACACTTCCACCAACAATTCGCATTGCCAACCCCTCAGCAATAGCAGTCTTCCCTACCCCAGGCTCTCCAAGAAGTATAGGATTATTCTTTGTGCGGCGAGCAAGAATCTGGACAACACGCTGTACTTCCTTGTCCCGGCCTATGACTGGGTCAATCTTACCCTCTGCTGCTCGAGCTGTTAAATCTATGCAAAAATCATCGAGTGCCCCCTTATCTGCATCCATTGTTCATCAAAATGGCATTAGCCTGACAGACCTTGGATTAATGATGAGGGACCTCTGAAAACAATAACTCAACCTTGTGAACCATGAACTAAAGCATCCAATGGGAAAGCTTCATGAGATCATGATCATACAGAAAACACAAACAGGCAGCTCAATACATCATAACCCTCTGTTTAATATGCTATTCCAGAGTGTCTAAAAGACCCTGGAATGTTTTTGGAAATTCAGCACTTCAGCCATACTGAAGTGGATTTCTTAAAGCATTAGCAGACAATGAGATGAATCAATGGAGACAGCTAGAAATTGAGAGCATTCTTTCTCGTCTGTGTCCAGGGTTAACAGATGGGTGTTCCTTCTGAAGTGTGCTTGAAACCGACAGACACCCACACAATCGTGCCACACAGATATCTTCACAAATGCTCACTCTCCCTTTCAGTTGCTGTGTCATGTCCCCCTGCCTTCCCCAGTTTCAGCCCAGCACCTTACAGGGTCTCACTTGCTAGGAATTCCTAACCCACCATCTATTGTCATGAGAGAATTGGATCTTGATACAAGCCTGAGAGAACAGATCATAGTCTGAGACAATGGTCTGAACTCACTGGCTGCTCCAGCAAAAAAGTTGAAAGGAGTGCTCCCTTTGAGATAGAATGCACAAGGCATTACTTCTCTCAATTAAGGCAATGCCTTTACTGACATCATCACTAGCTTGAGGAAATAGGAAGTCAACACTTAGAACCTGCAGTGCTTCCTCACAAATAAGACGTATGGTGGATACGCCACCTCACCCCAAAGTTTTCTGACGGCCTTACACATAGAGAATCTTTACCAGGAAGAAAGTCCATCATGAAACTGATGATGCCTAATCAACACAAGAAATTTGTCACTTTGAATGGAGCAAGGAGGAGGAAATAGTGCTGGTCAACACTAGACACGACACAAAGCCACCAAGCCCAATAGGAGTGATAGTGACAATAGCACAAAAGACTTCATGAATTTCCTGTGAACTGAATTGGTACCAATTTGTGAATTAGAAAATTGAGCATGTATTTGTACAGAAAATAAGAACCTTTTCGACTGCTGTTGCGCTTTGTGGAGGTGGTGGCACCAACTGCAGTCTTGGCTGGCATTGCAACTGACGAAGCAGCTGCCCGTCCCTCCTTTTCAAGCTCCCCTTGCAACTTTGCCACTGCTTCAGTCCGCAATTTGTCCTTCTTCACACCCAATCTGCCAAAAATGACAGCAATGTTTGTAGTGTACATAAGACACTCAACCTCAGGAAATCCTGCAAAATCTGTTGAAGACTGGAATTTCCACATGGTGACACAAAAAGTCTTTTTTTTGAGATATTATACTAGAGAAGGCATAATTCTACAGAAACCCTTGATCACTCAGAATTTTGATTTGATCACAAGGTTAAAACTCTAGGTGAATATCTGGACACCTGCATCACAAGAAGGCTCCATCTGCAAGTTTCATACAAGTGGACCAAGCCAGAGGAATTGGGTACTGTGTCAATGCAACAGTTTCAAGAAAGTCTCTCTCTCAAATACTGGATTCAAGGACTTTTCTTGCAAGAGCTTCAGAAAGTCTTGCAGAAAGTCCTGTGAAACTACTTCAAAGTTTGCAAATTATACACTAGGGAGAGGAGGTGCCTAACCAGGACACAGTCTAGTGACCCACAGCAGGCAGCATCTGGGAGCAGGAGCAATGGGGGAGGGGAGGGGAACGGACAACACAAACCTGTCGAGCACCTTGCTGGCGCCACCGTCGTCAACGGACAAAAGTGCGATGGCGACGTGCTCAGGCGCAATGTAGTTGTGTCCCATCTTCTTCGAATGCTCAAGAGCGGCTTCGAAAACTCGTTTACTCCCATGAGAGAATGGAACTTCAGTGGCAGGGCCAAGGATGCCACCAGTGGTCCCGCCGACGACAGCAGCCGACTTCTCGTCTTGTAACAAACCCTTGACGGCCTCCCGCGCTCTCTCGATGGTGAGACCGGAGCCCAGATATCCCTGGCTCCCTCTCTCCTCCGCAATCAGTCCTAACAACAACTGCTCGGTTCCTACTTCCTTTCTCCCTAATGCTTTCGCTTCCCTTTGTGCAAGCATCACCGACTTGATAGCCCTCTCTGTAAACCTCTCAAACACGGCAGTCACTACTCCCCGGCTGGGCGCAGTTTTCTCGCTATCCCCAGCAGCAGCGAGATGAGAGTTCACTGCAACATCAAACCCGTCGGAGACAGACACAGGCCTCATCACATCTACACTGGAACTCTTTCTCAAACCCTCGTAATGCCGCAACGCACCGCATGTTGTTGTCGATGCTGCTGCTGCTGCTGTTGTTGCTACACCAAAGCCCCTGCGAACGGCAACTGCACACGAAGTCGGCAGCCGTCTCCCAGGCCGTCTATGCGATGTCCTTCTTGGTGAGCTATGGCGATGTTCGTTGTGAGATGTGGTCGACAAAGGACTGGTCAATACTCTTATTGCTGCCGCACTCGCCATTACCTCCATGTAATAAAACAAAGCTTACTACTACACAAACACAGACTCTGTCCTTCCTTCCCACACAGAATTCCTTCAAGCAACACAAGCAAAGATCACAGACCTCTGAGATCCACCGAAATCTCTCACAATCACAACCAGAAATCCTCCACCTTTGCTTTCTTCTCGACAAATTGTTTGTTCCTACTACACGAGGAGGAGGAGGAGGAGAAGAAGAAGAAGAGGAGCCTCCTCACAACTCCTCCAAGGAGTGTGCAAAATCACTCTCTTCTCGAACCCTTCAAAATCAGAAAATCCTCTCAATTTTCCACAAACTCCACCTCACAGACTCCAGACACAAACTACACCAAAACCATGAAAGACAAAAAAAACAGGAAAAAATAAAAATCAATAAATAAAATCCTCGCTCAGAAGTTCTTATTTCTCTCCAATTCGCACCTTCAAAGTTTGCAAGACGACAAATCTCCGTCGAAGAAAGCAAGCAAGCAAAAACAAAGAGTACTATTATTGTTCCAAGGCCGGTCTTCACAAATCCGGCATGAAAACAGAAACAGCGACAGAGCGGACCGGAAGAAAAACAAAGAAGAAGAAGAAGAAGAAGAAGAAGATGGCGAAAATGGACACGAAGAAACAGAGCAAGCAGCCGGTATCTTAGTAGTTAAGCAAACAAAAGAAAAAATCAGAAAAAAAATCAGGAAAAAAGGGGGGAAAAAAAGAGCAGAAGAATTTGGAGGAAGATGCAGCAACGAGGCGGCGTGCCGTGAGCAACGCAATGGAAATCGCAGCGGGAAAGGAAAACCACGAAGGTGCTGCTCGCGAGTGCCGATGACGACGAGAGAAGAAGAAGACGCAAGCCAAATGCAACGATGCGCGCAGAGGAAAAGGAAAGGACAAAAAGGGATACGACGCTTCCTTCCTTTCTTCCAACACTCTTTGTAATAAAGAAATAAAATTTCACACATTTCCTTTCCTTTTAAGCCAAAGTCTTGTGGGAATTTTGGGGGGGGGGGGGGGGAAGCCTTTTTCCCAAAAAATTTCAAAAGTAGGGGGGGGAACCA
>Ga0116231_10007919_pt1 | contig 19017 bp, 14 predicted proteins | sample S1TSphgellanicum_2_FD_89695 | JGI IMG/M metagenome (GOLD analysis project Ga0116231, IMG submission 89695) | Host-associated microbial communities from peat moss isolated from Minnesota, USA - S1T2_Fd - Sphagnum magellanicum MG | ecosystem: Host-associated > Plants > Peat moss > Unclassified...
TGAGAATCAAATTTTCCTTTTGAGATCGCATCTGTATGGAAGTGCATGATAGGGGTTGTGAGTTGTCGAATTGCTGTGTGGATGTGTTTGACAGTCTGTGAATTATTGAGGAGTCAAGGAGGATAGTGAGAAGCTCTGAGTGTTGGGCATGGAAGGTTATTAGCGGGTGTGAGCTCGATCTGCAGAACGTCGATGTCAGGGTCCGCATCAGTGGGTGTATGAGTCGTCTGTTTTCACTAAACCCTTTCTTTTGGCTACAATGTCACTTATATCTACATAGCAATTCTCATCAAAATCTTTCTTTCTAAACCTAAAACATGAGAACTAGCTCAGCAAATCAAAGAAACAACACGTTGTAGAAGAATCAAACATAATTTGTATTCAAATTCAACACAAATTCCAACATATGTCACACATGTTTAGAGACCTTCAAAGATGTATGGGAGTGAAAAGCTACAATAATGTCCTCGCTAACTTCATTGACTCTAAATAGTGAATAAAGGTCAAGTTCAAACATTAACCAACAAATTGAATGTCTAGATCGCAAAACCAAAAATCACAAGAAGACTTGGCTATGGTGCTAATTAGTTTAACAAAACCTAAACTGAAGGAGAAGACCAGGAAACCAAGAAGAAAGAGGAACATAAACAAAGAAAGAAAGAAAACCCAAACAAGGAAAGGGGAAAGAAACAAGAAAAGCAAAACTGAAAATCTTCAAGAGCATGATCTTTTGAGGACAAAATGAGCTTTGAAATGCTTAGATCACTTAGGTGAGAATCCTTTGTAATAATTCATTTCACAATTTATGTATTCAAAAACGAAACATATACATAATTAATCTGATGCAAAGAATTTCGGAGATCATCACTCTTCAAACTTGGCAAATGTCAAAAGAGTGGAAGATTGATTTTCAACAAGAGCGCTTCCAAAGTGTGTAGGACTTTGTCACAAATTGTTCTTTGTGGCTTGTCACATTATCATCATTGTGCAAATGTGATATAGTCAATTTTTCATTTTTCACTTTATCAATATAATCTATGCCACAAACACCTATGAACCTCACAAACAAATTACACCCATCCATGTATATTCATAGGGACTTGCTATGAATCACAAGTTTATATCTATTCCCATTCCTAGCAATGCACTTCATCTTACCCATTTCACTTTCACATAATTGTTTGAAACATGTAATTATTGGAATTAGGTGTGTGATTATTGGGATCATTTGCTAAGAGCATGTGGTACAAATTCAAACAACAATGAAAGCCTCATGAGCATAAGAGAAAATAAATAGGAGCTCAATGCATGAATGAAGAGGGAATACAAGGGAACAACCTCTTTAACAACCCCAAGATTTCATTTGCTTGAACTTGTGTTCTTTGTGGTGATGCATGGCCAATTCTGCAACCCAAACTTCCACTTCATCAACAAATTTGCACAAACCTTTCCATGCACAAATCAGCCATTACATGCAAGAGAAAATCCAAACTTCCTCACAGGACACACAAGATTACCAGTGTCATTGTAAGTACGTGTGGAAAATAACCTGTTTGCAAACATAAAGAACATATGCTGGTGAGAGTGGCAAGGGCAGAAGACATGATGGGTTATCTTTCTGCAGTCTTGTACATCATGCTGAAGTTGTAGTAGCTTGAAGAGGAGAAATAAAACTTGTACGTAGGTGCTTATCACAATACAACAGCAGCATCAGACCAAATTGAGAGTACAATTCTCTACCACTTACCACCAGTTTAGGGTAGGGTTGTCATCTCCACAGAGTTCTGTCCCTCACCAAAAGAGCTATACACTGTGCCCATTGTGCATGACAAAACACAATTCAGTTTGACACAGGCTGAATTAAGTGGGTAGATGAGAGACAAGGATCCATCAGAGAGATGCATAACACTTGAGGCAAATGTGTGATTGCACATTCTCTTCCAGCTCTGCAGGCTTCCTGATTATACAGATCCAAACTTTGAACATCTAGCAAGTGAGATATGGCCAACAGAAAAAATGTTTGTTTGAAATTTCCATGACAAGTTCATGCCCTGCAGCTTGAAATTCCATAACATGGCTTGAGGATGGAAAGACGACCTCATCAAACCAATAGAGATTGAATCAATCAGATCCCTGGTTGGTGACTGATATGATGGGATGGCATGTGTTAAAGCAATTGTCTGCTTGATGTTCTCCAAGCATTTGATCCTCTAAACTGAACTGCAGACAATGCCTCACCACTACATGTCAAGTGTTCTTGCATCTGTCTATTTGCACTTGAGCAATACAGGTGCTAAACACTTATTGAGAGCTTAGAGACCCAACCCAAAAACTACATCAGATCAAGATCAAGTGTACCACAGATTTCACCAGAATATCTCTTATATTCACTCCTGGTTCTGGATTGCAGAGACCTTCTGGAGAGAACAAGAATTACTATAAAGAGTATTACAAAGCAAGGCCTGCTCACATACACATCAAATCAAAGGACATAACCATACCTGAAAACAGTCAGACTGAAAACATACATGAACCCAAAGTTGGAACTCACAGGAAAGCAGAGATTGAACCAGAAGAAAAATGTGAGTATGATCGCTGTGTTTCCTCAATTTGATACCCCAAAAAATCCAAGATGTAGAAATTGATAAATCTGCCATGTGAGATATGATAGGGCCTTGATGAGAACTCTAACATTGGCAGAAACATCAGGTCTGATGTACCCTGAAGGAATTAGCACACAAACAACACCTGAGCATTTCTTTGATCAGCTGCTAAGAATAAGAATACATATACATTTTAAAACAATGCAATAAGAGCATCTCCACCACACCGCATGAAACATGCATTTATACTAACTTCTGCATGAACTTCTTATGCATTATGATAATGTGAAACTCACTAATGTGCAATACAAATCATTAGGATAATGTGACAAAAAAGAACACCTTGAAAGTGAATTGATTGTTGTGGATTGTGAATTAATTTCTTTGGGTTGGTTGATGATTGTGCTTGGCTCACATCTGAGAGATTTAAATAGGTTCTCAGTTTTTCATTTTCATGTTTATGGGTGGGGACAAATGAACACTAAACATTACACTAATAAGGTAACAACTCATTTTAGTGTTATGCAATGGAGATGTTGTAATAAGGTCAAAAACCTTAATTCAAGTGATGATGGTACATTGGAGTTATAGTTTGAGGGAGAGTTGATTTAGATTCCACTAAGGGGCGTTGTTTTGGACCACAATTCCATGTCAAATTCTAGGTTGATATCATTGAAAAAACACGTTCCAAATGCATTATTCATTCCTAAGGAAAAAAATTGTTGATGGCTTGGCATGGCAAAGCTTTGACGATGCATTGAGCACTTTAGAAGAACAAGGGAATGGCTCTTTTGTGGATTTATGTGTGTAAGATAACTCTCGCCTATATGAAAATGAATGAATCTTTTGCCCTTAATAATGTATTGATGTGAATTGCCATGTCATTACCACATTTCTTTAAAACAAAGAGCTAAAGAACACCTTTGATTGCTTAGACTTTCTTTATTATTTTTGAATATATTTGAGTCTTGCCTATTCTTTTTGGATCACCATTATAAACCTTACACCCAAGTAGGGGGTTGCCTTTGACAATCTTTTATATCCAATCCAAGGCAACAAGCAACAATGGGTATGTTATCTAACAAAAATAATGTCTCAATGATTACACTCAGGATGCTTAAATTTGTGTGGACCAATTTGCAAAATGATGGTTACAAATCTATGGAGATTGTTTGAAAAAAGAAATAATTTGGGAAGCATTTTAATTGATAAATGTTTTTAGTGCAAGAAATTTTATGAGGTTGTTTTGCCAAGGATGTCAATGGGATGGTGAAGTCCATGTGCAAGCATCATGACACATCTTAACATCATTATAAATATGTTCTTCTTGAAACCTTGAAAGGGCTTTGGAACATTGGGTTCGATTCTAACTTTTGAGATTGTATGTCATATTTTCCCATATATATTTTCATTCCAGCCTAGCTCCAAGCTTAATGGTATCAAGCTATGTATAGTAACGCTATGTGATTTGAAATGAGTTCTACATTAAGTTATGGATTCTTAAAGGCTGAAATAAGGGTTTCAACATAAGCATGAATATGATGGTCAAATATATTGTCAATGATAATATAAAGTTATGAGTTATGACCACATTGATTTTTTTCATATTCTTTTTGTTTTGCTAGAATATGGTTACCTCCAAAGTGTTGTGGAGTATCCCTTGCAATTTTTACAACATTAAAGATTATTTTATTCCTAAAGCAAGAAATTTGGCTTTGAAATGTGAACTGGAATGTTTTTTCTAGGAGTTCAGTCTTTATTTTGGATGGTTTTTTCAAATTCAAGTAAAAAAAAGATGTAGAAAATGTTGTGGAACTTGTTACACCTTGCCTCCAACATGCTAATTTTGTTGTTCTTATGTCAGGTACTCCAACTATTCAAATTTCATGCATAACCGAGGTGAATCTTGATAGGGATATCAAATGGACAATAAGCATGTCTTTTATTGAATGTTTGCTCCTACATACAATTTTGCACAAATGGACTAATTATGAACATTGATGTTGTCCACTATTTGTCTAAGAAGTTGATATCTCCTCTTGTTACCTTATTATCAATAGAACCTAAAATTGAATACCTATGTGGCATTTCGCAACATTAATCTTAATGTTTAACAATGACTTGGCCCATGAAATTAAGGTTTACATTTTGACAAGGTTAATTTAGATGGGCATTTATGTGAAAGGTTTTTGGACATTTTGAAATATGTGGATCAACCGTGACATGTTTGGTTGCCCATGACTATCTCCTTTTATCATTCTCATTAGTTTTCTTGTTCACAAATGTCATATTTCAAGTTGATCAAAGACAAGTCCTTGTTACGCATGGAGGGACATCATGGTAGGTGGTTATTGCCATAAATGTAAGTGTTGAAGTTCCTTCAATATGGATTTTCAATTGTTGTTGTTATTGTTCAAATTGCTCTTCAATTCTCTTATGTGGTTTAGTTTTTTTACATATCATAGTTTGGGGAATCTTATTTTTTCATGCTTGTTGTTGGTTATTGTTATATCTTGTTCGATCTTAAATTTCCATAATCTCATTATTAGGGATTTTTTAATAAAAAATCAAGGTTCTTTTAAATCCCAACAATTGAAAAATTATCACCAATTATGAAGATGTTTTAAATCCTCTTATACATCAATTGTTTTCTAAATTAAAATTGAATTGCATGTGGATTTTGTGTGGAAGCTAGCACATGCAATAATAGAACATGCCATCAAACTAGAATGGGCTACTAATCATTGCATTAATGTACTTCTAGACTTGATCAAAATCAAAGTTACTTAGATTGTGCAAGACACCATTGCCATTGTTATCAAAGGATACCCAAATATGTATGTGAATAGCCCCCTTATTGTGATTATTATGTTGTCACCTCCATTCATGTTATAACATTTGGAAAAAAAATTAGTTTCTTTTGGTTGTATTAGGTACGAGTTAATTATTGCAAGTCTCTATATGAAAGCATGGACATGCTTGATGAGCTAGAAGTTAAGGTACTCTTGGTTACCCTTTTCCAAAGCTCATTAAAATTTGAATGTGGTAGTTTGACATTGTGCTAAGGCATATACATTTTGTTAATTGATTCAAGAGTATATATATGGATGTTTTCATCTTTTTTATATTGTTAGTCACCACATCAAGGAATCGTTTTCCTTTTTCAACCTAATAAAATGTTTAATATAATGGATAGTTCAACCACCTTTCACCATTTATTGGTTTTGGGGTTGAAATGTTGCCAAGTTATGACTTCAACTATCTACCAAAGGTTGACTAAAATGTGCACCTTTCATGAAGGTAATAAACATAAACTAGAAAATGCAAGCATCAATGAAATGGGTTTTTAGGGAATATAATAAGTTTATTGACAACATTCATGAATCTCTAGAAATTTTATTTAAGATGTTTCTCAAAGATCATGAACAAGTTTAGTTGCAAGTGTTAATAATTGGTAACAAACTTTTCTTTGAAAAACATTTGATACATGTATCTCACCATTTATGTGTTGTTTATGAATAGATTTGATTTTATATCCTCATGGGCCCATCCAAGTGACCCATGTAGGTAGTGTTTTCATTGTTTATATTTTTTAAAAAATTTAGTGACGATGACTCATTGGAATTAGTTTAGGTAAGACAGCTTTAGATTCCTCAAGTCATCATAAATTGGACAATTCCAAATAAAAATTTGTTAGCTCATTCCCTAGTGAAGAGGAACGAAAAGGTGTCTTTTCATATTATGTATTTTTTTTTTTTTCCAACAACATATTCATAAGAAGATATCGAATACATTTTTCACCAATTTGCATACCAATTTTCTTTAATTGAATTTGAATTCAATTCAATTCAACTTAATCCAATTATTGAATTGGAATTGAATATAGATTCGATCAAATTTAATTAAAATTCAATTTCACATAGGAAGGAATTAGTTTTATTTCAACAACACTTGGAAATTTGTTCTTGCTCCACAATGATATTTCTTGTTTCCTTGTTTCTCAACGTTTTTAAAAATAATAAGGATTTATTGCATGTTACACATTGCATCATATCATCATTACCCTTTGGCTCAAATTCATCTTTCTCAAGGTTATTTCAACATTTCATGTCATTGACATATGAACATGACATAAGTTTTCTATGTTTGGGCATGAACATATTTTTTCTCCTTCATTGTGATTTGCATTTACTTAAGGTGTTAAACACCAACTGATGTTCACCTCATTATGTGTGCATTATGTGAAAAGAAACAATTGAAATAATTAATGGACCAAAAAGAGAAAGATGTATTATTTTCCTCAATACTTTTCTTATGTTTTTAAAGTTTTGGTTACAAATTTGTTTTGATATATGTTTTGATAATTTGATTAAATGCATCATATCATTATTATATGGTGCATGTTCTATGATACCAAACCATTTATACTTTTATAATAATTTTTTCAATGACATGAATATTCATTTTTCAAAAGAGAAAAAAAAAACCTAAGCATTTAAAATTTGCATATTTGTGAAATTATTTAACCAAATGAAGCAAAAGATAAAATCATTTGAAAATGCAATAATACAAAAGAAATTGATCAAATAATGGTTGAAGAGGTATATTTGTGAATATTTTTATTTTTGAAATTCACATTTGACATTTTTTATTTCTTACAATCAATCTTTAGAAAAATTGAATAAGGATTTATGAATGTTTACAAGACAAATTCTAAATGAAAAATGTCATTTATCATTGTTACATGATTACATACATAATATGAAAAAATAAACTAAAATATTTTATGAAAAAATTAATGGTTATTAACTATCTATTGAAATAATGATATGTTTCACTATCCAAATTTTCCTATCATAAATATATAAAAATATTTTTGCATGAATTTTCTATTGAATAAAAAATATCTTTCTATGTATTCATGATTGATTAAGTTTTTGTCAATTAAGTCATCAATAGTGATCCTTTGATTAGTTTCTTTTGAATATCATTAATTATATGGATTGATGACCAACATTATCCTCATTACAAATGTCATTGCTTGATGATAAATCCTAAATAAACTTAGAATATAAAAAATAATGATATCTTGTTATATGAATTTACAATATCTTTGGAACTAATAGAAACCTTTAAAATTATTATTGACATTATAATATAAGATTAAAATGTTGTTATAAAACAAACATGATTTCATGAGATGAAATGGTTTGTATGCGTTTTAAAATTCATTTGATGATCCTTGTCCTTGTTGCAAATACGACCTTCTCAAAAAAACAATTCATCTTGTTTATTGCATAATTTATTGTAAATGGATGTGATTTTTATATTTACAATTTATTTATTAATTTAATACCTTGGCATCTTTGACATTAATTACATTAGCTGCAAAAAAATTACAAATTACAACAAAAAAATTCAAAGAAAAACAATTTGTGAAGTAGAATACATAGTTTTTGGAATATTCAAGATTTATTTTGGGACACAAAAATTTCAAATTTCATGAATTATTCTACAAAAATGTGTTGAATTTTCATTTATACTATAGTATTTAAAAGTACTTAAATAATCTTGAAAATATTATGAATCTATTAAATCATGTGTGTTTTTTACATCCTGTGAATATGTTGTGAAGGTTATAATTTCCTCTTGATCTGTGTTATTAATTGAATTAAAAACATGGGAGGATGAATAACTTGTTGGCATACAAACTTTACAAGAAGGAAACAAAACAAATAAATTGAAGAGAAAAAAAGAAAATGTTAAAAAATGATATAGTTTGTGCACAAATCATCAATACTTGCAAATTGGGTGCAAATTGAAATGGGCAAAACTTGGAAAACCATAAATGTTGATTTTTTCAATGTTTTGAATCATAAAACTTTGCCACTTTCTTGTGTAGTTTCAAATTATACATTACTCAAAGATTTAATATTTTGGTTAAATCAATTGCATGTTAATCATAAATCACTTGTTTTTCAACCTATTATCATTATGTATCACACCAAAGTTTTGAGTTTTTTCTTTGCCTGTTGTTTTTAAAAGTGTACGATTCACATTCAAATGCATTTTTGTTTCATCTTTTCATTCAACAAATACATTTTACAATTTAGGGTTGCCTTAAACCTTATCAAATAATACATTTTTGTTCGAAAAATGAATATTAAATTCTAATTAAAGTTTTCAACCTATACATCATGATTGCAAATTTTCTTAAATGTTTTTAATTTCAACATGTTATTTCATATGAAAAGAGTATCATGTTTTAATGTACTTTAGACCATTAAACCACACTCTACATTCATAAAATTTTTATTCGATTTGATATTAATTACTTTTCATAATGTTCATAATTCCAACAAGTGGTAACAATAATTTTAACATGTTGGGTAGATTTTGGTTTGTATTGAAAAATAAATTTACAATTAAATCAATATGAAATTTCATTATAAATATAATTTTTAAACTGATTTATGAAGATTTTTTAAATAACTAATTTTTGGTATATTTGATTGAATAATTATTTAAATAATAATAATAATAATATAAATTTACATTGATCATTTTATTATTAAATCACATATGAAAACATAAAAATATTAAAACTCATTTTTAAAATAATATTTTAATGGATATTTTTTTAATCAAAATTAAAAATATATTCAAATCAACATTGAAAATGATATATACATCAAAACATCTTATCAAAGTTGATAGGTTTACATTATTTTTTATCAATGTCATGTTTATAAAATTAGTTAGATTTAATAAACTTATTTTAAACATCAAATTCATTAATTTGAATTTTGTATTACTATGCATTACCAATGACGATATAAACTATTTTATTTTATTTATTATGTTTTCATGCGGTTTTCAATAATTTTTCATTATTTATGTCAATGTCAAATTTAATTTAAATTAATATACATTTCATGGACATGACAAAAAACATGTTTATTCTTTTCTCATAGGAAAAAGAGTGAGGTAGCTATAAAATGGAAGGTATTATTAGAAAATTTGGAAGGTAATTATTAAGGAAGTTAATAAGGAAAAATTAATTATAAAAAAAAGAAGTAATTAAGCTTGAAAATGAGGGAATTATTTTAAAAATTGTCTTTGGAGTGGTCCATGGATGACCATGCAAAAGATTCCAAAAAATCCCCCATATACTAGTTCCAATTACTTGTCACTGGAATTTAGTGGGAAATGGCATTTGACAATCTTTTAATATCACCTCCACACATGACTTGGCAGCTAGACATTTTATTTTGTCCCTTTTAACCACCCTTTCATTAAAATGGGTAAATATTTTTTCCCTTTCTAATTTTTTTCTTATCACTTCAATTGAATATATTGGCCCTTTCAACTTTGATCCCATTTAGAATTAATGAAGATTTGATCTATCATTTCAAAGTTTTATGAGCTTTTAAACCATTTTGCTTATTGTTAGGTCAAGTTTTTGAAAGGTCCTCAAATAGGATTTCAACTTAACAAATTTTTTCAAACTTAAATATCCTTATAATTAGTCAAAATTCAAATCAGTGCAATGTTTTGATTTGAAAATGACCTAAGTTTTGTTAACAAAAAAACACACCTAAACAACACCATAGATGATAAAAAATGGAGAAAAACAAAAAGATAGGAATGTTGACAAGGAATGACAAAATGACAACAAGAAATAATAGGAGTGTTGAAAAGGCACATTGGAAACACCAAAAATGCGAAGTTAAACATGAAAATTTTCTTTTTTTAGGCAATAGAAGGCATCAAAACCTTGAAGATTGAAGGCATTATATATAATGTTGAACAACATTGAAAATTACATAAGGGATGTTGTATGTGGGCTTTAGGGTTGAAAGTATTTTATATTTATATTTTTAAAACCAAGGATCATTGGGAAGCATAGGAAGGACATTGGAGGACATCATAAAGGCCCCCAAAAAAATATTTTTAAAGTAATGAAACATATAAAAAAAGACAGAATGGGTGTTACTAATATTAGTGTTTTAGTAGGTGAAAATGAAATCAAATACTTTAAAATTTATGAAAATGAAAATAATTTCATGGGTAATCTATATGATAATGGATTACCAATTTTTGGTAAGGAATTATTTTTAAAATAAATTTAAATCTATTAATATTTTGACTGTGTGTCAATTGACCACCACTAATAACATGAAGCAATGTGAAGCCCAAGTGATTTGAAAATGACAATTTAAAAAAAAAACTAATATAATTATATTGTAACAACTTTTTGGATCACAACAATTAAAACAATTTGAATGTTAACTTGTCAATAATGGTTTCTAAAAAAACTACCCATGATAATCAATCATGTTCTACCATATCATTTTAATTAGCCAACAAATGCTTTAGAAATATTTATTTGTAAACAATCAAGTGGATGAGTGTTGGTCATTTTATTGTGAACTTGTATTTAATCCTAATTTGTGAGATTGAATGCATATTGTGTACTAGGGTCTATTATCCATTGACTCTAAGGTTTGACCTCTTTTCAAACTATTTATATTTTAGTATGTCCATTTCCTTTTTGCCTCCTCATAATTTGTCACAATTCCTAAAGGACTGAATCACATGTTTTTAAGCTCACACACAACCAATTGGAACTTGGAAGTTTCATGTTTTCTTTGTGATTTTTTAATGCATTGGCCCTCAATTTTCATAAGATTTATCAAGAATAAATCCATGAGTTGCATTAGCCTGCTTGGGGAAACAACACATTATATATGAAAGGGAGGGAAAGGTTCCCAAGTGTGAATTTCCATTTTCAAACTTGGTTATGTAATAACAAGCTTTAATGATAAGATGTTAGATAGTTTTATCATGATATTGTTTAAATTTCAAGCAATGAACTTGATGACATCTTAGTAAAGAAACACATGTCCCAATATGTTAACATTAAAATGGTTTCAACCTATAATCTATGTCATGCAACCTATAATCATCTATATTTCTTCTCTTGGAACCACCTCAATCCAAACCAAAGACTCTTCAAAGCACATGACTTCATAAAGGCGGCAATACCATATTGGCAAATTTGTTTTTTAATCTCTTAACATGGCATCTTTGTTTCAATTTCCTTTCTTTCTTACTTCTTTGTTAGATCTAATTCAGCTCACCAAATTCATGTTGTTCATAAGTAGGCAACTTCAATGCCTTTTAAATTTCACCCACAAAACTAAACAATCAACCCTCCGTGAAACAACACACATAGGTAAGTCAAGCGATAGGCTAATGACTTTGAATTCCAAATTCTAAGCAAAAACATGTAACTTTGTTTTATGAATATAAAAATTTGATTCCTAACTTTTGGAACAATTGTGTTGAACATAAAATAAATGATCATCAGTAGTAGTGTGAGGCATTGTGGAACCCAAATGGGTAAAGAAACATTCTTAAATGCATAACTAGAATCCTTGATAACAAGAAAGAAATCAAATAAACAAATATAACAAAAATAATGTGCCAAAACCTTCTTTGTTAGTATGAGGAGGTTGCAAGTTGCAAGGTTGAAATTACATAAAGAAATGTTAGGACTTGTACACCCCTCAATAAAATTAGAGAAAACATGTGTTAAAAACTCCGGATTCTTGTTAAAAGAAGCATGTGACAAAGACTCCAAACTCTTGTTAAAAGTTCCGTGCAATTTGCATGTCATTGGCATGGTAGGTGTGCAACATTTTAGAATGTAGATGAATGGATAATCCCATCCATCCTAGTTCACCAAGGCAACATTCAAACCAATTCAATGCACCTATGCCATTGCTATATGCCTATGACAACATGTAAGTGCCAATCTACTACATAGTACCAGAACAATTTCGACAACAAATTGTCGAATAATTAATTAAATCTTAAATCTTAACTTTGGCACTTGGTTTTTTAATTCTGAAATTTTCAGTAAGAAATGGATATATAAAATAATAAACAGACTTTCTTCAAGGTTGTGGAATAGGGTAGTGTGTCCAAACAATTTGAGTCTTAAGTCTTAGTACTTGAAGGTTTGCAATTCAAACCTTAACAGTTGAACTTTTGGTTTTATTAAAATTTCGAAAGAAATGTTAAATAATTTTTTTAAAAATTGGCAAAATGAAAAGTAATTTAATTTATGCCAAATATGTTTTTAAAAATGATATATTAGAAAAAAAAACTCCTTAAAAGCTCCCATTCTAGCACTCTTATTTTTTGGCCACATAGGTTTTTGTTTTCACACCTAGACACAGGATTATTCCTCCACATACCATGTAGGTATGTATATTTGTGCATATTTTCTACACATATGTACAATATATTTTTAGAATTTTTATATTTGTGCATATTTTCTACACTAATATTATAAAAGAAATTCTAAAATCTAGAAGTATAGGGGAAGGCCTGCTCCCTGAAGGTCAAGGTCCCCTAATTTGAGGGTGGTGGTAGGCTGACCCTGAAATTAGGGGCCCATTTGCATTAAAAAGTATCTAAAGGCAAAAGAAGAATTATAGAAACTCAAATATTTCACCATGCAAAAATATATATCTTCAAAAAATCCTCTAAAAGAAACCAAAATCCTTCAAGATATTATTATAACTCTATTATAACTAATCTCAAGTTTCAACACAACCCAAAATATATCATCTTTCAAAAATCCTCATATAAAAATAGACCTATTATTATTACGTAGGGGCCTATAAAAAATCCCTTAAGCTACTATACTCTATAATGAATCTAAACACAATATCCTTCCCTCGGTAGGCAAAGCCAAAAAAAAAAAAACCCTTGTAGCCTAGTAGAACTACTTACTACTTCTTATGCACACATGAAAGATTCAAGGTTGTCATGTTTGAAATTACAATTTCATGTGGCCTTGAACCAAAAAGCTTTCTATTATTCTTTAATTGTTACCCTCACAAAATCCATAGGCGGCCAAGAAGAAGAAGAAGAAGAAGTCGCAATTGGGGTGCTTGCACCATCTTCAAAGGCCTCTTCCTTTTACACCTCGAGATTTTGAAATGGCTACACAATCCATATTCCAAGTACCATTTCTCAAGTTTAGGGTTTCACAAGTTTTGTGAGCTTAGAGCAAGTGGGTCTGTCCACCCACCCACATCACCTCACCTATTTGGGGATGTACAAGTACTCTAAAGAGTTTAATTGTTTCCTCGGCCCCATCCATAGACATGGAAAATATCTCATTCTAAAAAAAAAATTTCCAATGATACCCAAGGATCCTCTGAATGTGTTCCCCAAGTTCCCATGTGTTCCCCAATCTATTCCCAAATATCTAGGTTTATTCTAGGAATTATTTTATGTAGCCAAAGTGAGGATCATAGATAGGAAGATGCCCAAAAAAAAAAAAAGTGGCAATCATCCCTAGGAAGATTTTGTTCCCAAATCTGGCCCTGTAAACTAGATATGAAATATCAATATTTAATCATCCTTTTATATTTTTGGCTACACACTCAAATCTGGATATTTTCTACTATTTTTTAATTTTTTTCCTCACTTATGGTGATTGAAAACCTCCAAAAAGCTTTCAATTTGGAATTTCTGATTTAGAATTTTGTTTCTTGGTGGATTTTTTTTTAAATTTATTTTTAAAAAAATGTTGTCCCATCTAGCACCTCACTTTATTCCATATCTTTTACCCAAAAGTCTACCCTTGTTTATAAAATTGTATAACAAAGGGTTACATAATCTTCTATTTTGGGAGTGTTCATCATGAAATGTTTTGGTGTTATGGGCCAATCAAAGAGACCCAACACAAAGAAAAAGATTTTTGAACGGGGGAAGAAGACCCCATAACTAATTAATAAAACTAATAATAGGTACCCATACTCAAAGAGTAGTGGTGCAACTATTTGTAAACAACTTCCAAGAAATGTTTTTTTAGTACCTATTTCCTTTTAGTTGTTTAAATTTTTTTAAATTACAGTATTTCAAGTGGGCTTTTTATTTATTTATTTATTTAGTTTTTATATTGTCAAAGGGTGCTAGTTTCACAAGTGTTAATGCATTCCAAGAGGAGTAATATTTCTTTTATTCTTGGTAAAGAAATCACACAACACTTTATTAGCTTTATCCTGTACATTTCTAATTCTCAGGGCGACCACAAGAAGCCAAGTGCTAAAAGACAAACCCCTCAAAATAAGGAAATCCCAGGTTGTTTTACCAAAAGGGGGATCTTCATATCTTCTTCACCCTTGAAGGTCAAGCTCCAAACCAAAAGGCTCAAATGGCAAAATGCACTTCAAGCCTCAAAACTCCTCCTCATGCATCATTGTATGAGATGGAATAACTAATAACTTAAGGGGGGTTAGGGTGGGGACTCATATCATATGGCAAAGCTTAAATTATGTTTTGCATCTTGGGACACTTAGTGTAAAGTTTGAGATCTACATACATACGTCAAATGATCAATTTTTTGTAGTATTAAATAGTTATCTAACTTATTTTTTTATTACCCTATTATTATTTTAATATATACATATTAAAGTCATCCTATATTAATTATAATCTATTATTTTAAACTATTACATAATTTATATTATAATTAAATTAATTATTTGAATAAAATATAACCTATTTTTAAACTAATAACTTACATTTTTATCTAACAATCAATATATTGCACCTTATATTTTAAATCAGATTTTTTTTTTTATATACTAGTTTTTGCAATTTCCCATTGTATTGTATTGGCTTGGTCATTACCCTATAAGTAAAGCATTAGCAGCAGGGCATTACACCCCAGAATGGCCTAGAAGAAGAGGGATTGCTTCTTTTGGAAAATGCAACTTCACCTATTTCATGGAGCAAGAAGAAACCTCAAAAGGTTATCACTTATAACATGTTTTTGCTTACACTTCCATATGGCCAAAAACAAGCTAAAATTACATAATGTACAAAAATGGTTCAAGATTCATTGTGTGGACATAATAAGCTGCACCTCATCAACCTTGTAGCCTAATTTTATCTGTGGGTCCCTTCTTACATGAGTGGGGGAACTTTGGTTTTTAGCCACAATGGTGATCATCCCTAGGAAGATTTAGTCAAATATGGCTATAAATCATAAATAAAATGAAAATATTTTAATCATCCTTCTATGTTTTTGGCTACATAATGAAAATCAAATATATGAGTTTGACAATTTTTCCTTTTCTTTTCTTTTTTTTTTCCCCTCATTTTTGGTGACTAAAAACCTCCAAAATCACTTCTTTTTCAAAATTTGAATTTCTCTATCGGGTGAAATTTCGCCTGTAAAAAAAGAAGGCTAATATGAAGCCTTAATCCTCTTTCCACATTGCCCATTATGAAGAAAATACCTTAGCGAAGCCTATCTTAAGTTGAATGAACACAATCCGACTTTATAACTTGCCAATGAACACAATTGGACTTTGTAAATTGCCTATATAGGTACCCATGCACAATCACCCATTGACCCAAATCAAATTCATTGGACCTTTAAAGGTAAAAAATGTCATGGAGGAAACAAAATTTTGTCAAAGACAATTCATTGGTAATTGTAGTACTTAATTATGTTTTGTACATGTGTAGAATTCAAGAAACATTGACATAGAGGAATGGAGAGTATTAGGTAGTTGAATGTGGGCAACACCACATATTCACATTTTAGATACAAGTCATAATAACAACTATAAGTTACTTCTAAATGGCATTGGGTAGTTTGCATTTAAAACTAGTGTGGCATGTGCTGTTGGCCCAAGTGTTACCACATCCTCAACTGATTTTTCCTTCCAAAACCTGGTTTTTCGGAATTTATTTGAAAATTTTCACGCTTAAAAATCAATACCTCCCACATTCTGAATCCAAATCTTACCAAGTAAATTCCATTAAATCCTGCTCATCAAAATCTCTCCAACAACACCAAAGTCACATTCCAATTGCTCTGAAATTTTCAGCTACAATTTAATTTAATTTTCAGTGAAGAAATCATTCAATATTCAAATTTTTTTGCAACAACACCAAAGTCACATTCCAATTGCTCTGAAATTTTCAGCTACAATTTAATTTAATTTTCAGTGAAGAAATCATACAATATTCAATTTTTTTTGCAACAACACCAAAGTCACATTCCAATTGCTCTGAAATTTTCAGCTACAATTCAATTTAAATTTTCAGTGAAAAAATCATTCAATATTCAAAAACTTTTGCACCGTAAGTCCAAACGTCATGGAACCAAGCCCCATGCACCCCACCCCTCCCTCATCAAGAGCTCTTCAAAGAAACCAAGAACACAATCTGAAGCATCACGGTTCAGTGGGTCTCATAACTACAATACAAAACAGAACAAAACAAAACTACCTTCCTTCATAGATGGATCATTGCACATCAAAATGTTTGACACAAATATGATGGTGACACACCCCCTTAACCTTGCCAAATGTTATTGATTGTACTTGCATTATGGAAATTCCCCATTATGAATGAACTTGTGATAAGAGCTTCACAATTTCCCATATGCATTCCCTTCCTCATTCCTCATAACTAGGTCCAAGTAATGGGAATCTTTTCACACGTTGAGACATAATGTTTCATTGGTAGGACAACCATGGCCACTCATTTGCACATAACAAACAAGAATATGGATGGAATGCAAGTTGACCCAACTTGTAATTGAGGCTCACCACAAATTGGACTATTATTAAAAAAAACACATTATTTTCATATGTATAAATTTTAAAACTCTCCATCATGGGCCCCCCTCCTCCTCATCAAAATGGGGAAAGTTCAAAAGTCAAAATTCCCCCATGGTATTCATTTCATTCGGTAAATGTCTTAAAACTTTACACAACCCCAATTTCATCAAATATTTTGTGTGGAGTTTGTGTGTTTAAAGGTTTCTTCTTTCTTTTCTTTTTTTGTCTTGGTGAAAGTTTTGGGAAAATTGTGATGTAATTTTAGTATATGTGTTATGTAATTTTTTTTAAATTTAAAGTAAACGTATAGCATGAAAGTTTTTTTAACTGTTGGTGATTTTCATTGGTGTGAGATGGTGAAGAGACATCTCAAAGTTGAATGGTGTGAGAATTAAATGGCATGGTCAAATTAAATCATGATCCAAATTTAAGTGGTCTTATCTAATTCCTCATGAAACTTGGAAGGCAAGCCATCAAGTGCATGTGGAGAGGAAAAAAAGGTAATTTAAAATGCCCCAATGGGTGTAAATAATCTCCTTGTATAAGACAAACACCATGGTTCCATGGTTGAATTTTTTGTTATATTAGCAATGGGCAAACAATCTTATTTAGGGATCACATGCTTAACTCTTGCAAAGACACATTTTTCTATACAATTTGTAACTTGCCACTTTTGTGCAATCAAGTTGAGCATTTTTAGTTGCCTATTTTGAGATGAACTCTCACAAGACCAACACTTATGATATTCTTTTTGCCTTCCCATTGCTCTCTCTCCTTTTGAATGTGGGGAACACATCCCCCCCCCCTCCTCTTTTTTTCCTCCTCCAATCACCCTCTCCTTTGAAATGGGTGGATAACTCTTTTTTCTTCTCCAATAATCACCCTTTCCTTTGGATTGGGGAGAAAATCTCTTCTTTTCTCCTCCAATGGTCCTTGGCCTTTGCAATTGGTAGACAATTTTATTTTCCCCACTTCAACTAGGCTCCCTTTCCTTTTGGAGTTGGCAAGTGGGTAAGTTGTGTTGCAAGGGGACAAAAGCAGATCTATAAATAGATTTGTAAACGGATATGATAGGTTGGTTGATATGTTTGAAGGCCTAGGTAGTTATTGATGTCCATGCTAATTAGTTAATGTGGTCAAGCAAACAAAAGTGAAAGCATTTATGGACATCATCACATTTCTTTTGGAATGGGAGTTTCATTGATTAAACATAACCTTGTTTTGTAGTGTATTTTACATGAAATTACAATACAACAGCAACAGTTCCAACTAGAAGAATATGATGTGAGAGAGATTTTTTACATGTTTAAATAAGAAATCAAACTTATTTTAGGTCATGATTTTAAAATTCAAAGTAGCAAATTATACAAGCTAAAGTTTTGAATGTTCAAATTATGTCACAATTTGTTTGTTGGTATGTATTGGAATGAGTGATTTTGTTTTTACAATTTTGTGGTGTCGCTGAAATGGCAATCATCCACAAGTAAGTAAAGACAATATAGGAGATACTCAAAATATGAAAGTAAAAATTTGTGAGCCCCCTGTCATATTGTATTCAAATGAGCTAAAATTTGACAATTCTGTAATAAAATTTTCGTTTTTTGGTGATTTTTTTCAAAAAAAGGAGAATTTGTGACAGAATCTTCCTTTTCAAAAAAAAAAAAAAAAAAAAAAAAAAAAAAAAAAAAAAAAAAAAAAAAAAAAAAAAAAAAATAATAAAAAAAAAAAATAATTTAAAAAAAAAAATAAAA
>Ga0116231_10007920_pt1 | contig 19016 bp, 12 predicted proteins | sample S1TSphgellanicum_2_FD_89695 | JGI IMG/M metagenome (GOLD analysis project Ga0116231, IMG submission 89695) | Host-associated microbial communities from peat moss isolated from Minnesota, USA - S1T2_Fd - Sphagnum magellanicum MG | ecosystem: Host-associated > Plants > Peat moss > Unclassified...
ATCAATTTTTTTGCTTTTAATTGCTTTTACGGAGTTTTTACATTACATATGTTTCTATTAAATCATCCTCGGCTAATTTAGCTTCATTTGGTTTATATATTTGTTCTATTGGATACAATGGTGAATATTTGCTTATCATCTCCATATGAGCTTCAGTAGTTGTTATGGTTTCATCTTGAGGGGATGATTTGGTTAATATTACACATTTATTACCATCTAATTTCTTACAGAATAATGCAAACATGTATAAATGTCTATCTTTTTGTATTTCATAAACAACTAAATCGCCTTTCTTAACATTTCTATTATCATCCAATATATAAGGTAACTCTGGTTCTTGTAATAATGTTCCAATCCTGTTGTGCATATAATTGGACATATATTTGCGTATATAATGCTCAATATTGGGTATTCTAGCAGTATTTATTTCATTGAATATAGCTGATAATAATGCAATTATATCTTCAGGTGGTTTAATTCCACCATAATTAGTAAAATCTTTTGAAAAATTATTTGGATCAACAACATTGGCAAAATTCTTTAATAATTTTTTATTTAATTTATCCTTATCCAGTTTTTTACCATCAGTCATGTAGATATCGCTATAGATTTTGTAAATTTTATTGTCATTTGTTTTTAATATAGTGTAATCTGCTCCAGGTATATCCTTGTAATTACTATCAATCATAACTAAATATCCATAATTAGGTACATAATAATCAATTCCATCTATTTTATATTTCCAATAACCTACAACATTTGCATCAGTTCTTAAATCTCGGATATAAATATTATTCATTATACTAAATTCAGTAAATGCAATTCTACGTTTATATAATACATAGCAAGCAGCCATTATTTGAAATATAACTGATCTCCATATTTCCGATTTATGATATCCTGTTGCAATCATTCTCTTAATTGGACCATTTTGTTCATAAGTTCTAGTTGCCCATGAAAATAAATTCATTGATGGTGCTTCAGTTAATGCTAATAAACATTTTCTACTTCCTTTATTAATATCAGATAAGGGACCTTTGGCAATACCATCTGCATATATATCTTTTGGATCAACATATGCTGGTAAACCATATTTATCTTTGTCTTGTAATGCACTATTTAAAGGTAATTTTTGATCCATTATTTGTTCTTGAACCTGTTTAGCAAGATCAGCTAAATAATCATCATTTAATTTTTTATTGAATTCTAATTGTCTTTCTTCTTCTCTTGGTTTGTAATCTCTGCCTTTATTTTTAATAAGTTTAAGTTTTTTGAAATCAATGCCACTATCGGGAGATATGAAATATGAATATAATGTTACGAAATTGGGACAAACTTTCTTTTTAATGACTTCTTCCCGTATATATTCATAATATGCAATTTCCCTCCACAAATCAAAATTTTGATAACCAATTGATTTAGTTAATTTGGCAATATTCAATTCACCAATTGTCATATCATATATTCGAATGTTTATTCCAATACTATTTTTAGCACACATTATTAGATTTGTTGATGGATCTAATCTAATTGGATAGCAAGATCTATATAATAACATATTATCCGGTAAGTCTATGTATGGATTAAGCCCAATTCTATCATTATGATATGGATTTAAATCCATCAATTTAATATAACTGAATATATTAAGCATGTCTTTTGGACCAGATTTATCTTCAGCCATACTTATATCTTCTCCATCCGATTGTTTAATTAATACTGAGCGAACAAAATTATACATCATCATTCGTTCTCCTAAACTGTTAAATGTATTGATAAAGTCAATTGGACCTGGTAACATATCTTCATAAATATTTGACATTTGCATGTGTCCACCTGCTGGTGTAGGCATATCTATTTTATATGATTTAATCACTGGAACATTATATGGTGTATATTGCCAAGGATACATTGGATTTGCCATTTGAGGATAATATGGATTGGGTATTGGTACATATGGTGATGGATAAACTACTCTACTAGCTGGCGGTGCTTGACCAGCTTTTAATAGCGAATCATTCACTTGAAATTGTATAAGTGGTTCATTTGGTTTTGGTTGTTTTATTTCTTTACTTCTTTTAATTTCCACTTCAGCCTGATCTTGCGTTTTGAAAGGAGTATTTTTGAGTGATTTTTCCTCAAAAGGTTGAACTATTTTACCATTTGATCCTCCTTGTTGCATTATTTGAGATAAATTATATTCATCCATTTGTTGCGGCATTTGCTGCATTTGCTGCATTTGTTGCGGCATTTGCTGCATTTGTTGCATTTGTGGCGGCATTTGTGGCATATTTAATTGATTAGCTAAATGATCAGGTATAGGACCATTATATCCCGGTGGTAATTGACCAATTATTTGGTTTACTTGTTCAGGATGATAATTTGGTTGTGGCATCATTCCGGGAGGCATATAATTTGATTTAATTCCCTGTATTTGTTCTGGACTAGTATAAGGAATACCTAATGGGATTGAGTTCATTATATTATTACCTAACATATTATTTTTTTTTACTATATCATTTTTCGTTTCATCAATGAGTCTGTCAATAAATGGACTATCTGAACTATCTTCATTTTTTACATCTTTAGATTTACTTGAGCCGATTTGATCATCATCTGATTTAACTCTAAATATTTTTTCCAACTTACCAGCTATCCTTCGTTTTCCTTGAATATTATCTTGTGAATCATTCAATGGATTTTCAACTACATCTTCAGGTAACTCATCATATTTACTTTTTTCTTCAGGTTGTTTATCTTCATCCTCGATACTAGGTTCTTGTTCGAATGATTCTTTCTTTGGTACAGTTTCAATCTTTTTAGTTATTAAATCCTTAAAAAATTTATTGGATTTTATTATTTCATCAGGTAAAACGAATTCATTATCTAAATACTTATCATTTCCTCTCATTTTTTCAGGAAATACATCATCAATAAATTCTTTTAATTTATCATCTGATTTAATGTAATTGAATATTTTTTTCATAAAATAATTGAAATCATAATATCGATTCATTTTTTTCATTTTGGCATCCAATGATTTATTATCAACGAATCCATCAATAACTGATTTATAAAAATTACCTATTTTTATAGTGAAACCAACATTTGGAATATCGAAAATTGTTCCATTCAAATTATATTTAACTTTTTCATCATTCTCTGTCCTTTGATATACATATATATTATTTAGATCTAAGTCATTATGTCTAAAAGTTGGATATTTCTTTTGAATTATGGCGAGAGAAAATAATACTTGGAATAATAAAATTTTCCAATGCATTGTTTTCATCTTTTCTGAATTATTTTTTAAATAATTATCCAAAGAACACATCTTATAATAATGTTCCCTTATTTCTACTGAAATATAACCATCTTTTAATTCCTTTAATTCCGGCATAGTTTTAATAAAATCATCCAAATCCCCTTTCTCAATATCAATATTCAATATCGGCAAAACAACATTATTAAATTCCCTTGTAACAACCATCTCGCTCAATACAAATGATATGATTTTAGAAACATTTTCCCATCTCGTCAAATCATCCAGTGCTCCATCCTTATTATAATTATAAAGAAATACAGAAGATGGGTATGATGCATCAGAATATCTTTTAAGCTCATAAACCCCATTTATATTATCAACAAATTTAAATTTATTATCAGTAAAAATATTTTTAATATATTGTTTTACTTTATTAGTTCTTTTAATATTATCCTGTGTAATATCATTTTTACCAATATATTTGACCATGTAACACTTTTCTTTATTGTCCATATAAACAAAGTCGTATAACATTGTAATTAAATAATCTAGATCATCATACTTGTCAACCATAGTAATATATAATATAATCACATTTTTATTTTTTATGTATCAAATCCACCAAATATTGTTTCATTTTTTATCATTTTATTAGCAAACAATATAAAACAAATATAACCTGTAAGATTATAATCATCTCCAAATTTATTCTTATGTGAAGGTATTTTTATTTTCTTAATATTTATATTCACATCAGCAATCATTTTACATGTTTGCCATAGATCAAAATGTATATTCTTACAGTATTTAAATATTTTCTCATAAGAATCTGCTTTTAATAATTTTAATAAAAATTAACTCTTATAATGTTCTAATGTTCTTGCACTTGGATCAGTAGTATTTGACCATTTTGGCATCCAAAAATATGGAATCACCTTACAATTGTTATCACCGAAATATTCACAGAACTTTTTACGGTAGTAATATGCTTCTTTAGTTTTAGGAGGACAATGTGTATACTTTAATTTATTAGTTTCAAATTCATCATCTGTAATTAATTTATTAATATGATCCTGAATAATTTGAAACCATGATTTTTCGTGAGATGATACTGCATCACTAAGTGCTTCTTTTTTTCTATTGTTAACATCAATTGGGAGCAATCCTGTTTTTTCAAATGCTTTTCTAAATAAATATTTCTCTAATCCATTAGTAACCATTCTGTATTTTGGGTCAATTGACAAATAAAAGTTCAAGAATTCAGGATCCAAAAATGGTATTCTAACTTCTAATCCATTATATGCCATAGCTCTATCAACTCTCAGCCCATCAAATCTATGAATATCTTTCACCAATTTAACATTTTCCTCATGCATTTCTTGAGGAGATGGTGCTTTATGGAAGTATAAATATCCAGATGCTAGTTCATCTGAACCTTCTCCAGTCAAAATTACTTTTACATCAGTATTTTGATTAATTTTACGCCCAACAAGAAATTGCCATACACTTGCTCTAACTGTTGTAATATCAAATGATTCAATTGCATAAATTGTTTCATCAATTGCATCTAATGCTTCATCCATACTAATTTCAAAAATTGTATGATCGGATTTAATATGTTCAGCTACCATTTTAGCATAAGGTATATCGGTACCTCCTTCCATGCCAATAGTGTAGGTCTTTAATTTATTGAAACTCCTTGCTGCAACTGCTGATACAATAGAACTATCCAATCCACCAGATAATAAACATCCTAGTGGTCTATCCGCAATCATTCTTTTATTAACACAGTTTGTAAATCGTTTTACTATCTCATTATATATAGTATCTAATGGCAAATCCATTTGTTGATATATATAATTGTAATATGATGTAAACTCAACATTGCCGTCATATTTCATATAATGACCAGGTGGAAAAACATCCACTGTTGATACTATATCAACTAATCCTTTCATTTCAGATGATAATCCCAAATAATTTTCTTTATCAAATGCATAAAATAGAGGACGAACACCAATAGAATCTCGTCCTGCATAAATAGTATATTGATGATCAATAATATCAATAATTGTAAATGCAAATTCGCCATCTAACATTCTAATCATAACATCAATACCATATTTCATATATAAACATAATATAACTTCACAATCTGATTTAGATTTAACATTTAAATCATATTTTTTTATTAACTCCATAAAATTATAAATTTCACCATTGCATAATAAATATACTTTCCTATCCCATTTTTTATCCTTGAATGGCTGATCCCCCAAATGCGATGGATCCATTATCGCCAATCTATGAAATCCAATATATACTTCTTCATTTAATTGTTTAAATACACTATTGTCTGGTCCACGTTTTTGAATTTTATTAAACGCCGCCTCTATTTTCTTAAGAGAGGGTTTAGTTTTGGTGACGAATGCCCAGATGCCACACATGATATGATCTAATAAATTAAATAGTGTTTGTAATAATAAAATATATCAATTTTTTGATGACCCTTGATGGTATATCAATTTTTTATAGCATCCATAACTTTTCTATTTTTATACATTATATCCATTGTACTATTTATAAATGGTTCCAAATGAATTATACATCTTTTACCTTCAGATGCTCTATGACCATATTTAGATGCTAATTCCACTATTTGATTTTTAACTTTATTATTATATGGTATTTGATCTAATAATTGTTTAACTAATTCTTGTAATATATCAATACCAGTGATATTAGTTATAAATTTATTATATAATATTTCTCTCATAGTAGTAACATGTTCTTCAGTAATTCCTTTAACTACAGCATGTCTCATACATTTAACTATTTTTCCGATAACTAATTTCCAATTTAATTCGTGTTGTATACCTAATACTTTTAATTCTAATAACCATATAGCTTTTTTAATATTATTATCACATGATCCAATTATATCAATATAATCTTTCATATCAAATTGTTTTTTCTCATTTGCTGCAATATTCATTAATACTTCAATAATTTCATATTTACTAGGAGATGGTAGTCTTATTTGTAAACATCTACTTCTTAATGGTTCAATAATTTTAGATATTTGATATCCACATAATATGAATTTACATGTACTTACATATTTTTCCATTATTCTACGAAGCGCTGCTTGAGCATAATATGATAGATTGTCAACATTGTTTATCAAAACTACCTTAAATTTGACATTGTTATCAAGAATCCCTAATTTACATTGTTTCGCATAATTCACCACTATCTCTCCAATTAGATATTTATCAAACCCAGTATTTTTTGGTTCTATAATTATATGATATTTGCTTTGTTCTATAGTTTCTTGAGTCTCAGTTGTACCATATCCTATAATAGAATAAGTTATATTTTTTGTTTTTATAGCATCATTTCCATAGATTCGGCGGAGAAGCATATTAATTAATGTTTTTTTACCACTTCCATAATTTCCATAAACTAATAAATGTGGTAAATTATCGAAATCATTTTTTGAATTTTCAATTGAATCATATAATGAATTTATGTTTAATATTTTTTTATAGATTTCTTTATGAAATATTACGTCTTGTAGATTTTTAACTCTATATTTATCGATAAGAAACATATCTAATAATTATAATATTTTATTTTTTAAGTAAATAAATCATCAATTTTTGATAAAAAAATTGATTATTTTTAGTACTTACATAGTTATTCATTGATATAATATATGGATCCTAAATCATATAGAATAAATGTTTGGAAAGATACTTATAGTAAACAAAAAAATTATCCATTCCATAATTCAACCAAATTTAATTTTGATGAATTAGCTATTGAATCTGATGTTAATTATGAAACAAAAATAATTATCGAAAATATTGATACTATTGATGGTGCTTTAAAATTATTACAAAGTGGTTTAAATCCACTAGTTCTCAATATGGCCAGTATAACAAATCCAGGAGGTGGAGTTCGTAATGGTGCTAGTGCTCAAGAAGAAGTTCTTTTTAGAAGATCGAATTATGATTTAACATTAAATAAATCATTTTATCCGCTGAAATATAATGAAGTTGTATATAGTCCAAAAGTAGTTATATTTAAGGATTCTCAATATAAAATGATCGAACCATTCACATTAGATTTCATAGCATGTGCTGCTCTTAAAAATCCACCAACATTTAATGGTAAATATAATGTGAATGATTATAATATTATGAAAAATAAAATAAAAATGATATTCAATTTAGCACTGAAAACAAATCATGATAGTGTTGTAGTAGGAGCACTAGGATGCGGAGCATATCATAATCCCCCGGAGGAAGTTATCAAGATATATAATGAAATAATAGAGGAAAATCGTGGTAAGTTTAAGGTTATATATTTTGCGATTTTATCTCATAAGGATAATAATTTTGAATTGTTTCGTAAAGGAATTAAATTATAAAAAATTTATATGATGTTAATTATATGAAGAAGTTCTATTACGGAGCTCACTACTCTATAGTTCCATCTATAATTAATTCATTAAAAACTCTAAAGTCGGATGGAGGGAATATTTTACAAATATTTATATCCAATCCACAAGGAAAAGGTATAAAAGACAGATCCAATGATGAAATTAATGAAATTAAATCATACATGAAAAAGAATAATATACAATTAGTATTTCATTCTCCATATGTATTAAATTTTGCTAATCCATTTAATCCAGATAGTTGGTGGATTAAACAATTAATAAAAGAATTGAGTTATGTATCTAAAATGGGTGCAATAGGCACAGTTATTCATTTTGGTAAATCTAAAGAATTAAGTCGAGAGGAGGGTATAGAGAATATGTATAATTCATTAGTTTATGTTATTGATAATTCATCAAAAGATAGCAGAATAATATTAGAAACTTCAGCGGGACAAGGAACAGAATTATGTTATAGACTAGATGAATTTAAATTATTTTTTGATAAATTTGATATATTTCAAAAAGATAGATTAGGTATTTGTATAGATACATGTCATATTTTTGCAGCTGGATATGATATTAGATCTAAAAGTAAGGCAAAAAGTTATTTAAAGGAATTTGATAAATATATTGGTTTAAGATATGTTAAACTAATACAATTAAATGATAGCGCAATGCAATTAGGATCGAGAGTGGATAGACATGAAAATTTGGGTAATGGATTTATTGGGAAAAAGGGTATAAATTATTTTATTGAATTTGCATATAAAAATAGGATACCGATTGTATTGGAAACTCCATTAAATGAAAATATTGATGAAATAAAATATATCAAAAATGTTATAAAATCAATACGCCGGTAAAACATCTACAAATTTATATTTGATAGGTAATCCAGGTATTGGAACTTCATCGCCATCATGTACTTTATTACCAGGAAAATCCCAAGCATGTTGATTAGTATCTTTAATTTCCACAAGAACATCATTAATATAGGTAAAATATTTGTAACTATTTCTTCTTGGAACTATTTGTTGTTCATATAATACTAATTTTTTAGGAATATTTGGTACACTATCATCAGTTGGAACCAATATTCCCAATTTATTGACACCAGGCATAATTAGTCTATTTGAATAATCTGGATTGAAAGCAGTATATCGTGGGAATGTTTGAAGATTATTGAAATATTGATAATTATTGGACATTGCTACATCCATTGAAAATAAACTTACTGTTACTTCAGTTCCATCCGGCATACTTATTTTTTCTCCATCGGATAATTGATCAGTATCTAATTGTAAGAAAGTGGGGTCTTCTAATTTTTTATCTTTAGCAACTTTATCAGATGCAGTATTAATATCAGCTATTCCTTTTTCGGAATAAAAATATTCATATCTACCGCGCCCAGTATTGAAACGACTGTATAAGGAATACATTTTTTGATTTGGTTCAATTGCATATAACGAACCAACTAATACGAGGGGAGCTTCACTTTGATGTAAAAAGTATTGACAATTGAATGAATTGCATCCATATTTTTCACAACATTTAAGATAATCGTATTGTTGATTCCATTTTAAGCCATAAAATGATTCTTTAGTATTAGGGAAATAATAAATATATAGTAAATGAATAACAAGTATAATAACGATTATTATTAATAATGTTTTTCCAGTAATTTTATCCATTATATAATTTACATTATATAAAATATTTAGGGCACAAAAATTTTCTAATAGTATATATATAATGGATAAAATTTCTCTTGCAAATCTAGACTTCGGTGGACTCAAAAGTCACGCATCAACCGATGCATGGCTAAGCTGGGAAGTATGCTGTGGTGGTGTTTGTTTAATCATCTTGATCCTAATCATTCTATGGCTTGTATGGAAATGGTATAAGGCATCGCAACAGAAATCAGCTACAGTAGTTGCTGCTCCTGCCGCTAGTTCATAAATATAAATTTAATTTATTACATAATAGAAATAAATTAAATTACTTAGTTTTTTTTAGCTACTTTCTTGGTTATTTTTTTAGCTGGTTTCTTTGGTTTAATTACATACATTTCATTTATCATTTCAAACCATTTTTTGTATTCATCTACAAATTCATTTAATTCATTTTTCCACATATCTATTTCTTTCATCGATCTTATCATTTCTAATTCCTTTTCTTTATTATCATATTCCTCTTGTATTTCTTTTATTTTTTCTTCTGTTAATGAACTAATTGCCATATTTAATAGATAATTATATGATGGACCTTCTTTTTCTTTTCCTAATACGGGGAATTTTAATTTAGTTAATTGTTCTATGATATTTCCTTTGGATTTATTCAATACAATGATATTTTTCTTTATTGCAACACCTTCCACAAATAATTTTCGATATTTTAATATATCCAATTCTCGCAAAAATTTATCAATCATATATGCCTTTCTTTTAGTGTATAACATCAATCTAGTGTTATAAAACTCTTTAATTATCTCCAACGGCGTTCTGTATTTCTTGAGTTGCCCAGTCGAATCATATGCATACATATTTCCTGTTGATAATTTTTTTATTAATTTTAATTTTGCTATCAGATTATTAGTCATCATTAATCTAATTAATTTCTTATCAGAAAATTTTAATACAAAATTAACAGCGTAATCAGAATTATATTCCGCTTTCTCTAGGATTAATCCCGTTTTACTCTTCTTATCGTACATTAAAGGCTCTAATGAATTTTTATATGGTGTAGTCCATACTCCTACTGGTAATTCAGTTATAGCAACTGTATCTTCATCTATTTGATCACAAATACCAGATATTTCATATCTATTATCTTCGACTTTATTAATTGTTCCCTTAAAATGATGATACCACGGAACCATCTCTAACATTTCTTCACCATTCATTAATTTATATATATTATTAACTATATCCATTGGATTATAACATGGGATTTTTGTACTATAACCAGTTCCAATTCCTTCTGAACCATTTACAAGTAACATTGGAATGATAGGGAGATACCACTTTGGTTCTACTGGTGTTCCATCATCATCCAAGTATTCCAATATATCAAAATCATCCTTTCGATATATTTTATATGTCAATGGATTTAATTTAGTATGAATATATCTTGCACTCGCTGCATCTTTACCACCTTCCATTCTAGAACCGAACATTCCAATTGGCTCCAGTAAATTAATATTATTTGATCCAACAAAGTTTTGTGCTAAATTTATAATAGCTCCATGTAAGGATGCTTCACCATGATGATATCCACTGTATTCACTGACATATCCAGCAAATTGTGCAACTCTTATTTCTTCTACTAAATTACGTTTGAATGCACTATAAATTATTTTCCTTTGAGAAGGTTTTAATCCATCACAAATTGAGGGTATTGATCTTATATTATCACTGTTTGAAAAGTGTTTTAATTCCTTATGAATAAAATCAGGATATGTAATCGTTCTATTAACTGTATTATTTATATCATCTATATCATAATTAGATAACCATTTTTTACGATCATTTTCTTTCTTTTTTGCGAATGCTAATAATATAGCTTCATCATTTTCATCCCTTTCATTATCAGATTTCTTCCATATGAATTTAATCATTCTTTCCTTGAAATTTTCAAATGATTCTTTGGCCTCCGTTGCTGTATGAGTACCCAATCCCTTGTAATATTTAACATTCCACGTATGAGAATTTTCCGTTTCATTCTTCCATTTATTATAATCAGATAAATTATAAAATGGTAATATTTCTTTCCCCTTACTAACTTTCACAATCTCTGTCTGATATGTGTATATAAATTCATTGTCCTTCAATAATGATGGCCAAAAGAAATGTATAAAATTAACTAATAATCCCTTAATATGAAATCCATCCAAATCTTGATCTGTTAATATTATAATACCTCCATATCTTAATTGTTTTACATCAGTATATTCTACATTTTGTTTCAAGCCAAGAATTTGTTTGATATGTTTAATTTCCTCATTATTCATATATTTCTTTACTGGTTTATCTCTAACATTCAACAACTTTCCTTTCAATGGAAATATTCCAATATAATCACATCCATTAGGTATTACTGCTCTCCCACTCAATGCAAATGTTTTAGCACTATCTCCTTCCGTAAGAATCAAAAAACACATATTAGATTCTTTCCCACCTGCCTTATTTGCATCTTCTAATTTAGGTATTCCTCTTACACTAGTTTCTTTCTTACCATCAGTTGCCTTTAAAAACTTTAATTCTTCCTTGAATTTCGCAATATTAATAACTTGATCCAATATTCCAGTTTTAGATATTTTAGTTATTGTTCTTGCACTCAATTCACAGGATGAACCAAAATCGACGACTTTTGTTTTCATATAGTCTTTAATTTGACTATCAAATACTGGATTTTTAATAACAGCATCTACAAATATTACTAAATTATCTTTTACCTGAGCGGGTTTTACTGCAAGATCGGGATATTTTTTCTTAATTTGTAGATCTAATTGATTTAAGATATTATTTACAACATAATCTACATGAATTCCTCCCTTATAAGTACAAATTCCATTGACGAAAGATATTTGTTCAAATCCATTATCAGGTATATATATTACACCAACCCTCCAACGATCATTTGGTTCCTCGAAAATAATTTCCATTTTATATTCCTTTTCATTAGTAGAATCAGCATCACTCATTGGACTTGGTTCATCTTCTTCATCCGTTTCATCATTAGAATAATATAATTCAATATACTTTTTGAAATTTAATATATCTAATTTTTCATCATTAAAAAATACTTTAACTTTTTTCCTACAACATGCAGCTATATCAAATACTCTTTTATGAAATAATGATACAATATCATCAGACAATTCACTAATTCCAAATCGTTCTAAATCAGGTTTGAATCCAATTTTAGTATAAGATTTAGTATTGGTGGATACATCAGTTATTTTTGGTTTAGATCTTTCACTCATATTATTTTTGTATACCTGATAAAACTTTTTACTATTATTTGCATCAACTGTTTCAACAGTAAATTCAAGTGAATAGATATTTGCTAATTTCGCTCCTAAACCATTTCTTCCACCAGTTATTCGTTCTTCATTATCATCATAATTACTAGATGATCGTAAATCACCGAACAATAATTCTGGTATTAATAAATTATGTACTTTATGCACAACAATAGGTATTCCTTCTCCATTATTCCATATTTCTATTATTCCATTTTCCTTATCAATATTAACTTTTATTGTATCACAGGTTTCATCCACAAATGTCCTATCTCTAGCATTTAATAGTATTTCATCATAGATCTTATATAATCCAGGGACATATGTTATTTCCTTCTTAACCATCTTTTTTTCCTGTTTATCATATATCCACAATAATTCATTTTGCGGCTTGATATCCCCCACATAAGTATCGGGTCTTATTAAAACATGCTCTCTTTCATCGAGTTTTTGATATACTTCTTCCACTGTTTTTTCGTCTTGTTTCTTCGGTGATACTTTCTTCATGTTTTCCGTTAATTATAAATTATTCTTTAAGTAATTTATAATTATATGTTTTTTATTCAATTTTTTGTCGAAAAAATATAGCTATGTATATAGTTCAATTTTTTTTGATAATTTAATGTTTGCGAGAACCCTTACGAGATCCTTTACGAGAACCCTTGCGAGATCCTTTACGAGATCCCTTACGAGATCCTTTGCGAGATGCTTTACGAGCACCACCCCATGCCTTTTTAGATCCTTTGCGAGAACCTTTACGAGATTTTCTACTTTTAGATGATTTGCGTGATTTCTTTCGAGCACCGCCTTCCATAGATCGTCCAACTGAATTTAATCCACATGTACTTGGCATTCCACTATCTGACATTCTATATATTATTACAATAGATAAAAAATATTTCGTTAATATTTTATTTATAATATATGAACAAATTATAAATGTCTAATAGTGACAGTAATTTATTATATACAAATCGTTTTATAAATCCTAAAATAGGAACCCCAAATCCTAATATAAATGAAAACGTTGTTGTAAATAATATTCCGCAATATGGTGAAATTTATAATGGGCCAAAAATAATAGATAAATTAGTAGATACTACAACTACAAAACATTTATTATTAAATCCTGATTTTTTACCCAATAATCAAATATCAGTAAATAATCCTTATACTAATAAAAGTGTTGATATAAGTAATCCATATGAAAGAATAAATCGTGTTAATATCGATAGTCGTTTCAGAAATACAATACCAAAAAATATTCTAGGTTCATATGTTACATTACCAGCCAATCCCTTAACCTTTTTCCAAGATAGTCCTATATTACAAATATATCAACCTTTACATAATTTAGCTGTAGATGATAAAATAATTATTCAAAATGTTATTTCCACTGTTGTTGTACTAAAAAATCCACTAATTTTAACTACTAATAGTCCATATGTCCAAGTAAATCATCCAAATCATGGTATTACAACCGATGATCTTAAATACCAAACTTTTTATTTATTAATGTCAAATGTAGTTGGTAATAATGATAATGGAACTTATATTAATGAATTACCTGTAACATTATTTAATACAATACATCAAGTATATTTAACAATAAATAATAATGATGTCGTTAATCCAAATTATTATTTCATTATGCTACCTGTATCCTCCAAAGAAAATTATGCAGATACTGATGATAATGTAAATATCAGTTTCCTTAGTTTAGAAGGTGTACCATTAAATTATATTAATGCTAATTATCCTCTAAATCAAAATCAATTATCAGGTTATCAAATAGTTAGTAATATTATTGATGCAAATAATTATCAAGTCGTTCTACAAACGCCAGGAGTTAGAAATATATCAGGTGTTGGGGGACCATCAGTTATAATTAATGTAGTTTCAGATGTAGAAGATGGTTTTCCAGATCCCAATAACTATCAAATTAGTTTAAGAAAAACATTATATAACGTTAAGAGGATGAATCTAATAAATTCTGAATTTCCGATAACTCAGACAGCTGTAACAAATTATCCACTGGAACAAAAAAATAATAGTTTTCAATGGCAAATATTAGCAGATGGTAATCAAATTTATGATGCTGAAATAACATCAGGAGATTATACTCCATTAACTTTAGCAAATGAAATGGAAAAACAGATTGGATTAGTAGAAAGAATAACTATTACAGAAACATATTTTAATGATGGAATAAATTGTCCTATAGAATATAATCAATATAATATTGCAAAAGTTAATATAAATCAAGAACAAAATATAACTACAATATCAATGTATCAACAAGTAACTTTAATAGGAAATAATTCAGTTCAAAAAGCAATAATACTTGATACTACAACTACTTATACTGATGGATATAATCGTATTATTATAAACCAATATAATCATAACTTAGTTGTAGGTACAGAAATAAATATTAAAAATGCAATTGGTACTACTTATATCCCTAATACTGCATTGAATGGCAATTTTATCATAGAAACTGTTATCGATACAAACCATTATACTGTAAAATTACCATTATATAATAATACTTTAAATGGCACTAATACAGGAGGAGGCAATACTATTTTAATAACTTTTCCAATATCATTTAGATTAAGAATGGATTATGCTACAAATATTGGACAATTATTGGGATTTAGGAATGTTGGGCAAACAAATTCAATTACGCCTTTTAGTCAAACCATCAAGAATAACCAACCATATGAAAATGATTTCTTATATAATACAACAGGACAAAGTATAGTAACTGATAATGGAACACTTTTAACTCCACGAATTAATTTAAGTGGCGATAATTATATTTTGATGGTAAATCCATTAATTGATACAAGTATAAATATAGGACCAGTTACAAATGTTCTAGCAAAGATCGGATTATATGGCCCGGTCGGCACCACTGTATTTAATTCTTATACTATGTTAGCTAGAGATTTTGATACTGATATCACATCAATATCTACATTACAATTCCAATTTTATCTACCCGATGGAACATTATATAATTTTAATGGAATGGATCATGCATTTACTCTAGAGATAGTAGAAGATCTAAACGAATTAATTAATAGTTATGAAAACACACGTACCGGACTACAATCCAATGAATAAAAGCAGTGCTGCAAAGCTGCAATTACTTCGTAAAAGCAAAAAAATTGCGAATCCTATAATCCGTCGCATTTTTTCTTATTATTCATTACATTCATAATAAGAAAAAATTGACATATATATTCCATGTAAACTATTAAATTATAAATTCTAATGGAAAATACTATCAACAGTTATGTGTTCGTGTCATTCAATAAATCACATAATAAATATGAATTATTGTCATGTATTATAAATCCCGAAAAATTCATTCATTTTCTTGAAACAAATTACAGAATTCCAATATATTCAATATGGACATTAAATCCATTATTAATTATTCAAAGAGCATTTGATATTCTAGCTAGAGTTCCATACACTGAATCATGTGTTCATGCTAGCAAAGATTACATAATTGATTTAATTAAATATTTAGTTCAGAAATTTGATAATATTTTATACCTAAAATACTACAATAGTGGTATAAGCGTTGATTATGATGATAATTATAATTACTCTAATACAGATTCAATAGATACATATTTAGATTCACCTAAATATGTATCTACTAAAATGACCAATAAAGATTCAATAGATACATATCTAATTGAATCTATGGAAAGAAATAAAAAAAGAGATAGACCAATGGATGATTCTGATGATGAATATATGAAAAAAAGAAATAAATTATATTAATTTTGAGTTAAGTTTTTCAGGAAAGAAACAATGATTTGATTATGTCTATAATTATTAACTAAAAATCTTTGATAATTAATTGCGTGTTTCTTATACATATATGATATCATCTTTTCATATATACTTTTATAGTATGGAGTTATATATTTCTTCATATATTCTATTAATTTTGAATCTTCTTTTATTGGTATAACACTATTATTTATTAATAATGAATATATTTTACTAAATAAATCATTTACACTTGTTATATCATCCATAGAAGTATCATTTTTATTATCCTTTATTGCTAATTGATATTTAACCATTTTAATCGTAAATTCGCCATAATCATTATCATATCCCATTAAATATTTCTCCAATCCATTCGGAATATTTATAATAGAATCACATATATCATTAATATATTTAAGGTATTTTGTTTTATCATCATAAGTATTAGCAGTTATGTTTTCAATGTATTTAAACAATAATTTACGAACTGCATATAATAAACTACTTGTAACAACATTATGAAGTATATCAATTATTATATTTATCGTTTCATATAATTCAATATTGTCCATTTGATTATAAAAATAAGGCAGTGTATCAAATTCAGTAGCAAATTTATAAACAATATTGCAATAATAATCATTAATTATACTAAATGGTGTTAAATATTTATCCTGGTAATCTTTTCTACTTATAACTTTTGCATTATAAGCATTTTTACCACTAATATCATCCGAAAACTGTTTCTTTAAATCATTCAAAAGTTTATCCTGTAATTTCAATAATAAGAAATGAATATTATCTAGATTCATCAATTTAACATCATCATTTATATAAGATTCCCATAATTCATCATACATATAACAATCTTTTGCGAATATTTTATTAGATATCTCTTGCCAAGAACTTAATTTATTGATTGCTTTATTTTGAAATAAATCAACATTAGCCTTTAATCCCTCTACTGTTGAAACTCTAATATTTCTGTTTAATGTAATTAATTCATTGTCTAATTTATCAATATCACTCTCTAATCCCTTTTTGATTCCAATATTTGTTACAATTTTATTAGATAATGAATTCCTATACTCTTTATCATTACCATCTAATGATAGATATATACCCTTCAACTTTGCAATTTCTTCACTAATTTTATCCTTTTCATTTATTAATTTATCCTTCTTATTACGTATCTCTGTATCTTCTTCACGCAATGGATCAGTATATGCACTATATTTTTGTATTTTGTTATAATCAATATTTTTCAATATACCATATCCTTGATAAATTTTTTGACTATCGATAAGTTGATAGTTTTTTAATAATTCAATTACTTTGGTGAAATATATAAATTTATTTGGATCTTTGAGTTGCCTTGAATATCCGAGTATTAAACTATTAAACATTAAAATGAACATTGGTAATATATTTTTTGAATATCGGAGTATATTATTATTGAATGTGACATTGGATTGAATATCTTTTACAAATGTTTTATAATCAACATCACATATTTTTTTAATACTGTCAACTATATTATTATTCCAAAATAAATTATTATGATTTTGATATCCTGTAATAGCATATTCGAATGGAGAAATATTTTGTGTATTCTTAATATTATAAAACTTTGCACCATTCTTCAATAGCATTGAAATAATATCATTGTATTGTATATTTATTGCATAATATATAGGCGAATTTCCATTATTATCCGCAACGTTTACAGGTGATCCATATTCAATTAAATCCTTTATAATATCACTATTATAAATATAACATGATTTCTCTAACATCGATTTACCACTAGAATAATCAACGCTATATACTATATATCTATCTCCCATATTTTTCATTTTCTCCATAATAATTTGATCATATATTAGTAGTTGATTACTGTATTCCTTAGTCATCACGTTCTCTCTATATAAATTAGAAATTGTATCATTCATTTTCCTAAAATCAAGTCCAAAATCTTCCTCTTTTGTAAGAACTGGTGTATTAGAAAATGCTAATAAAGTATTATAATTATAAGGAATTACATTTAAATTAAGAGATTTATTTATTATATTTCTTCCAACAAATGATGCAACTTTATTGGCATGGGCTTTAATTACTTCATCAACTATTTTAGCAATTATACTGAAAGCAATATTAAATTGATCTGATGTCAGTGGATCATTTATTTTCTTGATGAGATCAACTTCTATAACAGAATTTTCATCATATTTTTTTTTGATTAGATTAATTATTTGAGTAATTATAAAATATTTGATAGTATATAAATAATTATTAATTATGGGTTTAATAAATTTACCAGGAGATTCTGTCCATGAAATTGCATAATTAGTATTAAATCCAATATCACTCTTAACAATATCTTTATTTTCTAATATATCCCTGCTAAAAGGTAAACATTCACGGGTTGCACTACATAATAATATTCCACTGGATGATTTAGATATTACGCCATATAAATTATA
>Ga0116231_10007922_pt1 | contig 19013 bp, 18 predicted proteins | sample S1TSphgellanicum_2_FD_89695 | JGI IMG/M metagenome (GOLD analysis project Ga0116231, IMG submission 89695) | Host-associated microbial communities from peat moss isolated from Minnesota, USA - S1T2_Fd - Sphagnum magellanicum MG | ecosystem: Host-associated > Plants > Peat moss > Unclassified...
GTTTCATGGGCGCGGGCAAAACCACGGTTGGGCAGTTGCTGGCCAGGCGATTGCACTGGCGCTTCCAGGATGTGGACGCCCACCTCGAAACCACCACCGGAAACACCATCGCGCAACTCTTTGAGACCCACGGCGAGGCCTGGTTCCGGCAACTGGAGCACGAAACAATCCGTGAACTGCTGGAATGGAATTCCGTGGTCCTCGCGCTGGGGGGCGGTGCGATCGAAGACGCCAGAACGCGCCAACTGATCCTCTCAGCCCCAACCACGCGCCTGATTCATCTCGAGGTTTCGATCGAAACCGTGCTCCGCCGCTGCCACGGTACGGAGTCGATTCGGCCCATCCTGCGTGACCGGGAGCATCTGCAAGAGCGCTTCCAACGCCGCTTGCCGCTCTATCGGGAATCCCACCTGAATCTGCCGGTGGACGAGCTTTCTCCGCCCGGAGTAGTCGATGCGATCTTCGCGGCACTGACAGAGTAGGGCGTTTCGGGACTGAAGACCCCGACGAGACCCATTTTCATGAGCAAAATTCAGGTTCTCCCGCACTCTGAATGCATCCGGTCGTCTGCTTGCTATCATCAGAGAGTCGCACCCCTGGCGAAAGCCAGGTGCAGCGAGGTCCAAATCCCGATCATGCCCACCATTCCCGCAGCCAAACCGAAGTTGTCGATCGTCCACGCGGTGGAACCGGTGGCTGCGCCCGTCGATACCGGAGTCATCCATCCCGCGCCCGGAGCCACGGCGACCTTCATCAGCGATTTGCGCGAGCTCTTCAAGGTGAAGGTCCTGACCATGGTGCTGGTGACCACCTGGGCTGGCTTCTATCTGGGGTCGATCCGGTCGGGGATTTCCAGCGTCCAGAGCGGATTGCTGGAGACGCTGGTGGGCGTCGCACTCGTTTCCGCCGGCGCCAGCGCGCTCAACGAAGTGCTCGAGCGCAAGACCGACGCGAAGATGATTCGCACCGCCAACCGGCCCATCGTCACGGGACGCATCTCGCTCCCGCTGGGCCTCGCCCTCGGGCTGGGTACAGTGGTGCTGGGAGCTTTTTGGCTGCAGCACTTTACCAATCCGCTGACCGTGGTGCTGGCGCTGCTCACCGTGTTTACCTACGTGGCCGTCTATACGCCGCTCAAGCGGGTAACCACGCTGGCCACATTCCTCGGGGCTTTCCCCGGTGCGGCTGGTCCGCTGCTGGGCTGGACGGCCGCGCGCGGACAGATTGAATGGCTCGGCGTCGCGCTCTTTGCGATTCTGTTTGTCTGGCAGTTCCCTCATTTTTCAGCGATTTGCTGGCTTTACCGCCACGATTACGCGCGGGCCGGAATCAAGATGCTCCCCGTCGTGCAGCCCGATGGACTCTCCACCGTAATCCAGGCCGTGTTCTACGCGGTGCTGATGATTCCGGTGAGCCTCGCGCCCTGGTGGCTGCATGTGGCCGGAGTTCCATACGCCATTTTGGCCTCCGTTTTAGGGTTGTTGTATCTGGGATATACGATTCGCTTTGGGCGCATTTTGCGGGCCACAAGCGAAACGCAGAGCCGCATGTTCGCCCGGGATTTGCTCAAAGTGAGCGTGATTTACCTGCCGTTGCTGCTGACTGGGCTGATGCTGGCGGCGACGGTCAACTAGACCCTGCCGAAGAGACTGAGACACGACAATGATGACGACCCAAACCAAGCCGCCGGCAGCCAGTCCACGCACCGCCATCGGTGTCATTCTGGCTGTGAGCCTGGTGGCTACGCTGTTCCTTTTCTGGCTGATCTATGTGCATCCGGCCATTGACGCCGCCAGCGTCCGGCTCACATTTCTGCCCACGCTTTGCGCGGTCCTGAACGCCTTTGCCGCCACCGCCTTGCTCATCGGCTATACGTTGATCCGCGCCAAACGCATCGCCGCGCATCGGGCTTCGATGTTCGCGGCCTTCGCCTTCTCCACGCTGTTTCTGCTCAGCTACATCGTCAACTACGCGCTTCACGGGGAAAGCCACTATCCCGGCCACGGCCTCATCAAGACGGTCTATCTGGCAATTTTGATCAGCCACGTGACGCTCAGCGTGGTGGCGCTGCCGGTGGTCCTGATCACCTTCTTCTTCTCGCTGAGCGGACGCATCCCTATGCATCGCAAAATTGCCCGCTGGACCTTCCCCCTGTGGCTTTACGTTTCGGTGACGGGAGTGATTGTCCACGCCATGCTGGCGGCTGCCGGCGTCTGAGTTCTCGCCTGTCCTCCAATCTCTTTACTCCCCTGCCCTCCTATGCCGAAAACCTCACAATCCGCGGATGGAACCAGCCAGCTTCTGCGCTGGGGCGGAGCAATTCTGGCCCTGGGCGTCGTGGCCTTTGCGCTGCTGATGACCGCCTTCGGCGGCGTGGGCGTGGAAGGCGCGCATAACAACGCCGGCTGGCTGGCCCTGATTGTGGGCGCGATGTGTCTGCCCTTTGGGCTGATGCTGTTTGCGCTCGGCGCCGCAAAATGGCTGCGCAACCGCTCAATTTCCCACAAGGGCTAGGCTCCGCGCGCGGATGCCCTCTGCTATTCTTTCCACCTAGCGGATACGCGTAATTCAATCGCAAATCATTCAGGCAAGAGCAATTCAGGGAGTCATTTCATGGCAAAGAGCGTTAACAAGGTAATCCTCCTGGGCAATATCGGAAAAGACCCGGAGATCAAGGTGCTGCCCAGCGGCCAGCCGGTGGCCAACTTCTCCATCGCTACCAGCGACCGGTACAAGGACCAGCAAGGCAATTTCCAGGATCGCACCGAGTGGCACAACATCACCGCCTACGGCAAGCTGGCAGAAATCGTGCGCGACTACGTGAAAAAGGGGAACAAACTCTACATCGAAGGCCGCCTCACCACACGCAGTTGGGACGACAAAGAGACCAACAAAAAGGTCTACCGGACAGAGATTGTGGTTGCCGATCTGTCGCTGCTCTCCGGCCGCGGCGAGGACGGCGGAAGCAGCGGCGGATATCAGCAACGCGGCAGCGGCAACACAGCCAGCTTCGACCAGAGATCCTCGTCACCGGGCGGAGCAGACGATTACGCCAATTCCACCCAAATTACCGACGACGATATTCCGTTCTAACCGATACCGCATGGGGTTCTCTTGCGCTTCGCCGCAAAGTCGTTTCGACAGAGAGATTTAGGTGTAGTGCACAAGGGTGAGCCTCTTGCGAGGACTTTGCATTGCTTTAGACCTCTTGGAGAATGTCAGCCTTCCGCGGGCGCAGCGCTTCAGAGCCCTGCATACCAGTCGTAGCCGAGTTTGGTCCAGTAGTCATCCGGCTTGCGGTTGGTGTAGGCAATCAGGCCGATGCGCTTGATCTGCTTATAGCCGTACTTGATCGGCATATGCAGCCGCAGCGGAGCGCCATGGAACTGGGTGAGCGGAGCGCCCATCATCTCCGTCACCAGCAGAGACTGCGGATGTCGGCAGGCGTCGATATCGTATCCCGTGTAGTAGTCGCCGTTGGGTGTTTCCATGTAGACGTATCGCGGCTCCTTTCCATCGACGAGCGCCGGGGGATAGGCCTCCAGGAAGTCCCCCAGGCGCACTCCGGACCATTGAACAATCTGGCTCCAGCCCTCAATGCACTTGAACTGGGTCACCAGTTCGTAGCGCGGCAGCCTGAGCACGTCGTCAAGAGTGAGCAGCAGCCCCGGTGTGCCTGAACTGAGGCCGGAGAGACTCGGGCCGGCTTCTTCCACGCCCCGCGGCATTCGTCTCCGGCCAGTCGCCGCGGCCTGCGAGGTTGCAGCGATGCTGGCCCTGGTTCCCGGCGCAACTTTGGTGTCGTGGCCCTGATCCTCCTGCGAATCGGCGGCCAGATAGCGATACTCCCAGGCGGTCACATCCGCGGCGTAGCGAGCATTCGCCTGAGGATCGCGCGAACCCACCAACTGCAGGCGGTAACTGGCCGGGTCGAGCGGTTGCTTGAGGCCATACGTACCGTTCACCCGCAGATTCTCCGCCTGCTCGACGGGATATGTCGGAGCCAGCCCGCGTTCCTCGAAGACGGCGCGGGCGATGGCCGCATTGGCCTCGAAGGCGCGGCGCTGCGCAATGGGCAACCGCAATTCCTGAGGTCCATCTTCCACCCACCGGTAAAAGCCGTAGGCCGCGGCCGCTCCCGCGGCGGCAAAGACGAACGAGCGGCGCGTGTGCTTCGCCGAGGCGGCCAGGACGGCCTGGTTGGCGGCTAGACGTGCAGCCAGAAGGCCGGCGGCAAGTTCCTCTTCCGTTGGCCGGCCCGCGGCTGGCTCGGCTTCAACCTCAACGCCGGCCGGCGCAACTGGAGCAGGCGGCGTTTGAGCCTCTGCAACAGGCTCCGCTGGAACGGTCCCGGCTTGCGCGGGTTCCACGCCGGCTGTTGCCTGCTCTTCCCGTTCAGGATTCGTGCCCTCGATCGTCATACGCTCTTGCTCCGTTCCGCTTCGATCGATACTTCTCCCACTTTCCGGATCTCAAGTCCGCTGACCATACTACGAAAATTATTCCAGCCGGCCAGAATCACCTGAGTGACATGAACGCCAAAGAATCCCACAAAACCCATAGTCAGCCAGAAGTGCTCCCAGCGCGCCATTTCATACCCGCCCAGCAGGCTGGTAATCCAGTGAACCTGCGTTGGCTTGTAAATGGAAAGCCCGGTAATCAGCGATCCCAGGCCCATCAAGATCACCGAGGTGTAAGCGATGCGCTGCGCCCCGTTGTATTTCGTCTGTGGCGGCAGACCTTTCCGCAGATGAAGATCCACCAGCGTCACCTGGATGGCCTCTTTGAGGCTGTTGAGCTGGTGAACGACAAATCGCCACTCCCCCGAGATCAGCGTATAGGCGACATACCCCACGCCATTGATGGCAAAGATCCACATGAAGAAGAAGTGCGTTCCCAGCCCTTGCGTCACATGGTACGGCCCGTCGATCAGCTTCCAGAACCAGGCCGGAAAAAAACGGAACAGCGTGAAATTTCCCACGCCGACCCGATACAAAGCGTGTGGGTGCTTGTACGCGTTGTCCGAGTCGTTCCAATAAATCAGCAGCCCGCTCCAGATCATCACAAACAGAACGGGAAAATTGATCCAGTGCATCCAACGGATGGCGAGCAGATGCTTGCGATCCAGGTAGATAGCTGCCATCGCGCCGGTCTGAGCTTTCCCCGCCGCTGAGCCGGTAACTGCGCTTGTGGATGGATTGGCCGCGGCCAGACCCGAATTTGCGGCAAGCATACAAATGCTCCTTCCAGTTACAACGGACGCAAGCAGTTCCTCAACTGGCATCGACCGGCGCCAAAACTGCCAAGTCGATTTTCCTCAAAAAGAATCGACTTGCGCGGCCAGCCGGAAAGTCAGTCGCTTTTGAGAAATTGCCTTCATCTTAGCATCGGGACATCGAAAACAGATGAGCTTGAGTATCCATGGGAGTTACTGACCCTACGGAAGGTTACAGGAATCCGGCTTTTTGAGTGAAACGAATCCCCTTGTCCTTCAACCGTCGGCAAAATCCGTCGACTGTAACCTTTTCTTGACGCCTTTCATCTGACAAGAGACCGGTTGTACCCAATTTCCACTTGAGAGTTGACCGAAATCCGCTGCGAACGGTTAAGCTTTCAGCAGTCGCCGGTCCTGGACTTCATCGAATGCGAGGGAAACGCCAATGGCATCGACGCGGGGTCAACTCGGAAGGTCACCTGCTATCCCCGAATCGCACAGCCTGTTCGAGCACAGTCCCTGGTTTTACGCCTTTTGCCGCGAGTATCTCTTTCGGGATCACACCGAAAAGATCGCAAGTGAGCTTGTTCCCGAGCAACCCAGGCCAGGATTTCGGCTGCTGGAGTTGGGCTGCGGACCCGGCTTCTATGCCTGCCGCCTCGCGCGGCTGTTTCCCAATCTTGAAGTGACAGGCGTCGACCTCTCCAACCGGCTGGTGGAGCGCGCGCGCAACCGCGCGGCCAGCCGCAACCTGCCCAACTGCAGTTTCGAGCGTGGCGACGCCCAGGCTTTGGCCGAACAGCATCAAGAGGTGGACGCCATCGTCCTGTCTCGCTTGTTCCTCATCGTTCCAGACAAGGTAGCAGTGCTATCCGAGATCTTTCGCATCCTCAGGCCGGGCGGCCGATGCTTTATCGCCGAGCCCACCTCAAGTCCGAAAACCATGATTCCCCTGAGCTGCATGTGGATGCTCTCCCGGCTTGGCAACCGTCCGCTCAATGGCTGCCGTGAGCCCCTCAGGCGGAGGTCATGCGCCGGGATGACTTTCGCATCCTGATTCACTCGCAGCCCTGGACCACCGTCGCCCTCACCTCGGAAGGCTCGTATCAATTTGCCGTCTGTACCAAGGGCAGGGCGCATCCTGAGACGCCCATGCCCTTGCAAATCTCAGAGCGAGGTCACGCCTGACTTGAGTTCCTACCCGATCTTTTCCCCACTCGAACCCGACCCGACCCGAAAATTGGAGTGCGCGCTGGTCGTGATGGCCAAAGCGCCCCGCCCCGGCAAGGTGAAAACGCGCCTTTGCCCGCCTCTGACCCCCGATCAATCCGCAGCCCTGAATATCTGCTTCCTCAAGGATACGACGGCGAATCTTGCCGCGGTCGCTGGCGAAGGCGGCGCGGCCGGGCTGGTCTGCTACACTCCGGCTGGCGACGAGTCGCTCTTCAACGGCCTGCTGCCGCAGAGCTTTGGACTGATCCTGCAGCGCGGGGATGGATTCGGCGAGCGGCTCCGCCTGGCAGCCGAAGATGTGCTCGCCTGCGGCTTTGGCGCCGTATGCCTCATCGATTCCGACTCGCCTACCGTGCCGGCGGATGCCTACCGGCTGGCCGTCCAAGAACTCAACCGCCCCGGCGACCGGATGGTGCTGGGCGGCTCTGCCGATGGGGGATACTACCTGATCGGCCTGAAGCAGCCCCATCCAGAACCATTTGAAAACATCGCCTGGAGCACGGCCTCGGTCTTCGCCGAGACGCTCGCCGGAGCGCGCCGGGCCGGCCTCGAACTCGTCGAGCTGCCGCTCTGGTACGACGTCGATGACGGCGCCACACTCGATCTGCTGGAGGCGGAGCTGCTCGAAGGCATCGCTCCCCCTTTCGCCACGCAGGCAGGTCATTCCGCAACCGACAGCCGGGCGTTCCTGGAAACTCTGCGATCCACGGCAGCCAAGGTGCGAACCACTTGAGCCACACGCGATCGATTCCAATGCGCTGGCGCCGGCTACGCCCGTGGCTGACCAATGCTGCGCTGGCGGCGCTGGGATTCGAACTGCTGCTGGCCACGCTCGACCTGGTGCACAACTTCGCCCACCACTTCATCGGGTACTCCATTCTTTCCGGCAGGTCCGCCGTCCTCTTTGCGCTCGCCGTGCTGGTGATCCTCACTCAGCCCAGGAATCGTCACACCTGGGGCGTGATTCTCGCCTTTGGCATTGCCTTCCGCCTGGTCACGCTGTTGCCCGCGCCTCTGCTTTCAAGCGACATCTACCGCTATGCCTGGGATGGCGTCGTGCAGCATGCCGGCATTTCCCCGTACAAGTACGTTCCGGGCGATCCGGCTCTGGCGTTTCTGCGGGCACCTAACCAGGATCTCTACGACCACATGAATCGGAGAGACTATGCGCATACCATCTATCCGCCCGGCGCGCAGATTCTCTTCTACCTCATCGCCTGCCTCAATCCAACCGTAACCTTCATGCGTATCGGGATGGTTCTCATGGAAGGCTTGACCCTGCTTGCGCTCACCCGCCTGCTGCGGGCGATGGGACGGCCGCGGGAGCAGGCCCTGATATACGCCTGGTGCCCGCTGCTGGCGTGGGAGATCGGCAGCTCCGGTCACGTAGATTCAGCCGCCATGGCGTTCATTGCGCTCGCCCTCCTGGCCCGCTACCAGAAGCGGCCCATCCTGACCGGATCACTTCTCGCGGCTGCGATCCTGGTGAAGTTCTACCCAGTTGTGCTCTTCCCGGCGCTCTTCCGCCGCGGAGATTGGAAGATGCCCGCATCCATGACCGCCGTCATTGCCGCCGTCTACGCCTGCTACGCCAGCGTCGGCTGGGCGGTCTTTGGCTTTCTCGGCGGCTATGTGAAAGAAGAGGGAATCCAGTCCGGCGAAAGCTTTTTTCTTCTGGAGCAAGCCCACCGTCTGCCGGGGATGAACGGTTTGCCGCGGACAGCCTTTTTAGCGTTCGCCGCGCTGAGCTTCACCGCGCTGGCCTGGTGGTGCTGGAAAACTTGCTGCGATCCCGCCAGGGACGGCCACGCCATGGCCCAGACCAGGTGGTTCTGCCTGCCGGCGGAGGCCAACTTCCTGCTCCCGTCCTTCGCCTTGGCCATGACCCTCATGCTGCTCTTTTCGCCGCATTACCCCTGGTACGTCGCCTGGCTCGTCCCGTTCCTGACTCTCATCCCCAATCTGACCGCATGCACCTACATTCTCGGCGTCTTCTACCTGTTCACGACAGAGTTGGCCGTAGGCTACGGACCGAAGCAATTTTTGCTGAACCAGATTCTGTACGGGAGCGTTTTGACTGCCTTCGTATTGGATGCCGCTCTAAGACGGTGGCCAATGCACCGGCGGCTCTTTGCCGCCCCAGATCCTGCCTCGGTCGAGGCGCTCCCATGAAGATTTCCGTCATCATCCCCGCCCTCAACGAGCGCGAGTCCATTGGCCAGGTTGTCGCCTCCATGCCCTGGGATCGCATCGCCGAGTGCCTCGTGGTTGACAATGGCTCGACCGACGGCACGGCGGAGGTAGCGGCGCTCGCCGGGGCAAGAGTGATCGCCTCGCCTCGCGGCTACGGAGCAGCCTGCCTCGCCGGCTCCCTCGCCGCTCGGCCCGAAACCGAAATCCTGGTCTACATGGATGGCGACGGCAGCGACGTCATCGACCACCTGCCCCAACTGACTGGCCCCATCGAACGCGGCGAGGCGGATTTCGTCATCGGGTCTCGCATTCGTGGCCACGCCGAGCCGGGGTCGATGCTCGGCAGCCAGTTGTTTGCCGCGCACCTGGTGGGATTTCTGATCCGCATCTTTCAGGGAGTTCGCTACACCGACATGTGCGCCTTCCGGGCGATACGGCGCTCCTGCTTTGAGCGCTTGCAGATGTCCGAGACCACCTACGGCTGGAACCTGGAGATGCAGATCCGAGTGGCCCAGCACAAGCTGCGTATCCTCGAGATTCCAGTCAACTACCGCAACCGCATCGGCGGCGTCAGCAAGGTATCCGGCGATTTGCGCGCGTCGTTCAAAGCCGCCGTGCGAATCCTCGAAGTCGCCTTCCGCATCGGACTGGCGCGCAAGACTTAGGAAACCCCCGATTCAGTCCGCATCGTGAAGGGTACGGGCGTCAGCCCGTACGTCAAGCCCAGCAGAATCAAACGGCTTTCGTGTCTGCGTGAGAACTTGTTTGCGGAAGAACCTTCCCCGCTGTTCGCAGGGAGCGGCAGCCTCCAGGCTGCTGAAATGCCTCAATCGGCGCTTCGGCTTGAGCCGCGGGCCCTTCAGCAGTATCCGTTTCCCCGATCCTGCGAGCTCGCACGCAGACACGTCAGCCCCTGAGGGGAAACCTTGGCGGACATATCCAGAGTTTTCCTCAGCCCCGCCCACTAACCCTCCACGCTTTGCACGATTCCCTTCGCGCGCAATCCGGTCTCCGCCTTGGAAAAGTAGTCCTCCACCGCGCCCTGGGTGCGGATCCAGTCGATGTATCGGCCAATTCCCTCTTCGATGGTCGTCTGCGGCTCGTAGCCAATGGTGCGAATGCGGCTGATGTCCGAGATCAGCGAACGAATCTCGCCAGGGCGGAACTCGCCGCGGGCCAGCGGCTCCAGCGCAATACCCAGGCAATCGCTGATGATCCCGGCCAGGTGGCGGACGCTGGTCGCCCGGCCGCTGCCTACGTTGACCGGCAGGCCATCCAGCTTGTCGGTCGTCGCCACCAGCAGGTTGGCACGGGCGATGTCTTCCACAAAGCACAAGTCACGCGTCTGCCCGCCGTCTTCATAAACGATCGGCGGCTGATGGTTCATCAATCGCGTGCAAAAAATGGCAATAACGCCGGTATACGGATTGAACAGCGACTGGCGCGGTCCGTAGGTGCAGGAGTAGCGCAAGGCAACCGTGGGAATCCCGGTCTGCTTGCCCCACAGCAGGACGAGCTTTTCCTGGTCCACTTTGGTCAAAGCGTAAACGGTTTCGCCGCCGCCGGGTGTAGCCTCCGGCGTAGGAATCGACGTGGTGGCCGCGCCGCAAAGCGGACAATGCACCAGGAAATCCCCGGCGCGCAGTTGCTCCACCGGACGCAGCGGCGGCGCCACGTGCCCATGCGCCGGACAGTTGGCCGCTCCCTCGCTGTAGACCGCCTGCGAACTGGCCACAACCACTTTCCGGATTGGCAGATGGTGATCGCGAATCATCTCCAGCATCTGCGCCGTTCCGAAGCTGTTCACCAGAACGTACTTCGCCATCTCCGGCATGTAGCCGCCGTAGGCAGCTTCATGAAAGACAACATCGATACCCTCAAGAGCAGCCAGCATGGTTCCGTAGTCCTGCACGTTGCCCTGGCAGAACTCCGCCCCGGGATGGACCCAGGCCGGTTTGCCGAATTTGTGCGTCTGAGGCTCCAGGTTGTCCAGGATGCGCACCGACCACCCTTCGCGAAGAAGCAAATCGACAATGTGGGAACCGATCAGGCCGGCTCCCCCGGTTACAAGCGCGCGCATTCCAAGTCTGGGCATACCTTGCATTCTAACCATCCCAAAGCCACTCCCGGCATCCCCGCAGGATCGTTCGCGGCGAGGCTTATCTTGCGGGCTCTGGACGCTGGACTCTAGGATAGGGCCATGCTCCCTCCGTTCGCTTCCCCTCGCGCCCCTCTCGTTCTGACCGCAATCGCGCTGGCGGCCGTGTCGCTGCTCGCCATTCAGCAGGCTGCGCAACCGAATGGGTCTCCTGCCAACGACAAGCCGGCCGAGTTGAAAAAGCGTCCCCCCGCGCCAAACGATATTGCCGCGCCCGTCCCCACGCGGGCGGATATGCTGCGCGGAGCCTATGGCCCGTTTCGAGCCAACAACGACCTGCTTTACTACCACCTCGATATTCGCGTCGATCCCGTGGCCAAGACCATCACCGGGAAGAACACGATTCGCTTCAAGATGCTCACGAACGGGACGCGCATCCAGATCGACCTGAGTGATTCCCTCAATGTGGACAAGATCCTCTTCAACGGCGCGCCACTCAAGTACCTACGCGATACCGGCGCGGTATTCATCGACTTTCCCGAGACCCTGCGCGCCGGCAAGACCTACTCGATCGACTTCTATTACTCCGGCCATCCGGTCGAGGAAGGGCGGTTCGGCGCCATCACCTTCAAGCAGGACCCAGCCGGACGCGTCTGGATCAATACCGCCTGCGAAGGCGACGGTTCGAGCACCTGGTGGCCATCGAAAGACCAGTGGAAAGACGAGGTCGAAAACATGGACCTCAGCGTGGCCATACCCAACGACTTAGTCGATGTCTCAAACGGAAAGTTTGCCGGCAAAACCGACTTAGGCGATGGTTATACCCGCTGGGACTGGCACATCAGTTATCCGATCAATAGCTACGACGTTTCGCTGAATATCGGGCACTACGTCCACTTCGACGACAAGTATGGCGATCTTCCGCTGGATTTTTACGTTCTGCCGGAAGATCTGGCCAAAGCCAAGGTACAGTTTGCGCAGGCCAAAGGGATGATGGAGGCTTACACCCATTACTTCGGCGAGTATCCCTTTGCCAGGGACGGCTATAAGTTGATCGAAGCGCCCTATACCGGCATGGAGCACCAGACGGCGGTCACGTATGGCAATGGCTTCAAGAACGGCTATTACAACCGCGACTGGACCGGCGTCGGCATCAGCATGCGCTTCGACTTCATCATCATTCATGAGAGCGGACATGAGTGGTTCGGTAACTCGATTACCGCGGCCGACCCAGCGGATATGTGGATTCACGAGGGCTGGGACACCTACCTTGAAGCCCTGTATGTCGAGTATCGCTGGGGCAAGGACGATGGGATCAAGTACATCAATGGGGTAAAGCCAAAGATCTACAACCTGCGCCCGATCATCGCCGAGCGCGGAGTCAATGCCGATCCAACCGAGGATCAGTACTTCAAGGGCGCGCTGATGCTGAATACCCTGCGCAGCGTCATTGACGACGACAAAAAGTGGTTCGCGCTCATCCATGACTTCTATCAGCACTTCAAATATCAGACGATTCTTACCGAGGATGTCATTGCCTGGTTCAATGAACACTCGGGCATGAACCTGACGCCTATCTTCAACCAGTATCTGCACCATCGCGCGATTCCCCGGCTGGAGTTGCTGTTCGGCAAGACGCCCGGCAGCGTGATGTATAAGTGGAACGCCGATGAGAGCGACTTCGCCATGCCAGTGCGAGTCGGCGAACCTGGTCATTGGCAATTGATCCATCCCACGACAACCTGGCAGACAATGCAGACGCCCATGAGCAAGGACGCATTTCAGGTGGCAACGGATCTCTACTATGTCGACGTAAACAAGCAGTAGACGGCGTGGGTGGAGCAAAGCGCATCCTTCTCTTCGCTCAGGATGGCAAAACGCAAGTCACCCGGAACCGCATCCGAAGTCGGAATCAGCGCGAGGTGATAAGCGCGGCCGATTGAGCCGTGGGTGCGACCGCTGTCCGGCGGACGATGGCCGCGGCCTGCGCCAGACTTAGCCCGGCCGGGACCGGTTCGAAGCCGCCGCGAACCTCGCTGGTCTCGCGCGCAATCGTCTTGAAGAGCATCGCGCGGCCATTCATGTGCACCTCAAGCCGCTGAGTCTTCCAGTCCCCCGCCCCGCTCGGCGATGCGCCAACATGGGTGCGTTCCAGTTGGAACCATCCGCCCTGATACAGGCGGCCAAGAATGCCGTATCCGAAGTCCACATTCTCCTGCAGCTTGCCGTCCAGGCGCACCAGGCGCTTCTGGTCGACGCTAATCCACAGGTCGCCGGCCATGGCGTGAAAGATGCGGGCCTCAATCGAATGCGCCGGGTAGTTGGGATTGGGGTGGAAGCGCATGTGGTAGCAGCCGCACTCGCGCAACCGCTCGCTCCGGGGTTCAAATACGGCCGGCTCGTACACGAAAGCATCCGGCAGCAGAGCCAGGATCCGGCCGATCCGCTTCTCATCGTCCGCGTAATCTTTGCGGTGCTGGGCCTGCTCGCTGGGCGACGTGAGCAGGCGCTCAAGACGCCGGTCGTCTTCCTCGCGCAGTGCCGCGTTGAGCGGCTGGCCGTTGGCGGCTTCCATGCGCGCCACAGGACCCTCCGGCGTCTCGACAGCCTGCTGGAGCTGTGTACCTTTCTCCGAATGACGCTCAATCCAATAACGCCAGTAACCATGAGAGTCATGGTCGTGGAGTTCGTTATAAACCACTTCGCGGACCAGGTAGTCGGAAGCCGGCGGCTGATGAAACGCTGCCGTTTCGGCCTTGACAATCGAAGCGCTGGCTCCCGCGGCCACAATGGCCAGAACACAACAGAATTCGATGAGTTCGCGTTGGCGCACGATATTCTCCCGTCAAAAAGGTCGTTGGCTGCCGTGATATGGCAACCTCAGTGTGGACCGATTTCCATAAACGAGTTGCAAGTTCCGTGTGAATTGACAGAGAAAACAGGGAGAATTCCCGAAATAAGACGGAGATTCACGAACCTGAATCGACAACATCAAAGAAATTTCGTGGCTCCACGCCGCCGCGGAATTCCAACCCGCGCCCAGGTACAATCACCCGCCAGAACCGGTGCGCCCGCTTCCGCGGATTGGTACACTCCTAGAAGAGAACGGAGCGCAACGTGATTGATGAAGTACAGTTTCGCAAGGCCGCCGACGCGGCAATTGAGGCCCTGAAGCAGGAACTCTATGCCGCCGAAGATGACGGCGATTTTGAAGTGGAAGAAAACGCCGGCGCCCTCTACGTAATCTTCGAGCAGCCGGCGGCTAAGTTTGTCATCACGCCCAATGCGCCGGTGCAGCAGATCTGGATCTCGGCGCTCAGCACCAGCTTTAAGCTGGATCTGGTCGCGGATACCTTTCTGCTGCCAAAGACCGGCGAAAATCTGTCCGCGCTGGTCAAGCGGCTGATTGCAGACCACCTCGCCTAGACTGGGCCGCATGAAACTATCCATCGCCATCCTCGCCTGCAACGAAGCCGAGAACCTGCGTCGCACCCTGCCCAGCGTGGCCTGGGCCGATGAGCTGATTCTCGTGGATTCCGGGTCCACGGACGGCACAATCGAGATTGCCAGGGAGTTTGGAGCCAGAGTCTATTCGGAGCCGTGGAAAGGCTACGGTCCGCAAATGAATTCCGCCATCGACAAATGCACCGGACCATGGGTGTTTTCCCTGGACGCGGATGAAGAACTAACTCCTGAATTGCAGGCTTCCATCCGTTCGCTCATCGCCGGCAAGCCTGAATTTGAAGCCTACTGGGTGCCGCGGCGCAACCAGATCTTTGGGCGGTGGATGCGCTTCGGCGGCCAATACCCGGACTATAAGCTGCGGCTCTTTCGGCAAGGCACGGCGCGCCTGCCCGAGGATACCGAGCCTCATGCGACCCCCAAGTGGGCCGGGCCAAAAGGCAAGCTCACCGGCGACCTGCTCCATTACCAGTACCCGACGGTCGCGCTCTATGTGGAACACATGAATCGTTACAGCTCGGCCAGCCTGCCGCTGGTGCTCCGTAAAGGGCGCACCTGCCTGGGGCTAATGGAGTTCGCGGCCATGACCGTCGCCAATCCGGTGCTGACCTTCCTGAAAAACTACTTCGTCCGCCTGGGCTTTCTCGATGGCCGCGAAGGGCTGCTGTTTCACCTCTACCACTCGGCCTACATCAGTTGGAAGTATGCGAAGGCCTGGGAAACGAGCCGCAAGATTGCGGAAAGATAGAGCTGCGGACGGTGCGAACCACGCCGGCGCGCATCCCCCAGAAAAGCCTTTTACTTGTTTTGCCGGCATCTGTTACAAACGTACGAATGGCTAAGTCGAAGGCAGAACTGAAACCTGGGCATGTGAACCTGAAGATGCTGGCAGAGCACCTGCACCTGTCGCAAACCACCATTTCGCTCGTGCTCAATAATTCCCCTTCCGCCAAGTCGATTCCGCAGGAGACGCGCCGGCGCGTCCTGGACGCCGCGGAAAAACTCAATTACCGACCCAATTACTTCGCGCGTTCCCTGCGCCAGAGTAAGAGCATGAGCGTAGGCGTCTTGGCCCCCGACCTCAGCGAGGGCTACTTCACGCGGGTCATGAGTGGCGTGGTCGATGAGCTTACCGAAGCCAAATACTTCTACTTCACAGCCTGCCACGACTGGCGCACCGAACTGCTCGAAGAGTATCCGCGCATGTTTGTCGAGCGCGCCGTAGACGGATTCCTGCTACTCAATACACCGGCCACGCTGGACGTGCCAGTCCCCGTCGTGGCGATCTCCGCGCATGGCTCGGAGCCCGGCGTCACGCACATTGTTTTGGATCACCTGAAGGCCGCCGAACTGGCCATCGGACATCTGTTTGAGCTTGGCCACCGGCGCATCGCATTCATGCGCGGCCCGCATGAGATTCCAGACTCCGAGTATCGCTGGCAAGGGATCGAACTGGCGGCCGGCACGCTCGGGCTTGCAGTCGATCCAACACTGGTAACTCGCATCGATTCGGAAACTGGAAATGGCAGTTGGAGCGAGGCCGGCAAGCATCCCATGTCTCCGGAAATCGGCTACGTGCCCATGAAGCAGTTGCTGGCCTCCACTCGGGATTTCACGGCGGTCTTTTGCTTCAACGACATTGCGGCCATCGGGGCGATGCGCGCACTCACCGAGGCTGGGCTTCGGGTTCCAGCAGATGTCTCGGTCGTCGGCTTCGACGACATTCTCTCTGCAGCGTACTGCACGCCTTCCCTGACCACCGTGCGACAACCGCTGATCGAGATGGGCCGCACGGGCGCGCATATTTTGCTGGAGCGCATCGCAAATCCAGACAAGACATCCTTGGCCGCAGAAATTGTGATTCAGCCGGAGTTGGTAGTGCGGGAGTCAACTGGTCCGGTTAAGGGCTAGACGCGAACTTTCCCACCAGCTGGGTGTAGCGATAAGGCCTCCTCTCGCGCGCTCGCAGTGGTTGCGGCAAAGTTGAGAAGTAAGAACCAACATTCCCCTGGAGGTCGAAGATTCAGATCAGTTTGTGGCTGATGCTACCGTCCCATCCTCTTCAGAGCGCGAGAGATTCACAGCTAACCATGGCTGACTTTGCCGGCCGCGGAACGGGAAGTAAGTCCATTTGTTTGGATCGGCCTTCTCGGTACGACCCGAGTCATGCCATCGCACCAAGTCATGCCAAACATACCTTTCCCGATCCCCGTTACAGCGACTTCTACAGCATCTGCAAGTCCAGCGGCTTTTCGAGCAGCGCCGGCAACTGCGCAATCTCCTTCAGCGCGCGCTTTAGCGCCGAGGTCCGGCACGGCTCCACGGTCACCACGAAAGGCAGCCGATCCAGCGGGAATCCAGGTTTTTGCAGGATCGCATTGAGATTGATGTTTTCCCGCGCCAGCGCTCCCGCGATACCCGCCACGATGCCCGGGCGGTCGTTCACCAGAAAGCGGATGTAGTGCGGCACCTCAAGTTCTGTGCCGACCTTGGCCGGTTGCGACGGAATCGCGATTCGGCACGATCCCTGTGCCAGACCCACCAGGTCGCTCACCACCGCAACAGCCGTAGGATTCCCCCCCGCCCCGTGGCCGGAGAAGACCACATCTCCGCCATAATAGCCCGTCGTGACAACCATATTTTCCGTACCCCGCGACCACGCTAAAGGCGAACTGAGCGGGACCAGCATTGGGCGAACAGTGGCCGAAAGTTGGCCGGCCGTCGAGTTGCCGATGCCGTCCTGCACGAACTGCGCCCGGGCGATCTGGCGTATGGTGCAGTTGAGATCGCGGGCGTAGGAAAAGTCGATCGCCTTCACATCCGTGATCGGACACGCTTCAATCTCCTCAGGATGCACCTGAGCCCGCAGCGCCAGCCGAATCAAAATGGCGAGCTTGGCCCGCGCGTCGTAACCGGCCACATCTTCCGTCGGATCGGCTTCCGCATAGCCCATGCCCTGTGCCTCTTTCAGCACATCATCGTATTCCGCGCCGGCCTCCATTTTGCTGAGGATGAAGTTGCAGGTCCCGTTGAGGATCCCCTCAACCCGCTCGACCCGGTCGCCGGCCAGGCCATGTTCGAGGCCCGGAATCACCGGGATACCGCCGGCTACGGCCGCTCCGTAGAGCAGATGGCAGCCTTTGGCGGAAGCCTGCGCTTCGAGATCGAGACCCTGGTAAGCGATCAGCTTTTTGTTGGCGGTCACCACGCTCTTGCCAGCCTCGATCGCCTTGCGCACCCAGTCGCCGGCAGGGACAAGTCCACCCGCCAGCTCCACGATCACATCCGGAGCCCCGGGAGCCGAACTGAGAAGCGAGTCGGCGTCCTCCGTCCAGGTGACCGAACCGGGAATCCAGTCGACCCGCTTGCGCGCAACCTTGCGATTGAAGATGTGGGTCAGTTCCACACCCTCCGGAGCCGATTCGACCAGGATGCGCGCCACCGACCGGCCTACCGTGCCAAAGCCAAAGATGGCCACACGCAATGGCCGGGAAGACGATGCGGGACGCGGTCGGGAGATGGAAGCTGGACTCTGAGACACAGAAATTTTCCTTTTGTACAACTCTTCAGGGTAAGGAACCTTTTGTGGATTCTTGAATTCGATGATACCTGAGCAGCCCTGAGCCGGCTGCATCGTGTTGTAGGATTAAGTCGGATGCGACGACTCCTTTCCACTCTGCTGCTGGCCATCTTCGGCCTGAGCCCCGCGATCTCCGCCCTTCCGGCGGATGCGCTGGCTTCCGGATGGGCTTCGGAATGGATCTCCGGATGGACAGGAAAGGTCGACCAGTCGCGGTTGCCTGCCTGCTGCCGGCGCAACGGCAAGCATCACTGCGCCATGGGCGCCATGGCACATTCGGGCGGCGAAACGGCTGTAACAGCCAACGATCCCTGCCCCTTTGCCCCGCAGACGATGGCGGCGACCGCGCCTGCCGCGGCTGCCGTGCTGATGGCATCCGCCGATCCTGCGCAGTTAACCAGTCAGTTGCGCGTTCAGTTGGCGAGAGTCACTTTCGCCGCTCTGGCCAGCCGCCGGAGCCAACCCAAGCGCGGACCTCCCGCCCAGGTTCTCCTCTAGCGTCCTCTCCCTCACACGCCCCGGATCAAGCAGCATTTGCTTGGAGCGCGCATCCTTGAGACGCAGTTTCTTCGCTGCGCTCGGAATGGCAAAGCTTACTTTGCGGACTTCAGTGACAGGACGCTGGCTCCCACCTTCATGTCGCTTTCGGACGGCTGAGAGTCTCCGTATGTAGCATCGCGGAAGCCTGCCTCCGCTATGCCCGGCAACCCTGATCCGCGCGCGTTCGGCTTGCGCTTTACCGGCACTATTTTTGGGAGATTTTATGCGGCTACCATCGATCTTTTCGGCATTTTTCATCGTGATTTTGGCCCTTTTTTGCGGATATCCCGCCTGGGCTACAGTATTTTCCTCGCTCCATGGAGTAGTTCACGACGCACAGCATTTTCCGGTCAAAGGCGCGATGGTCACGGTGCAAGCCGCCGACTCCGCCTTCGAGCTGAAAGCCACAACCGCGGCAAATGGCGAATTCGATCTCACCTCGGTTCCGCTCGGCGTCTACCGCGTGCACGTGGAAGCGGCCGGATTCGCCAGCGAGGATGAAGTGGTCACGCTGCAGTCGGGCACCAACCCGGTCCTCCACTTTGCTTTGCCCGTTGCCAGCGTCAAAACCACCGTCAACGTCGACGAGTCCTCAGAGCCGGTAGACTCGGTCACGCCCACCACGCTGGTTTCGCGGCTGGACATTGAAAACACGCCGGGTGCGAGCCGCACCATCGGCACCGAGATGATCA
>Ga0116231_10007927_pt1 | contig 19006 bp, 11 predicted proteins | sample S1TSphgellanicum_2_FD_89695 | JGI IMG/M metagenome (GOLD analysis project Ga0116231, IMG submission 89695) | Host-associated microbial communities from peat moss isolated from Minnesota, USA - S1T2_Fd - Sphagnum magellanicum MG | ecosystem: Host-associated > Plants > Peat moss > Unclassified...
TTTTTTTTGAATATATATGTCAAAATCATATTCTATTTTTTTTTTTTTCTACTCTTTTGTTTTTTTTTGTGGCGTTTTTTTTTCTTCTTTTTATTTGTTTTTTTTTTCTCTCTCTCTCTCTCTCTCTCTCTCTCTCTCTCTCTCTCTCTCTCTCTCTCATGCCTCTGAGATTCCAATTCTTGTGTTCTCATTGCTTCACAGGTGCTTTATGTGAATTGCCTTCATCTGATTTGTACGTGATTGATAGGCTTATTACTTGTTTGTAGCATCATTGAGCCTTAGTTGCACCACCACATGAGCTCTCATACCTTGTACTCTGCGTCCAGCAATGAATAGTATGCTTAGTGGGGATGCTATAATTATAGATGGTTTGTGTCTGGTTGCTTGTATCATCTGAATCAGTTGCCTTTTGTGAGAGGTCTCCAGTGGTGCTCATATGTGACCCCACAAAAATATTTCTGAGATCCAAGTTTAGTTATTTACTTTTTTCCAACCCCACCCATAAAACTAAAAGTGGGACTGCAAATAAGTGGGAGACTACTAATAGCAACTGACCTGGATCAATCAAACTATTTAGCCAATCAACAGCAGGTGTTAAGTCTTTGCTGTGCCTTTTACCAGCCTCAGCAAACTGGGAAAAAATGCTAGGCCAAAACCATTTTGCTGAACCAAACCAGTGTGTTTTGACTTTTCTTCATCCAATTTTCGTTTGCTAGGTCAAATACCGAGCACCAGTGGAGTTGCTCTGAGCATAACTCTGCAACTTGTTGCTCCAATACTTGGGGCACAGGAGGCATGGACTCAGCAGCTCACACATCATGAATTGAGGTCATAAATTCTAACTTAGTTTGGATCAGAATCTCATATGTCATGGACTTGGGCGTTGCTGGAGAATTTGTACTAGCCAACATCATGACCAAGGTCACCCCATTACTTCAAAACAGAAACTCAGGATGCATATCCAGATCCAGAAATTTTGGGCTGAGTGTGACATACATATCTACACACACTGTCAGAATCTGCTGAAGTGAGTGGGTAATCTACATCGCTGGTGCATCTGCTTCTGCAATTGCAATACATCAACTCTCCTACCTAGGATCTGACAGATCCATTGCCCTTGTGTTGGGGTCTAGTAGAAGGCTTTAGAATATGCAGCTGCACAGTATTGAGATACAAGACTATAAGAGCCAGGAGGGCATCATGGTCACATGGTTTCTTCCAAGGAAAGGCCAGAGCTTCCTGCATTTGTTAGTTGAGATTTGAGCATATAATTGCAACAGTGTTGTTTCCTAATAGAGATTTGAGTTTACCATTGCTTGGCAGTTTGAGGCTCAACATCCCCTTCCATAAACCTTAACTTGGATCATGTGATCAGTTCAGGCATTGCTCTGAATTCTTCCTCTCTCCTCTTCCTAACAATAGCACAATGCTGAAAACCCATGTATTCTTCTCAAATAGAATGTGGGATCTGTTGGCAAATCCTTCTCCAGATCCTACAACTCCTACATCACTTAAAACCTTTGTCATTTGTGATATGCCATGAGCAATCTACTGATACTCTGCAATGACATGAAAGGGTCATGTAACATGTACAAACTTTGCAAGAAGGTAAATTGTTTGGTCTTGGAATTGAAAATTTGCTGCATGGTTCCCTTTCACATGCACAAATGCAAGCCATCAAAATAGCTTCCATGGCGTACACAAAGGATTGAATGTCATCAGCAATCAATTGGGTTTTACACAAAAATCAATGAGAAAAATGGGACCACCTGATCAGTTGTTGGGAAAGCAAGAAGCCAGAACATACTATCACCACTCCCAAGCCTCTTTTCTAAACCGCCTTTTCAGTGATGGGTATCCCAATAATAGCATGGGAAAGCTGCCAGATTCCACACTTTTCCTGCAGCTGACATAAAATTCAATATCGAGGTAGCACTCACTGAAAATGTTTCAATGATGCTGCAAAAGTAAATATAGGTCATGACGGATAACAGACCAAATGCATCTGCCTCTACTCAATTGAACATACACAGCAATGTCTCCTTTTGTCATCTTGTGGTGTACGTATGGACCCGTTTGCTTGTTTGTTGTAGTGCAAAGATTCTCTTGCATTATAGATAAAAACTGGCAACATTTCTGCTCAGTTCCTTTGCCAGATTTGATAGCCATCCCTGTTGATGCATCGCTCCCAGCTACCCGTGAGGTTGTTTTGTTTAGATGGGTTCCAATCAAGGTGGCCTATTTTCATGACAAGACTTTCCCCTACTTTGGCAACATAGCCTTCAAAATTGGCTTGCAAGATCTTGACTGGGCTCCGGCAATGCACACCCGTACGAGTTCTCACAGCAATGAGCTCTGCAATTTGGTCGTGTAGACCAAAGTCGTAAAAATGATCATAGAATATCACTGGCTGCTCCAATCAAAAACAATGATGTCAGAGACAGCCAAGAATGACCTTGTTGTAAGAGTCTGACAGTAGACATCTGCATTATTGCTATCACTGAAAAATAACCACAAGAACATCAAAAGACTCTTGCCCTCAAGAAAAATTCCAAACTTTGTCATAAGCAAAATAGTCAATTTCTCATAAAGAATTTAGCTCAGCTGTTGTGCTCTCCAACCCATCAATAAAAAAATACATGGTTGCCTTACCGTGCCAGGGTGAGTAAGAATGTATGCATAACCCATCATGATCTTATCACGAGGGAAGGGCCAATGTCCCTGCAAGAGCAAAATGTGGAATCAGAATATATCATGACCAGCACTTTCATATGTTTCTTGCTCAAGTAAGAGCACTTGGTTTTTGCAGAAACATTTCATCCAAAACAAAAAGGGTGCTTCCTAACTTTTTCTCTCAGACAGAACAGAGACCCGACAGAGAAAAAAACCGAAGAGCACACCTGTGTTGAGCCAGTGTCATGGTTCTCAAGAAAGGTGACTGCCCGTGAAGGCCACCATCCCATGACCCCTGGTGGCTTGCCTTGAGGATCTATCAGCCTCCAAAACTCACCATGAAGAGCAGAGTGTAGTATGCCCTGTGAAAAAATTGGAAAGACAACCAAATCACTCCCAACAAGTGTCATGTCAATTGGATTGAAACCCTAAATTCATGTGAAGTCAGTGTTGACACCTTTCAGACCTTTAAGACTGCAGGATAAACCATAGTTGCAGGGAAAAGAAGACCACTTCCAAGGTAGAAAAGACTCATGGTACTGTTGTACCTTGGTTGTCACATCAAATGCTGATGATGTCCCACCAGCAGCATTGATCCAGTTGATAATGCGCTGTCTGTGAGAGTCTGCACCCCAACCCTGAACCATTCAATACCAGGGCACACAAGATGCACCTAGTGATCTACAACCTGCAACCTTAGCTTTAGGGCACAGTGGAACTGTACCATGACACATAACAGAAACAGAATCTTCCAACATTTCTAAACATGCAAAGAGTGTTGAGTAAGTTCATCAAGGATCTGATGGAAGTATGGCAGAACCTTGATTGTAACACACTCTCCCACCCTCATAAGCCAGACTGTCCCAGTATTCACCAATTGCAAATGCCGGTTTGGTCGCCTCAATGTATTCCTTTACATATCCACCCCAGAATCCCCTGTTCCAAAAAAACTTGATGGGCATCAGATAACCCATTGCAAGATAGATAGATCAGAGCTACACACAAATGTGCAAATGCTCCTAACTCAAATTTTGACTTCAGACAACTCTTTCAAAGTGGTGTAGTCATCATTTGTGACTTTTAGGATTAAGGAGAAAAAAAGCAGTAGACCCACCTGACAAAGTCTAGACGCCAGCCATCAAACTGAAAATCATTCCGCAACCATTTCATCCACTCCTTGATGTCCTTCCGCACAAATGTTTGGGAATGGTCAATATTGGGTGCTGCATGAAAGATATCACCTGCAGAACGAGAAATGGGATACAGAGATGTGCGTGAAGGCTATCCAGGATCACCTAGATGCTAAGGGCATATACTAGCTTGTGTTGACATTTTGACCTTCCCAAAAAACAGTTTCTACACACATGTACCATCAGAAGCTCTTACAATCAGCTGCATAGAATCCAGAGCAAAGTCTAACTGTGTACAAACACATAAATGCCAGAGACAAACTATGGATGTGTCAAAGATGCCCAAAGCAACATGCAATGCCCATGGTAGTATTGCACCAGGTAAATGAAACCGGATAATTACCACTAGAAGGATTTCCACGGCCTTGGAAGTTTGGGTCATCTCTTACAATTGCCTCCGGGCCCCAATCAAGTTTGCCTCCAAACACATTCCAAACACCATTTGAGCCCTACCCATTTTTCACCCAGCCACAGTCCATCCACCACAGATACCAATCCCCATCATTCAGTATCAACTATTCATATGCATCACAAACCAGTGAAGCAAAAGGGTGGGTGGGAGAAGAGTTGGAAACCTGACCCTAAAAAGAAAAAGATCTGAATCTGCTCCTCTGGGAACTTCAAGCAATAGATCACATGTCATGTTACAGCAACTTCGCATAATGTGAACCCTATATAAACCATCTATCTATCAATCTGATAACCTGGTCAAAATGGCAGGCCCATCACCTGCTTTTGAGCACATCGATGATTGAGAACCACATCTCCAAGAACCTGCACCACCACCCAACAGTTCTCACAATCTCAAAATCAGATGGGTGTGTATATTGGGTCCCTCCAGCTTTTCTGCTTTTTCCATGGTATCCATCCTCTATCTTCTCAGCCAAATATGGAATGTGAAGTGCACAACCAAAACAGCAGGGAGAAATTCTGTATTCTGAAAACAATGTGCAAATTGAGTGACCCGGAGAGAGAGATGTCTTCTTCACATACCAGAATGTTGTGGTTGTGCATTTCAGCAATACATTGCTTCAATTCGTCTTCTGTGCCATATGCCGAGTTCAGGTTGTATAGATCCCCTGGCATATACCCTGCAACATGGATATGCCTCACAAATTTTGAGTTTAGGGTTTAGGATTGGACTGCATGCTTTGTCTGTGCTATCCAGTTTCAGCCACACCATGAAGCTCAAATAAGCAAGTACCCCTTTGATGATGGTACTGAATGAAGAACTGGCAGCAGTTGACAGATTCCAATATAAAAGCTGCTGGAAATTTTGCAAAACAAGGGTGGCAATGCACAACAGAGAGTTACTAGAAGATTGTGCCCACCTTGAGGGGCTACTGAGTGTGTAGGTGGTGGTAACCATATCGTAGTAATACCACACTTTGAAAGATCTGCTGCCTTTGGAGCAAGTTCCACCCACCAATCTCGTCTCCAGCTTTCCCAGTTGAAGCCTTGAAACTAGAACAACAATGTATGTACCAATTGGGTTTAGTTCTCAGGAGCATGAATTGTTCTATATTCTCTTACCAAACTCTTGTGCTCATGATGATGTCAAGCCTTGAAAAGCAAAGCCACAAATGCACAGCCACAACAACAGAAGCCAAACTTGCTACCAAAGTGATGGGTATATGTTGTTGACACAGGAACACAACATAAACATGTTGTGACTGCACTCATCACCATTTGCGGAGGTCACAAACTATTGTGTGTCAGTAGAGGATGTTGACAAGAATTATCAGAACTTACCACAATCTCATGGCCTGTTCCAGTGCCTGATGCTGCAAAACAAGAGAACATTGGCAAACCTCAAGTCCAGCTCTGTAAGAAGGGGGGGAGTAAGCACAGACTGAAACCCACCATCATCAGGTTTCTCCAAGTCCAATAGATGATTTCAGTAGAAACAAGGAGTTTTGAAACAACAATGAGATTCATTCATGCATGCAAAGTGAGAAAAGATTTGAGAGACAAACCCAGTTTGCCTTCTGCTTCTTCTGGGTCCTTTGCCTGCTTCTTGATGGTCTTTCTTTCGAGAGCTTGTTCAAGCACCTTCCTTTGTAAGTCAATTTTTTGCTTCTCAGCTGCTTCTGCAGTGTACATGTCATCCTTCACCCTTGCCTTTGCTATGGACCACACATCTCCTGGGGATGGAAGTTCCAATGGCAGCATGGCTTCAACATCAGCAGAGCTCGGCAATGACTTCTTTGGTGGCAGTCCTTGTTGTCCCACATCAAGTCGCCGTTGCATCCATTCTGGAGTTTCCCGTCTTGGACCATTTTCCAGAAGGTCATGTCTTCTTGAGTCTTTCTCCAGAAGCATCTGCATGCGCCCACCACCCATTATCTGCTCCACAGCACTCTTACTGCTGATGGTTTCAACCCCAAGTTCTTTGACCTGCCTCAGCATATCCTCAGCAGTCATCGCACGGGTCTTCCACACTCCAGCTGCAGCTTCAGCTGCTGCTAATGATCTCTCCAGTACTTGATACTCAAGTCCGCTTGCCTGTGCTCTCTCATCTTCCATTTTCTGACCTGAAGTATTCACAGCTTGTTGAAGACCTTCCAACTGGCCATTGAATGCAACCCTTGCAGTCTCTTCTTTCACAGCTGTAGCATTCATAAGGACTTCAAGTGCATGTCTAGAACTGTTCTCACATTCATCTACAGCTTTATCAGCAGCAACCTGGATCTCATGCACCGATGCTTCAGCTGCTGCAATGCGTGCCTCCCCAGCTTTTGTCAAAGCTTTGGCAGCCTCAAGCTCTGTGTGAAGAGATTTAATGGCTGCATTGGCCACCTCCAGCTGATGAACTGCAGCAAGAAGACCCTCTTCCAATGACATAACCTTTTTCTCGGCATGAGATAACTCATGTAGCAACCCAATATGTTCAACTAGTGCTGCTTCCGCATTTTTAGCCTGTTCTTTGGCAGTTTCAGCAGCTGTAAGAGCAGAGTTGATTGCAACACCTGCTTCCTTGACAGCAGATGCAGCAGTATCATCAACTGTGTTCTGCAACCTTTCTAACAACTTGTGCTTCGAATCTGCAGCAGGCATAGTCTTTCCTGGCGGCATGTGACTGCTGCGCTGAGAGAATCCAACCCCTTTTTGGCTCCCAACTCCTTCAAGAACATCTGCATTCTCACCCTGCAAAGTGAAGTTTACCACTGAGGAATGCACTAAAGATGGCAAAACCAACTGCAGAGTGGATCTAAACCCTAAACTGGATCTTTTTGGAGGACAGCAGGTGAGAAGAAGAGTAGGGGGTTCAACACCTAACCTTTGTTGAAGTAGCAATAATGAGGAATGGAGAACCATGTTTGTGTTGAAACCGCATCCGATGGTGTTTTTCAATTTGTGAGTACCTGAAAGAAAGCGCAAAGAATTCATGCCATGTTTTGGTCACTTATTTCAACAAACAAAGGGAAAAAAATCAACGTCAACAGTGCCAGCTGCTGCATGGAAGTTGGCATGTGGAGTGGCTGAGAGCCTCTCATGTGTACCTCTCTGCAGCAGCAAATGAAGTCCTTTGCTGTGAGCACAAACTGTTATTGTGAACAAGTGATTGCAGCGGATATGGACATCTTGAATAAGGAACAGCTTGCTGTAAAAGGACAAGCACTGTGTGACTCATAGGAGAAGCTGCTACTGCTGCTGCTGCTGGAGCCTTCTGTAAGACTCCAGACACATTTGCATGTGGAATTGCTGCCATTTTTATCTCCCCTGTAAAAACCAAAAAGTATCCCGTCAGTGACCAATTGCTGAGAAAGATGAAAACAACTCTCAGGATGTCAGTTCACAGCACATCTGCACAACAGTAGAGTCAGTCAGCAAACAACACACAACATCAAGAGGAGAGAGAGAATTAGGTAATGGGTTTGAGATATTTGGATGATCATCCCAATAGAGTGACAAATGGGAAACATTTAGACCTAATCCATTGGAGTTTTGATTTCAAAGCACTTGCAAAAAAGTCTATGCCAAAGTTTGATCCCGATTCTAGAATCGGTCTTACAGAGTACTTTCTGAGTGCTGCAAAATCCCGCAACCAGCTTGGATAAGCCCTATTCCATTATGTACTCTGCCAATGCATAATTCTGCAGCTCAATTGGGTACCCATTGGATATTGCTTGCCCTACTCTGAAAACTGAGCCTTTGTTTTGTCTCTGGACCAAAATCCAAGCTTTTCCATACCCATACCCATTTGTTTGTCAGTGAGGGGAAGGACCTTCAAACACACCTCCAGTACTGCATCTTCTGAATTTGGACTCTAGAGGAAAACGGGTATTTGGGTTTCACCTGAAAAGGAAATGTGTTACAGAATTTCTCTTCAGCGGCACTCCATCCACAACACAAGGAGGATTCCTCTTGTCTGTCTGGTTTCAGCTCTTCCTTCCTTCCTTCTTCTCCCCAGCTGCTACAGATTTGAGATTCGCAAGCTCAGCGTGTGTAAATCACTCCCAAGAGACTCTCAAAATCTGCCTCCAAAACACAAGGACTCCAATTGACCCAGAAGCTGAAAGAAAATAAAATCCCCAAAACAGGACCTGCACCCAAATCATAAAAAAAGAATGAAGATCTGATGAGAAAAAGATTTGCCACCACCACCTCTCTCTCTCTCTCTCTCTCTCTCTCTCTCCAGAGTCTCTCAGAGAGATTTTGCCAAAATCCAATTTTTCCTATTTTCACTTCCCATCTCTGAAATCCAACCACAACTCCTGCTCAAAATCGTCTGCTAAAAACCAAAATCTCTCAAACCCACCATCTATTCACTAAGCTCCAAACCTTCAAACCTAGTACCAAGTGATTTCAGTACAATCAAGAAGCTGCTCCCTTGCTGTCTCCACTAGGCTACAACAACCTCAATAGCAGCAACTTTCCAATGTTACTCAACATCGACACCTCAAGTTCTCAACCCAACACCACCATCAACACCATCACCAACAAACACCCACCATCACCACACCACCATCACCAACTCTTTGAATCTAAAACAGATGCAAAACACAAAACAAAAGTTCAATAGCTTTCTATACCTGAATCCACCCAAAAAAAAACAAACAAACAAATTGAAATTTATTTTTCCTTGCTGAGAAAGGAAAGGATTTGTGCTGAAGCTGATGAAAGTTGAGTCTTCAGATTGAAAATTTGTTGGGTGTGGGAGAAAGAAGAGTGAAGAAGAAGCCAAAACTTGTGTGGGTTGTGTTTTGATTGTGTGGATTTGTATGTGTTTTGTTGTTGGGTTTTTTTTTCTTTTTTTTTTTGTCCCTTCCCATATGAAGAAGCTTTTGTTTTGCTTAGTGTGAAAAAAGTGACTTCACTTTTCCCTTTTGACAAGACTTTTATCCCATTTCTTTCTCTCTCTCTTTCTCTCTCTTGGGTTCCTATTTTGCTCATTTCATTTTCCCCTCTCATTTTTCCTCTTTGTTGTTGTGGTGTTTCATAGTAATAAAAATATTCATTTCATTTTTCCCTTTTCATTCCCTCTTTTTTTTCTTTTTTTTTTTTTTGTTGTTTTTTTTTTTTTTTTTTTTTATTTTTTTTTTTTTTTTTTTTCTTTTTTTTTTTTTTTTTTTTTTTTTTTTTTTTTTTTGGGTTGTGTTGTTTTTTTTAGTAATAAAGTCCTTATTTGATTTTCCTTCACATTTGATTTCCTCTTCATTGTTGTTGTGCTATTTTTATAGTAAAATAAAGTGTTCATTTCCTTTTTCCCTCTCATTTTTCCTCTTTGTTGTTATGGTGTTTTCATAGTAATCAAATTTTCTCTCTAACTTAAATGTTAGGTTATTCTAGAGCTTAGGGTTTGGTAAAAATAGCACTGAAACAATAATTGAATTGTAAGCCCTTTGAGAAGAAGGGAAGGTGACATAAGTCTTCTTCTTTTGTGGTGGGTCATGAGCTACTTAGTTTATCATAAAAAATTTGTTTATTATCTCATTGTTCTTGTTCTTTGTTTCTTTAGTTCTTATGCTCTTCTTCTTGGAATACATTGCACTTGTTGTTGCTCTTTTTCTTCACTTTTCTTGTTAAAGTTCATTACCAAGCGAGTGATGGTGCAATGTTGTTGGTCTTTTTCTTCTTTTTCTTGTTAGAGTTCGTTACCAAGTGAGTGATGGTTTGAATGGGAAATTTTTTTCCATGGGTTGTTGGACTTTGATTGGACTAGTTTTTCCAATCAAACCAAAACCGCATTAAGTTGGGAAAGGTTTTTCAACCAATTGTTGTGTTTTGCTTGTGGGTGTTGCTTTTGCTAAGATCATGACAAGCAAAAAGAGATTGGCATTGCATCCATTGGGTGCTTTTTCCATCAAAGGAAGGGCTCCATTTGTTGGCGGTGGGGCATTGGATTTGGATTTGGTCTATTCATGTGTGTTATGAATTCAAATCGATACCTTTAGAATGAAAAGCTTTCCATCCAACGAAGGGTTCCATTTGTTGGTGGTGGGGTATTGGATTTGGATTTGGATTTGGTCTATTCATGTGTGTTGTGAATTCAAATCAATACCTTTTAAGAATGAGGCTTTCCATAAAAGGAAGGGTTCCATTTGTTGTTGGTGGTGTGGCAATGGATTTGGATTTGGTTTATTCATGTGTGTTGTGAATTCAAATCAATACCTTTAGGATGAGGCTTACACCATCTCATCCATCGATGGTGTGTGGTTTGGTGGTGGGGACTTGTCTCTTCAAATGAAAAAGTCAACAATAATGTTGGCCTTTTTCATATCTACCTATCAATTTGTTGGTCAATCTCTTTGCAAATTTGACTAAGATCAAGGTTCCACGTATTAGTGGGTCTCTTGTGAAAATGAATGAGATCAAAATTCTTTGTGAATTGTATTGTTTTTTTCACATCTACCTATCTATGTGTAGGTCAATCTTTTTGCAAATTTGAATAAAGATCAAGATTCCATGTGTTAGTGGGTCTCTTGTGAAATTGAGTGAGATCAACGTTCTTTCCATGTGAATTGTTGAGTCTCTCTTGTGAAATGAAGTCAAGATTGAGGTTCTCGAATTCGAAATGTTGTTTCACTTATCAATTATCAATATCATACTAAATATTTCTTCTTCCAAGGTCAACTTTAATACATGTTGAAAATCATAGTTTGGAACCATGATTTTTTTTTGCTTGTGTTGTTGATGTGTACGTCTTCAAACAATAAATACCTTTGGGAATTCATTGTCAAAATATTATCTAATATATAGGAATATAAATATGATTATACATTTTTTTATAAAATTGATATGTGTGTTACCTAAAGAAAATTGGTGAGCCTTGTATGCAAGGAATGTTCTTTAAGATCTTTTATAAGAAATGTTTTCCACTTTTTCACTTTTCAATTTCGACCACATGAGATCTACACATAGGCATACAACAATGAGATATTTTGTTGCGAATAAATAGTCTAGGGGCCATCCATTATCCTAAGAGCTTTTCACATTGATATTTTTTCAATGAAATTTTTTACGGATATATATGAATATAAATATGATTATATGTTTTTTTATACATTGATATGTGTTTACCCAAAGAAAATTGGTGAGCCTTGTATGCATTGAATGTTTTTTAAGATCTTTTACAAAAACAAAAAATAAAAATTTAAAAAAATCCACTTTTTCACTTTTCAATTTGGACTTCATGAAATCTATACATAGGTGTATACAAATGAGATATTTTGTTGCAAATAATTAGTCTTAGGGCCATCCATTATCCTAAGAGCTTTTCACATTGATAATTTTTTAATGAAAATTTTAGGTGAAATATTCCAATGAAACGATCAATTGAAATTGTTTGATTAGTAGGAAACATGAAAGAGTACCTAATGGAAACTAATGCAAAGCATATAAATTATTGGGATACAAAACTAATGAAAATTTAATTGTAAGAAGACACAAGTTGTTACAAACTTTTGATCCACCCCCTAAGGATCTCAACCTTAATCATATTTCCAAATATAGGCCTACCCTTGTTAATGCATGGTGTGCACAAGTTGATTTGCCAACATCTAAGAACTCATTGTGTGACAACGTGTATCAATGTTGCACAAATGATATAGAAATCAACACTTATTTCTAACATGTATGGTAACACATACCATGCCACCATATGCATTAACTACTAACTCACATAGTTTTTTTTATATTTTAAAAACATGATAATATTAGAAACATGACATTTTAATTTATAAAAGATTGGAGACCTAAATATAATAGTGATAATAAAATGCCAATGGGTTATTTCTAGCTTTATTTATTTTCAATTCATCTTTACTTAGGGTAACTTGTTATAAGCAATGGGTATAATCATTAAAACAAAAACAAACAAACAAACCCAAAAAAAAAGAAGTGTCCTTGTTCAGGTTCATTTTTCAATTGTAACATGACCTTGTCCTAACATTCAATATGGGAAAAAATAATTCATCACAAAGACTTCTCTATTAGAAAAAACTTGATATAACAAAATTTTAAATATCATGTATATTTTTATTAAGATTTCATTTCAAAATTAAGTGATGATTTTTGATAAGTCATCAACTAATGTATTAATGTATTGTATTATATGTTAAGGTCTCCTATCTATATGCATGTTGCAACAATGGTGAAAAGTTTTTCTTCATGTGAACGTCAAACTTGGACCTTTTTGCATCAATGTAAAAATAAGGTAATAGGAGTTGTTGGTGCTTCTTGAATTGGTTGTGACTAGTTTTGATTGAATAATATGGAAGCATAAAATTGGTCGAATGTTTTTTAGATAGTGTTAAGCAAGTGTGTTCAAATTATTTTTTACATTCCATCATTTTGATTAAACACAAAAACATTGGTTATGCTCATTAAAATGCATTGAAATATATTTTATATTTATTGTATTATTCTCAATTGTATTTAAATATTAAATTGATATTTTTGAAAAGACATGATATAAATACAACACACATTTTCAACATTATTTTAGTTTATGAAACTTGTAAACATGTTAAAAAAACATTCATTACAACTAAAATTACCTTTTTTTACCCACCAATATTGATATTCTTACTCCATTTGGGGGTTAACTAGTTTTCTTTTATTAACTCACACAATCGTGGTTCTTGTTAATTATGTGTAAATACATGCATGATATTTGATATCATAATTTACATGTTAAAAATATTAATGCACTAGACTAATGTTAGGATAAAGTAGACGTGATTAATTTATTGCTTATGTAAATTACAATGTTCTATGGATTAAAATTCAAAATCACATTGAATTCTAATTTCATCTTTTACTATGCAAGTTGATTTGACAAACTTTTATATAAATGCACATACTATCTAACTTTTGTTATGTTTGTGGCAAGGTGGGTCACTTTACAAAATAATGCCAACATTGGAAAGATGATGTTCAAAGGGAAAGAGAATTCAAATTCAAAAAAAAATCAATGAATAATGCACATAAAAATAAAAGAAATGTCACTAAGTATGAGGGGTCAAATACAATTTCAACTACAAATGGCTTTGAAATATCTTTAATTTCCATGAAAAGCAATACTAATAAGTCAAATTGGTATTTTGATTTAGGTGCCATTCATTAGGTCACAATTAGTAAAGGAAAAATTATGTTAGTTTATTGAGTTAGGCGACAAGGTTAAAGTCAAAGTTGTAGGTGAGGAAGATCACATTGTAAAGGGCAATGACCTTGCATTACTACATTTGCAACATGGGGAAATAAAAACTATTATTCTAGATATGTGCCAAGTATAATAAAAAAAAATTGTTATCAATGGGATAGTTTTCATATGAAGGTTGCATTTTGTTATTCGGAAAAAATAAATGTCGGATTCTTTCAAAAGAAAGCCTTAAGAAGATTTTAGGCACAACAACCTAGGAAAAGGGAAGTAATATTAAAGACTAAACATGCAAATGGAGTTAAAACCTTCAAAGACAACATGTGGCTTAATAAATATTCTTGAAAATCAAGATGATCCACATGCCATAATATAGAAGACTTGGGCACTTGCATTATCATGCCTTGTAGGAGTGTTCTTCCAATGGATGAGCTTTAGGACTTGCAAAGTTAGTTTAACATTTTGAAGTCTACAACAATTCTTTGACAATGAAACAATTTCATGAGAGTTTTCCAATTCAAAATCAACATTGAAAAGAAAAAGTCTTTGATCTTGTACCCTTGGATGTTTTATGGTCAATGGTTGCTAAAATCATTCAACAATCATCAATACTCTACATACATAGTTCTTTCACAAATGATTTTTCATGAGATACTTGGGTTTATTTCATAATCAAATATTTTAGGCACTTAATAAGATTAAACAAACAAATGCGTCTTCAAAACAAAGGTGGACTCATTTGGCAACATAAAAAAGAAATGTTTAATAGCACAAGAGGATAAGTAGCCAAAGGGAATTGACTACATCAAAGGTAACCTTTGCGCTTGTAATCTAGTGGGCTACAATTCAAAGTGTGATTATAACCATTGCTACTTAGATATATTGTTAGACATTTGTATCAAATTTTCATTTTTTCACAAGAATCTTGAGGAGGAGATGTACATAACACAACCACAAGGTTTTATTGTAATTGGTTCAAGCAATAATAAAATGTTATATGGTTTTAAGTGGGAACTTGGGGTTTTTATATTTGCATTGGTAGTTACCTAGTATCAAGGATTTTGGAATGTTGAATATTCATCCAAACAATACACCACTAGATGAAAATTTGCATCTAATTATTGATATGTAGTGTGATTTAATTTAGTAGATAATCAACAGTATTGATTATTAGTGGGATGCCTTCTTTACATCACTAATGCTCACTTTGACATATCTTATGCAATGAGCAGGATGTCACAATTTATTGAGGAGTTGCAAAAACCATACAATACAACAATAGCTAGAAAAGTGTTGAGTTATTTCAATTCAATGTAATAAGCAATGGATTGTTCTATCATTATGGCAAAAGCTCAATGTTCATAACATATGTAAATGTTGATTGAACAAAAGATTGAAATACAAGGTGTTCAATCACATGAACATTACCCAAGTTTGGATAATGTGCAATGGATTAATCGAACCATCTTCAACCTAGCTATTACATAGAACATTGTGAACAAGCAAGGCTAAATATAGAACAATGGGAGAGATAAACAAAAAATATTGTATGGATGAAACATCTTTTAAACAAACAAGGAATGGGAACTGGATCAACTCCCAACGAACTATTTTGTGATAACCAAGGTTACATCAAACTAGTTAAAAACCTAGTCATGCAATGCCATGACAACGCATATAGAGATAGAAACATCATTACATAATAGAAAGAACCCAAGTAGGTGACCTTGCAACATAGATTCCAACTAGATAGTTCGCGACAAATTTACCAACTAAACCATTAGGACATATAAACCATGCTAAGCTCAATGTTTTCCCTTTATTAATTATTTTTTAATTTTGAAAAAAAATTGGAACCTTTTGAATAGAACTACTTAGATTATTTTTCAATGCAACAACCAATATATAGGGTTTATATATTTTTACTCATGTAGTTTTCCAATTTTGAAAACATGTTCTCCCTTAGAAGGTTTCACATACTTTTTTTTAAAAAAAATTCACATATTTTCATTTCCTACACTATTGGGACTACTTTTCTAGCATACTTTAGTGCATTTTGACCTTTTAAATTTTTTTTCCATTCCCATTTATGGCCATGAAAAAAACACGATCACATAATTTTGTCATTTTTCAAAAATTGCAATAGCATACTATCATGCAACTTGTGTTTGTAATAACATACATTCACATAACAACCAAAAATCCTTGCATAAAAGAGACATCAAAATGACAATGGCGATGAGAAAATAAATGATATAATATGACATTTATAAGAGGTAAAATAATTATTTGTTTTCATGAACCCAATTTTGAATATTGTGAAAATCTTCAAATGATCATCTTTGATGCCCATGTTTATTTAATTTTGCTAACATTTAATAGGTATTGATGATTATTTGAAGTCTTCCAATAATTGATGCATCAAACCCGTTTTCAGAAATTATATCTTTAATCCAAATAAAGAGTTTCATAAAATTCACAATATTATATTTTTTGAACTCTTCTATATTCATACATTCATGTATACATTTCCACAATTAGAAATAATTCATTTATTTAAAATAAATAAAAATAATGTGGCTATTGCGAAAGTTCATAATTGAGCTGGATAATCATCCACGTCAAATTCATTTAATATAACTTTGGCAACAATCCCTAAAAGATGTTTGAATGGAAATTTTTTATGCATACATTGGAGCCCAATATACTTAGGGCTATGCAAACCACAAAAATTGGTGATGCTTACAATAATTTGTCCATTTCATGAAAATTTGTTCTAAAGTTCATAAAAAATGAAATCAAAACCAAGATGTCTATCTATGAATGAAATTTGTTTGTTTGTTTGTTTTGTACGTTTTCTTTGTTTGTCACATTGAGATACCCCAAACCATGATGCCTCTTGCCATGCTTTTGCTACCATTGGAAATCCTTCAATGATGACAAGGGGTAGTTTCATAACGTTTCATCCATTGGTGGAAAAGTTATTGAATATTGAATAATATTTTCATTAAAATTTAATTCAAAATTAAAACTAATCATTATAGGGGAATTTGGACACATTATTGGTTTTTTGGAAAGCCTTTAGTAAGTAGGATTTAATGAAGGCAATTTTGGACATTTAAAAACCTAAGGTGTGAGAGATATTGAATTTTGATTTTTTTTTTCATTGGAATTATTCCACTAAATTACACAATATGGTTTTGAAAGGAAATTTTATTTGAGTAACTAGTTCTTGCTTGGGCCAATGGCATAGGCTACACTAGTTGATATATAATTGATAGTTCATAATGTAATAGGCCATTTGGGATCAACTATAGGGTGAAGTGATTGGGTTCATGTTCCATTTTGATGTTGTCTGATTCACACTGGACCTTCCATTCATGGCAAAAAAATCAATGTTTTTTTCCCTGTCATTTTTTTTAATTATTTGTGATTTGGACCTCAAAATTTGTCGCACATGAAGGTTTAATGAATATGATGGTGATTTTATCAAATTGGGAGAAAGAAAAACAAACATCCTTTTGAAAAATCCCTCAAAATTGGTTATAGTGCAATTCAATAGACACACCACACATGTAACATCTTTGATGCATAGAAAATAATCAATCATGCAAATAATTTGTCAAATGAAAATTAATTTTATTTTGATATTAGATAATAGAAAATCATTGATTTTTAATTTCATTTTTACTTTAATATATCTATATGTTGCTTATATGCTAAATTATATAATCGAATACCATGTATGTTAATATGAAACCTACAAGTTTACCCTACATGTTTGAAAGGTATTTTTTTTCCTGAGTAAGGAAAGAGATACCACACGAAGATATCAATGTTGATAGGTTCTTGGATTTTAACAAGTTCAAATCCAATTTATAGGTCAAGTTCCGAGGGATGTGAGGTAAGTATGAATGATTCAAATAAAATTTTATTTTATTTTATTTTTGTAATTTGAGTGGAAAAAGAAATTATGCTATTGCATTGTTGAAATCACATTGCCTAATCTAGACTTTTTATGTGAGATGCCACATAATTGAACATTATTTTTAAATTATTGTAAAAGAAATCTCATTCCATATCAAGAAACATTGTTAGAACATTTTGTCATGTAATTTTTCATTGGCTTGATTCATGGTTGGCCAACAAAATTGCATCTATGAGTAGGATCTTATGGAGGTAATTTTGAAATTTTAAGAACCATTTGGAAGGTGAAATTAGTTGGGTAATGAATTCACAATTGGGTCAATGGCATAGGCCACACTAGTTAGACCTTGAGAATGAGTAACTCAATGTTAATGAGGTTTTACTTGCTTTCACTTTTAGCACATGTTCAAGAGACATATCCTTCATGTGTACATTTGGTGTTCATATAAAAGAGAAAAAGGGGGGAAAAAAAAAGAATCCATAATATTTAATCATATGAAGGTACTTAGTCATTTTTAGGGGTGACTAAACTTTATATAAGGGCGACTTCAATAAATTTTAGCAAGTTTTCAAATTTAACATTTTGCTTAAGCTAAATCATTTTAACTTCATGTATAAAATGAAAAAACCATTTTATTGTTAGTATAATATGCATGTGTGGACCAAATGTTTAGCAATAATGACATAAAGTTAAGTAGTTTAAACTAGGCAAATTAACATTTTCTATGCATGAACTTTCATTAATATTATTACTCTTACAATGGATCTCCATATTACACATCATGCATGTTGGATGTGAGATACAAAGAGTATGATCATTTTATTTATTTGCTAGAGAAAGATGTGAAACTTGCAAAGGAATGGCCTAGAATAATAACATTTGCTTTGCAATTGGTCTAATTCCCCTATTTAGTTTGATAATGTATCTAACCTAGCAAAACAATTGAAAAAAAATTTAATCAAATTGTAGATAATCATTGAGTCTTTTGTAGTGTAGGAATGACACACACTTTAACTTCAAAGATGAAGTAACCTAAGTACTTAGTAAAATTATGTTTTTGTGTTGGCTTGTAACCACATAATGGCATGCCCAAAACTATTAAGCTTGTAATTACAATGACTTATATGATTCTCATACATGAAGACAATTAATATCAATGTATGTCATGAATGAGCATTTTGGACTTTGGACATTTAAAAAAATGACAAATGTGATGGAAATGGCCATCCACCAACCCAATTTGATCTTTAAAACCTGAAAATTAATGTATTGTGAAACATCTTACAATTGGTGGAAGTTGAAAATATTGCATGCATAGAATAAAGCTTATAACAAAAACCCTCCCTTTGGATTGTTATTATTCAATTAATAAGCTCTCATTTTTCTACAAACCGTATGATCTTTCCTGTGTGAGAGATAGTGGATTTTAAGATTATAGAACAAAAAACTAATTATCAAAACACTTAAGGCCAAAGGTTGAGCAAAAATGTTAATTTGAATCAAAATTTAAGCACAAATGTAACATTAGAGCTTTACTAATAAAAAAAACACCAACTCATCAAACCCAAAATGAAAAAAAAAAAAAAAAAAAAAAAAAAAAAAAAAAAAAAA
>Ga0116231_10007928_pt1 | contig 19003 bp, 16 predicted proteins | sample S1TSphgellanicum_2_FD_89695 | JGI IMG/M metagenome (GOLD analysis project Ga0116231, IMG submission 89695) | Host-associated microbial communities from peat moss isolated from Minnesota, USA - S1T2_Fd - Sphagnum magellanicum MG | ecosystem: Host-associated > Plants > Peat moss > Unclassified...
AAGCAGTGTCTCTGCAGCAAGAACAATCCTAGTTTCAAACCATACTGGGAGAGAAAAAAAATTACACCAGAACAGGGGCATGGAAGAAAGGTTACGTTGATTTGAAAGGAGCACTCAATGTGCCAACTGGTGTGTTGAAGGCAACTTCCTGAAAAGGTCCTGCCATTTTGCCTCGAGGAAACCATCCCAAGTCCCCACCTTTCTTCCCTGATGGACATTCAGAATACTCTGCAGCTAGCTGTTTCCAAACACCAACAGTTCATTTGCAAGCAACTTTGCTCTTGTCTCAACATCCCTCTCCCAGCACAAAAATCCTCTCCATCACACTTTCCTTAAGCAAGAAAAACCAATTCCATCTACAGAACATGATCAGGTACATGTGATTAAGCAGTTCTCCAATTCTCTCCATCAAGAACAAACCAATTCCATCTACAGAACATGAGAAATATTGTTTTCACTTCTCTACACAAAAAGAAGAATAGTGCAGTTTGCAAAACAGAGACAAAATTTCTGTGTAATTCAGACCTTAGCAAATTCAGCAGGTGGAACCTTGTCTCCACTATCAAGCCATCCCTCCTGCAGCTTCTTGTAGGCTTCTTGAATTTTCCCTTGCTTCTCTGCTAGAATATGCCTGGCTGCACACACACACACCCCCACCAACTCCATCTCTCTCTCTCCCATCACTACTTCCCTCATTCCCATCACCACCCATCCCTCCACTCCCAAGGAAAGAGCAAGGAGACAGACACAAAAAAATCCGGGGATTTTGTTTTACACCCTCAACACAGATTTCTGAGTTTTGAGAGAGTCTTGTTGGACGCTGTCTCTTTTGTGCACTCTAGTCTTTTCTGCACGAGAGAGAGAGAGAGAGAGAGAGAGAGAGAGAGAGAGAGAGAGAAGTCCATTTGAGAAAACACAAGAGCATCATACCTTTGACGTAAGTGCAGGTACCAAGTCCATCACTCTTGCTCTCCTTCTTCCCTTTCCCTTTGTCGGCAGCTCCTCCTTTGTCAGCACCACCTCCTCCTCCAGCTTGCTTCCCTTTCCCACTCGCTTCCTTCCCCTTGGCTTTTGCTCCATCTTTCCCCATTGCTTCTCCTTCCAAGAACCAAATCCTCTCCTCCTCGCCCCCTTGTCCTCACACTCTCTCCCTCTCGTTCCTCAACTCCCACTCCTCCTCCCGCAAACAACGAAACACACACACACAATAAATTCCTACTTCTTCTGCCGCAGCAACAACAGCAACAAAAAGCTCACGAAACCAAAGCTATATCCCTCATCAGAGAGCCTCTAACCCTAATTCCTACCTTTCGTCGTTTCTCTTTTTAGGAATTTGCTTCTTCTTACGCTCTCTCGTTTGTCGCAATCGATTTGAAACAGGAATTTCTTTTTCGGAAACAGCAAGCTCTTGTTTGTTCGATGGTGGTCTTTTGGTAGTACGACTGACTTCTGGTCAGCTGGTTTGCTGCTTGTTCTTCCTCTAGAGACTTGCAAAAACAACACAGGTGCTGTTGTTGCACTCCCCCAGTACCAGGCCCACAGAAAGTGTGCTCATTCCTGAACTGTTGGCAGAAGAATTGCATTCTCTTTTTGTGCTCGGAGGACTTCGTACATGATGATTCCTGAATTGTTGGCAGACGTATTGCATTCTCTTCATGTGCTTGGGATTTGGCACACGATTCCTGAAAGAATTGCATTCTCTTGTGCTTTGGACTTGCCACATGATTCCTGAATTGTTGGCAGAAGAATTGCATTCTCTTGTGCTTGGGACTTGGCTCATGATGATTCCTGAATTGTCGGCAGAAGAATTGCATTGTCTTGTGCTTGGGACTTTGGCACATGATGATTCCTGAATTGTTGGCAGAAGAATTGGATTCTCTTGTGCTTGCGATTTGGTACATGATGATTCCTGAATTGTTGGCAGAAGAATTGCATTCTATTGTTGTGGAGATTTCTCTGCAATTTCTATACATAGAAATCTGTTTGTGCTTGGAGTTGGGACAATTTCTGAATTGCTGAATGGTAGAATTGCAACACAGGTGCTGCTGTTGAACTTGAGTCCCAGGGCCACAAAAAGTGTGCTGATTCCTGAATTAAAAAGGATGAGTGCTTGCTCACTTGGTGGGTATCTGCAAAAGACAAGGCAAAGGCTGCTGAGAAGGGGAGGACAAGAAGAAGTGAAGGACTCTGGCAAATTTTATCTCTTTTGTTGAGAAACAACCAAAGGACACCATTGTCAATTGTTTTCTGAGGTGAGAAGAATTGTATAGAAAATGCGAATCTCATCTTTTCATGAATGTCTGTGTTGCTTATGATTATCATCTGCAGAAACACCAGATGTGAAATTCCAAAGGTGCCTGTGTTCCCAATATAATGTAAATTTTTGTTGGAAAGTGTCAACTCTTTGGAATCATTTTGAAACAATCTTATGAAAAATATATCAAGCTTGACCTTGTGTAGGACAAGGTAATCTTTTGTATGTTTTTGTGTATTGTGTTCTGCGGATTTAACAACAGTCATGATATAGGGTTTTGGATTTTTTTAGTTATCTGAGTTTGAGATTTTTTGTCTTGAGGTTTGAACATTTAGGAGCTTGCCTTTGGTTTACAGCTTTTGGATTCTGCAACTTCTCATTTACTCCTCCTTAACATTTTCCAGTTTTTGGTCTATAGCTTTTGGATTTTTCAACCATTGGCTTACAGCCTTCTTCAACTTTTAGCTTATACAGTCTTTTGTAAAACCCTAAACCCTATAAATGAAGAAGGTGAAGGATAGGAGGAAAAATGTGCAAGAGTTTGGTTGGGAATAATGCCTTTGTCAAGGAGGATCATCTTGGGCTCCTCTTCCAGGACATGGTAGGCTATTTTGTAAAAGCTAAGCTCTGATTTTGATGAGGTGACAATTGACATTGATGAGAGTGCCATTTGATGAGAATCGGTGGAGGATTTGGTGTTGGCATTGGTGAAAGCCAAAGCAGAAGCAATCCTCACCAAGCTTGCAAACACACAACATTATTGTACATGTCAACATTCTGCTCTTTGGACCTCACAAATGTCAAGTCAACTTTGTTTTTCATGACCTAGTCTTTACTGTAGTGGCAATTTCCTTCTAGGTACTTTGTTCTTGCATGAAGAACAAGATTTATTGCCATTTTAATACTATTCTAATTATCACAATAGAGTGTCGAAGGTTTCTCGCATGGAAAACCTATCTCCCCTAAAATATTTCTATACCAATTAACCTTTCTTGATGCTTTGTTCATGGCATGATATTTTGCTTCAACGTTAGATTGAGCAACTTCAGCTTGAAGTTTACTTTTCCAAGAGGTAGGCATAGTTCCTAGGGAGAAGATGTAATCAAAGGTTGATTTTTTTTCATCTAGATCTCCTTGATAATTGCTATTGGAGTAACCATGTGGCACAACCTTCTGCCATCAACGATAGAGCAAGCAAAGATTTATAGTATGCTTGAGATATCGAAAAACTCTAAGCGTAGCCTTAAGTTGAAGGGCTTGGGGTTTAATCATAAAGCAAGTGCACATGCTAGTTGCAAATGCAATGTCAAGATCGGTATGAGTAACAACATGGAGTTTTCTAACAACACAACAACAATACGTCAGGTCAACTAAGAAAACCATCATGTCAATTTTGAACAACATGTTTAGTTCCATTGGAACCAAATTGATAATGTAATCTTCAAGACCAAGATTGGTTAAACATATTAGAATGTACCAATGATGGGAGAAAAACATTCTAGGGGTGGTGTGGAAAAATTATGCACTCATAAATAATGATAAAGGTCATAGTAAAGACATATCAAACTAAAAGCAAAATTCATTATGAACCCACTCTAACGTGGCATTGTAACTACTAATGAACAAAAGGTCTTCTACATAAATGATAAGAATGAGGATTAGACTTTCTTCTTGAAAGATATATAAACTAGGATCAGCCAAGCAACTAAGCCAATTTTTTAAAGAAACAAAATCTATTCATTCATGCCATGCTCAAGGGGATTGACTTAACTTGTGTAGTGTTTTCTTTGATTTACATACCTTGTGTTTGAAACCAGGAATGATGAATCCACGTGATTGTTCGATGTATACACCTTTTATAATTTACCCATTTAGGAAAGCATATTTTACATCCATGTGTAAAATCTCCCAACCATGTTGAACAACCAGTGATACACAAGACAACGGATTGTGCTCCACTTTGCAACAAGAGCAAAAGTTTCTTGAAAATCCAAGACATAGGAACAATTGGTTCAAGAATTTGAAGAAGAGGTGGATAAAGGCATAACTTGTGGGTGGATCAATGATTTTGATAGTTATAGATTGATCTGAAATTTGTTCCAAAGAAAGAGGTATGGAACTCAAATCAACAAAAGAATGCCAAAAAAATTTCCGATCAAATTTGTTGTCCCTATTAATCAAAATCTTGTGGGTAGGTGGATGATAACATTTGAATGCCTCAAAAGTCATCAAAATAGCCTACCATAATGCAACATTTGCTCTTTGAATCCACCTTGGTTCAATGTTCATTAGGTTTGTGCACATATACAACACACCCCTAAACCCGCAAATGTTGTAGTTTTGGCGGGACGTTAAATGACTTTTGATATGGGGTCATGCCATCGCACGCTCTTGTGGTTGATTGATTTGTAAGATAATTTGCAATGTTGACCACATCCACCTTAAAAAACCATGGGGTTTGTGCATCAACCACCACTGAATGAGCCTTCTCAAGGAGTTTACTCTTCTTTTTTTCCAAGATTCCATTGTGACTTGGTGTGTAAGCTTGAATTAGTTCATGGGTGATGCCTACTTTAGTGCAAAAGGTAAGAAACTTTCTTGGGACATATTCTCACTTGTGATCGCTACATAGAGCCAACAACTTGAAAGGAGTAAATTATTGTTCCACCTTGGTATAAAAACTCTTAAATGCTTGTAATGTTTGAAACTTCTCCTTCAAAAAATATAGCCATGTAAAATGGTTGAAATCATTTGTGAAATGGATGAAATAGTGAGCATCACCAAGGAAAAGACAATGAATCATCCCACAAAGATCAAAGTGAATAAGCACAACGAAGGCTATCGTGCAACATCCAACAATCTTGATAATGTGCTCACATGATTGTTTCCTTTCCATGCAACTTGGACATATGGATTTGTTTTTAGGCATAAGAAGAAAATTGTGTCCAAGTTGTTTGCCCCCCAAAAAAAAATATTAGGTAACATTATTTCAAAACTCAAATAAACTTTCTCACTTTCATTTCACAATAACCCAATAACAACATTTTTTGATTGAAAACCAACATTGGCTTTTGAATGTCTATGGATTTAAAGATTATAACAAGCCACCTTCATTTGACACATCCACAAAAGCAAATCAACTCATTGATACCTATGCTTTGAAAAAAACAAATTTCTTAGAGGAACATGGGAGGATGCTAGCATTGGACTCACTCTTCCTCTTAACATATGTAATTTATTTTTTCACATTTTTGTGCAATAATTGATTTTCAAATATACTTTTTCATTTAAATCTTGTTTTACATTCTAAGGCATGTAAAATTAATGTTCAACATCCTTGACATCCCCTACATGGAGTTTAAAGATCAAATCATCCAATCTATGGCCAATGCAATGATTTGAAAAACAATACCCATAGGAATTAACATGTTATACCAAATCACATGTTTCTTGGTTGAATTTGAAATCATTAACATTTTCATTTGGTGGGATTTCCTTTTAAATAGATGAAACAATTATTTGAAAACATGGCTAGCACAATTGAACGACTTTCTTGTGTGAAAGAAAATACAAACATTCCAATTTGCAACACAATTGATGTGCTACCTTCTAAATTGACCATCACTACCCTATAACCTCTCTTTTTTAAAAACAAAAAATGGACATTGTGTGTAAAACACCAACATCATGTCTACACCTCACATGCAAACTCAACACTTGAATCTATGTGAAACATTGTGTTGACCCATTTTATAAATATTAGAATCATTGAGTTCATCCCCCATCATGTATGGAATTTGATGTGGAGGTTGATAGTTTATCAACCTTTGAGGACAACTTTCAACTTGAAATAATTTTCACTAATTTTCATAAATATTTATGTGATAGACTAGAATGTAAACATATTTTAACATTACACACTACCAAACTTGTTGGGTACAACATCCTTAAAGGTAGGCCAACTTTAAACCCCAAATATTGGCACCTTTGTCAAAACCACATTTTGTAAATCAACTTGTTGTAAATAATATTGCATTCAATGCAATTTTTGGCATCATACTTTTTTGAGAAACTTGGGAAATCATGTTAGATGCATTTTGTGCATTTGCTTTTGTTGAATCAACACCAACATAATTGGTACTATGATAAAATTCCCAAAATCCTATTAACTTGCCTCCAAGCATTATAAAAATCCCATGCTTAAATTAAATCTATGTTGTTATTTGGTACAAGGACAATATATAAACAAGGGTTCCACTAGTTTCAAATATTTGAAAAAAAATCAAAATCAAAGTTTTTGTGGCATTTTATTTTTTTCAAAGTTGTATATATATTTTTATATATTTAATTTTTCCATGCTTAAAATTTTATGAATTTAAACTTTTAAGTAAACATAAATGGCCCAAATCTTAGACCTCCATAAAACAATTAGGAAGAAAAATGTTCATGTGTTCAAGCAAGGGTTTACAAGATTTTTGAAATATGCCAACGATGTTTTTCTTAAAGAATTTTCTTTTTCCTCTTGTTGTTGTGAAAACAACCTATGGGGGTTAGCAGATTTGCTAGCTCCATGAAGGGTAAGTTGCTTCTTAAGTGATGTCTTGAATGAGATGTTGAATTTCACTTTTGGTTCTCCCAAACTCTAGTTTCACTTGTTTATTTTCTTTTCATTTTTTTGTCCTTTCTAAAAGAAAAATAATTGTAGTGCAAAAATATAAATCAAATTAGTTACACATAAAGAAAAAAAATGTTCAAAAGACTATGCACATGGAGTACCATATCTTTTACACATGATCAACCCATTTTTAGTTGAAATAAAATAATTATTCAAGGAAACGGGTGGACTAGTTTTCATTTTCAAGCAACACATGAGACATCAATGGCTTTAACAAAATTTCAAAGTTCTAAGAAAATCATTCTTGCTTTTAAAATTGATTTTAGAGTTCAATTGGAAAAAAAGAAATCCAAAATTTCCTCAATGTTTTTTGGTTGAATCAATTTTACATTGTGTTTTTTAAAAGAGTAGATTTCTTATGTTATTTGTTGGAGTGAATCCAAGTACACAAATAATGAAAATTTTATTGGGTTGGGCTAGGACCAAATCCACACAATATACATTGGTGTGCAATATATATTTTTTCAATTTTGTGGTGTTGCCAAAATTGATGATCATCAATAAGGAAATTAAACCTAACTTGGCTATAAAACATATATGAAAGTAAAAAAGTTTAAGGATCCTTTAACATTTTGGCTACCCATTGTAGAACTTGTTGCAAAAATCTAGTAAATTAGATTTTTTAAAAAAAAAAAATTGGAAAATGACAATCATTTTTTCACAAAAATCCTTCGTACATGTTAAATTCATATTTTTGAGATAGAAAAAAGGAAATTTGCACCATAAAAAATAATATAAATTCATTTGTAAACATTTCTACCCCCCCCTCCCCCCCCCTCATTTTCTTGTTGTTTTGAACTTAAAGGAGGTTAACATTTAAGGGCAATGATTTCCTTTCTTCCAATTTGTGGTTGTTAACCTTGACATCTATATTATGTTTTTGTTGTGAAAATATTGGTTCATAACTTCTAATGTAACAAAAAACAAATATGGAAAAGTGGATGATTATGAGATTCAAAAATGAGAAACATTATTATGTTTGGATTGATGATGAGTTGGAAGAAAGGATAGAAAGGTTGACATCAATGAAGAAGAAGTATGTGTTTATGCATAGCTTGATAACTATTGAGACTGCAAAGTTAGTGTGCTAGTTTTTAGAAAAAACTTTCACATTATGTTAAAATTTGAACTTTTTGAGTTCCTTAAGTTGAAGACAACTTTTTGTTGTTCAACTTGGCAAGGATCAAGGTGGAAAAACCTTGACAACTACATGTTTTTCAACAAGTTGATAACAATTTTGAGATAGCATAAGAGATATAAAAATCTTGTAAAAATATAATTGATGGCTTGGAAGAATGTGATTCCATTAAAAACTATATTCTTGAAATAAAGAAAACTTAGAAAGATTGTATGGCTTTATGTGAATGAAGGAGTTGGAATGTCTTTTTAACATTTTGTTCAATATACTAGCCTAGATCATTCCCCTACTCATTGGCCTAGGCCAAATGTGGTTAAGACTATTAGTAGGCATACATATTTTTAGGAGTCAATGAAGTAAGGTAACATCCACTCAAGAGGCCAAATTCTTTTGGTAAAAGGCAAGGTGTTGAATTCTTGTTGTTCCCATTAAGTTCCCACTAGGTTCCAAACATATTCCCGAAGTTCCAAGTGTGTTCCCCAACATGTTCTTAATAGCACCTCATTTTATCTCATATCCTTTGTTTTAAATTTTATTCTTATAACTTATACGAGCAACACAAAAGGAAGATATTATAATATATCCATTTTGGGATTGTCCAAAGCTTGAACCTTTTTTTTTTGGTAATGGGCCAATCAATGATGCCCAAACTTTGGGGGTCACCATAAGTAATTAATATGTCTATGTCATTTTTCTCTTATAACATTATATATTTTCCCTATTGCTTACACCTTTAATACAACCATATCTTGTGAATAAAAAATCTTGTGAAATTAGATTCTATCTTTTTATACTTTTCATATAATAATATCTAGTGAAAAAATACTCAATTTTTTAAAATGGTGGCCAATTTTACCCAATTTTTACTTTAATTAAACTAGGGCCAAACCATGAGTTTGAACAACAAACTCCATGATAGTCAAACTAAGATTCAAAGACACTATAGTTTTCACTTCCACCCATTAATGAGCCCATGTTGCCCAATTGGCTTGTTTTAAAAAGTTATTTTCAATCTTCTTGTTTTATGTTCAAAAAATATTTATCTCCTTGTTGCATTAGAGACTCACGTGGAGTTTTGCAAAGAACATTGGCTTGTAACTCAAAAGTCCAAAGAACCTATGCATACAAAATGCATGGATGTTTTGATAGAGTCAAAGACAATGCCGATCCACCTCAAAAAAATTGCAAGTTCCAACTTCCATCAATGTTGTAGAATGTAAATGGAAATTCCTACATGGTATAATGCAATGAATGCATTTGTAATCTTCTTTCATTTGTATGTTTGTTGAAATATTCATAGTTATGCATGATGTAGTATGGATTTGTGATTCATCATCGACAACATGCCAAAAAAATTATGCCTATTTCCCAATACCGTCTTCCATAGTAGATAAGGAATCCATGTAATTTATTGAGCTAGAATTTCAAATGTTTGTAATCAATATCATGTTTTTAAGAAAGCAAAATAAATTTTGTGTGATGTTGAAGTTTTCTCAAACCTTAGTGTATCAGCTTCTACGCCATCAAAATTTGGTCAAATTCATCCCACATATCAATTGATCCCCTTTACAAATATAATTTGCTCAACAATTTCTAGAAGCTTGCATTTCCCATTCTTTGGTGCCATGGAAATTTAATCAAACCCTTTACAACTAATCTAATTCGAAACAAATTTGCTTTGAGTATGTATATTCATTACAGTTATAACCTAGTCTAGCCAAAATTATTACATAAACATGTGCCAATGACACATTGCCATGTCATTGTTGTTTCATGTCACATAGGTGCCACGTGCCAATGACACATTGCCATGTCATTGTCGTTTCATGTCACATAGGTGCCATGTCATTTGACATATGACCCCCTAGTAACTTTAGTTCTACACCCCCTTCTTTTTGTGCTATTCGAGATGCAAGCACTTAGAACACTTGGGTGTGGAGCTTTGCACCCAATGTAGAATGGAGTTGGACATAACTTTGTGACCATATCATCATCTTCTTTTCAATGTAGAATCTATCTCAACATAATTTTGTAGCTTTCATGAATGTTTTGAACATAGAATTCATCTGGGAAAAAAACTGCGAGTTGTAATCGACCATTTCAAGGTTTTACATTTTATTGGTCCCTTGATGAAATCTGCTTCTTCAATCACATTTTCAAGTTGTAACACAATGTTTTCCATTGTGATTCTTTTGTTTGTGATATTGTTCCTCAAAATATGAATAATTAGTATTTGAATTTTTGAATTTCCTTTGTAAAAGCATTATACAACAGATAAGATAGGAGAGGAGAGAATGTCATTCTGTCCCCATAGTTCATTCACTTGTTGTGTAAGTAAAGTCGTTTGAAGAAAATAAGAACAAGACCTTAATAATACTTGCAAAATGTTGTCAGGCATATTCCGAATAACATCTATTGCACTGCTAAAAAGGATGTAATATGTCATGAGTCAAGGAGTCATGGAATTCTTGTAAATGCTACAAGAACTTCAAAGTTGGTCTTTCTCTTGCTGACCAAGTGACTCTAGCTACTAAGTTGCATTCACTAACATTTATGGTGCAGGATAACACCCCTCTTTCTGATGGCCATTACCAACCTTTGATGGGGGATAAAGGGCTCACATACCACAGCCAGCAGAGACATCGGCCTTTTCTCTCCATGCCTGTTGGTTCCCATCTTCATAGATGCAAAACAGGACACGCATCTAAACTGAAGATATCATGGTCTCATCTCATTATCGGCAGAACAACTCATGCTCTTTGTACTCCTGATGGTGAGGAGGGTAATAACTGATCCTCTTTATACTCCTGATGGTGAGGACAGTATCATGAGCAGTGAATAAGATGCAACAGCAATGTCATTAAGAATTAGCTATTTCTGCGTCGTCTGATGTATGTGACACCTCTATGGGCTCATATGTGTCTGAGTTCAAGTTGCCACTTGAAAGTGAATCGTCAGATTCCATCTCATTACAGTCGATCACTACCCATGGCTGCCGCTCTCCTTGAAAAGATCTGTGAACAAAAGCACACAACATCACAATTATCAAAAATCACCACCCTGTGTGGTGTCACAGCAGGCAGGCAAGACCGCATAGGTTATCAACATGAGCAGTCAAGATGAGGACTTGTGACCAGAGCAAGACAGGACAGTTAATAAAATCAATGATTTGGATGAAGTAGCAAAGCAAGTAGGAGGGTAGAGCAACAGAGGACAGGAGTTAACAATCAACAGTTGGCAAAGATGAAGGGTGGAACTAGGTGTCAGGAGAGACATGAGGAGCATACGGGTGTTTGCAGAGCATAGGAGCATGAAATACGACTGTGTATTTGCATGTGGGAGCCTCCTTGATGGAGTTAATCAAAGCTTTTCCCGTCTCTGAGCAGACAAATCTCACCTGCCCACCAATAACAGCACCGAACAAGACTGTCATGATGCAGTTCAGAACAGGAGGGAATGTTAAGAGGGAAGGAAGCAGTCACTACATGGTGAGTTAGCTCTGAGGTTGCTCCTGCAGATAAATTCTTAAGGCATTTGTGGCACATTTGACACAATCTGGTCTGTAAGGGACCTGACAAAGATCAGGCTGCTGGGTGGAAAATGTGAAGAACACTTTGTATTCTTGAGTCACAGAGATGGCTAACCTCAGTCTCACGCCGCTGATCAGTGAGATCGCATATGGTGCCATTGGTATATACATGAGCATGATACCTACCCTCCAACAAGAAGCAGGTTAGCCCCAACTCCTCAACTGAAACTGCAAGAAAATAGATGATAAAATCGAAGAGACATTGGATTTGGAGCTCATATTTTACAACAAACAAGGGCTTTCTTATTCTGATCCCGAACTAAACAACATTTTGTCATTACAGTATCATTCTAATGGCTTGTAACTCCTACACAATTTCATTATCACAAACCTTAACATTAAGGGGCTCTCAAAAGTTAGAAGCAAACTGGCAACTGCAATGTGTCCTAGAATGTCATCACCAGGTGGTAGATAGATCACCTTTGGGCAGCACTCTGTGAGCGAGGATCTTTCTGAAGAGACACATTAGGAGATTCTTGGTGTAAAGCAGCTGTGGCCTCCTCATCAAAACTCCCCAACACAAATTCTTGCACTAACTGCACACATAAAGATGTGAGGAGTTTCTCCCTCAATGAAACACTCTAATGTACAACCACAATCCATGTCCTGGTCAGCTTCAAAGCAAATCCTCTACTATTCTGAATTTTTTTATGTAGGTATACCTGTGGATGATTAAATTATGTGAAAGGTAAGTAGAGTCTTGAGGAATGGTAAGTGCAGTGTCTGGTTACAAGTGCCTGCAGACCCTTTGGTTAGGTTGTCCTGATAGGCAACAGGCAATTGTCACAGCCAGATTCACTTCAACAAACATGATGCCAACAGACATACTCATTGGATTTCCTCAGTGAGGACTATGATACTCTAAAACAAAAGTTGACCATTGGTTCATTCATACCGCATCCAATTCACAAAAAGGTGGTAAAGACATCAACCTAAATTAAGTCAATTGTTCATGGTTGGAGGGAAATTATGAATCCATCTCAATTTGCCATGAAAGAATAATAGTTAAGAGAAGATGTAGTTTAGAGAAGATTGTTACCAGCTTCCTGTGGCTTCTGATGTTTTGTTCATTATATGGAATGCGTGTAGGGTGCCGTACAAGAGTGAAAAAATACACTACCGACCCATGTTGTGTATCAGGTCCATATGTGCTGACTGGAGCCTGACAGAGATGCCAGTTCAGCATATGGCATTAAGGATGTACTATTGACATGTACATGACACTAACTACAGACTTGTGTGATAAAATGATCTAATGCGCGATCTGGCTTGAAGAAAAGCTGGTGCATCACCACTTCAGGATTGATTAATTATCTTCATACATTGTCTTACTTGGAGTTAAGGTAAAGTATCAACATGATCCTTGCTGGCAAAGAATTAATGACCGAATGGATCAAAATTTGGAGGCATAGAAGGGGGAAAAGTGAGGGAAGAGCATTAGATACTGATATGTTTCTAAGGAAACTGGGAGGTGTGCCTACCTTCTTGTCATGAATGTGGAACTGCCGCAACCGGGTTTTGTAACAGAGCTCATAAATCCACCAGCCCTCAAACTGCCAGAGTTTACCACACATATTACAGAAGTCAGAGTTGCAACTGGAAATCTGGAATCAGACCCTGGTATCCTGCAGGTCGACTACAATCCACAAGACTTGTTTATCCAAGAAAATAGCATGGTAATCTCTGCTACAATTAAAATGGTATGGATAGAAGAGATGTACCCGGCGGAAACACTTTTCCTTGAGGGCTTCAAGAAGGTCCTCAGGCGTTTTTCTTGTGGAACGGTCATCCGCAGTCAATCCAATGCTGCTACCATTTTGTTGCTCTTCATTCACATCATGAGTGCTTTCTGGCAGAGGCAAATTGCACCGAAACTTCTTTCCATCTCTGTCTGTCATCATTATTGTCTCCTGTTCTGGAGTCTTTTAGACATGACCAACATAATCAGATCAAGTCAGATCAACACTTCAAATGGTGCAAGAAACACTTCAGCAAATCCTCTGTACTGGCATCAAAATCTCTCTGCTGGACAGATATGTTCATGAGTACTGAGAACTTGTCCATACTTATGATTTAAGTCAACTTGGATAGAATTGAGAGATGAACAGATGATGAGGCCAGAGAAATTTCAGATCTGACAAGATAACAGTGAACAGGAAAAAGAGGAAGGAGAAGACCAAGGGGAACACAAAAAGAGAAAGACAATACCAAACAAGAAAAGAGTAAGAAGAAAGAGAGAAACAAAATGGGGAACTTAAGAGCATCATCTTTTGTTCTAAGTGATCTAAGTGGTCTTCAAAAAGCTCCCCACTTAGGGTTAACAAGCCCTCAAAAAGATAATTCTGAAGAATCCAAAGGTGGAGACACCAAACAGAAATTTGAACCTATACAACTGACTACAGACTATTCCAGATTTGGCAGAATCTGAAATATTGGAATCCACATATGACTACCAATCATGTTCATATGTACATATTCTGGATGAGAAAGCTTGTTAAAATGTCAGTGTTAGGCTTTTTGAACCTTGGGATGTTGCGAAATCCAAGAAATTGCAAGAGAAGCCCATAGCAGCAAAACTAAGCTGCCAAAGTATTTACAGTACATGCCACTGCTAGTAGGGTCTTTGTCTTCAAACATGAAGTTCAACAAAACAGGGATATCGAGGAACTAACATCTAATCTACAAACCTTCTTACCAAGGATACTAGAAAGAAAAACTGGACAAGAGTTGAAGCTAATAAGATTATAGAAAAAAACCAAGTCATGTGTGGAGACATAGAGATAGCCACAAAGACAGCACAATAGGTGCCCTTTGGGATACCAATTCAATTCAAGAATGACAGACCAAAACACAATATCTATCAGGAAATCTAGGCAAGAAGACAAAACCTAAAACCTTTGCTAGCTTGGAGCTATGAGGAGGACTCCATAGACCTCCACTTATCCATATCCTTAACCAAACAACTTGTTTGGTTGGTTGAAGCTGAATGTGAAATGACAGGACTCAAACATTTAGGACTTTCATTCTAGCTTTCAAAACTGATAGGTTGATCTTTGTATTGTAAGATCAGTTGAGAATTCAAGGACAACAACAATGGAGAAGATTTGCCAGCATATAATCTTGATTGATTCCAGAACTTGATAAACTCCTCCTACATCTGTGAAAGAAGTAAAAGTTACTGCATTCATAAACAAAGGCATCTTTGGGTTTCTACCAAACTCCCAGGTTGCATAAGGAGAAGGGAAATGAGGGTCAAGGTTTGCTTATTAGCAGCATCTGAAAGAAGTATGAAGAACCAACACTTTTGATTCTGACAAACTTGACTTAACATGTATGACTTCATGAGAACTAGTGTTCCGTACAGACAAACACAAGTCATTACTACATTTATCCATGTAGGTAATTACAAAACAACACTGGAGTCTTTAAGGTGTTGGGAATCAACAAAAGAGAAATGCACTAAGAGAAAACACTGCTATTGCGAATGGGCAAACCTTGATCTTCAAAGTAAGAAAACCCAACAAGTTTTTATTTTTATTCAACCAAGATTCCGTGCATCCCTGCTAGCACCTCTTTGTTAAGACCTCTTTCCATAGCTTCTCGAAGAGACGAACTGTTCAGAAAAATGACTTTGGTGACTTCAAAAAGGAAGGTACTCCATGATGGATGGCAGGTTTGAAATATAGAAGGTATTGACATAATGTAGATCTTTACCCTAAAACTGAGATTCAGAGTGGTAGGGATTAGGCAAAAATGACACTTTGTCGTGAGACAGTTCAAAGCTGTAAAGAGTTGCCAACTTGAAAAGCCCACCAACTTATGAGAAGGAAGTTTGTCTACAGTGAGGAGCAAAAGAAACTAATACTTTTGGACCCATACTTTTGGATCAAACAATACACACCTCTTCATGAAACTCTAAAACCCTCTGTGCTGGTTCTTTGTTATCGAGGAATGCAAAATCTTCAAATCAAAAGTTGCATACTTCTCTTAAAGTAGGACCCAACATACCAAGCCTGAAAACATTGAGACAGACTGAAATGAGAAACGGAAAACTCTTTACTTACCGGAAGAACTGGTGAATCAATTGAGTGGAACTCAATCTTGTATTTGGGGTCTTGAACACTATGCACAACATCCCCTGCTGCAATGAACACAGACGAGGCAATACAAATGTCAAGACACATGAATCATTCAAATCCAGAAATTGCTAGAAAATTAGGAAAATATCTTGTGACTTGCTATCAGCCTCTATTTCAAAAGGGATTACCGGAATTATCATGACAAAATTCCCTCCTGACATCTAGAAAGCACGAAACCCCAAACCCTAATACCATTGAAATCCACTTCTTCTGCGACCATTTGCAAAATTTCGCGATAGCTTTTTGTTGACAAGAATGACAAAACCGAGCTCAGTGTGTTAAGCTATTTCAGAAAGCTGACGTTCTGAACAACAGATACAAATGGAAAACACAAAGCATGAGAGGAAACTCAAATCCCTAATTGAATCCCTGAGACCAAAAGAATCAAATCAAAAGAAAGAAAGAAATAAAATCTTCATTTCAAATAGCATTCAAAAAACCACAAATATTGTGTCTGATATTTATTCAACCTATTTTGAATCAAGAAACACGAAACCCCAAACCCTAATAGTGTTGGAATCCGATTCTGTGACAGCAAAACTTCGACATAGTATTTTGTTTACAAGAAAGACAAAACCTACCTAAATGTAAGCTATTTCAGAAGGCATAATTTGAAGAAGTTTCTGCATGAATAGATAAAAACGGAAAACACAAAGCACGAAAGGAAACTCAAAACCCTAATTGAATCCCTGAGACCAAAAGAAAAAGAAAAAGAATATTTATTGCAATTAGCATTTCTGAGATTCATTCAACCCATCTTGAATCAAGCAAGCAGCAGCACTGGAATCGATCAATGACCAAAAATGGCGCCGATGAAAAGAAAAGAGAAAACCCTTACCGGATTGGCTTGGTCGAAGTCGGTCACCCATCGCTCCATGGAGACACAGCAAAAGAAGAATGATCACAACATATGACAACACCATGTCGTCGCTCATGTGCCGCCGCTTCCGGAGCACGATCGAAATGGAACTCGCACACTGGAAGCGCGATGGAATCCACGACCTCTGCGGCGATGTCAAGAGACGCAATTGTAAGGAAGAGAAAATCAAAAGGCTTGTCGCGTCGTAAGGTACGTACCCTCCCCTCCCTAAGGGACTTCTCGAAGCAGGGTCGGTCCTTATGCCGTGCGTAGGGCAGGTTAAAGACCGAGAACGGGTCTGTTCTGGGAATGAGGGTAGGGGTCCTTACAACCGTGCGTAGGGTTTAAGACCCCTACCTACATGTAACCCTATGGCGTGGGTAGGGCCTGTTGAAGACCGAGAACGGGTTACATGTAGGATAAGGAGTCCCGATGTTTTCTTTTGGGGGTTCCATCTTGTGATATAGCCAAAGTAGTGATCATCCACAAGAAGATTTAGCCAGATTTGGCTACAAGCTAAAATATGAAAGTCAAAATTTTAAAAACAATTTAAAAAAAAATTTTGGCCACCTACTTGAACCAATATAAAAATTTGGTGATTTTATTTTTAAAAATTGGTTGATTTTGGAATTTTTTTAAAAACACTTGATTTTAGCACTTTCAACCCTAAACCCTAAACCAAACCCTACCAATCCATGTTGTACTAGAGAAAAGGAGGTTTCCTCAATGGTTTTATATATAACCTAATCTTTTAGTTTGGAAGATTATACACCGTAACCTTCTTATTTGGAAGATTATGAAATTGTCATCCAAGTGATATGAGGCAAGTTGAAAAGCACAAACTTTCCCATAGCCATTATTATGGTATGTCATTGAATGTAAAAAATTATATGGCATAATCATTCATCACATATCCTATTGTGCATTTTGACATCTTGATTAGCTCGATTTTCATGTATAATTTAACTTTGATTTCAAATTTAGTTAGAAATATGGTCCAATGTATCCATCCATGAATTCAATTTTTTAAAAAATTTCATGTGTTCATATTTGCAATGTCAATTGCACAAGTAATTCTTTCATTTTGAGATGTGCCGTATACTCGTGTAAATTATTTTTTTTATCCTACAATTTATTTGCTTATATTCACATAGTATGTATAGGGTAAATGACGAAATTAATACATCTATCAAACAATTAATTAATTTTGAAGATTTCAATGTCAAAAGATAGAATATTTAATAAAAATTTAAAAATTTCCTTCACAAGAATTATTTTTTGAGTTCTTTTTTTTAGTGGAAATTTTCACCATGATTTCTACAAATAAATGTAATCAATGTTGAAGCTTGCAAAGGTTATTATGATATTATCTTGTGTGAACAATGCATGGGTTATTTTATTTAACTCCTTTTTAATCCTCATCAAGAGAGAATTAAATGAAATAAATAGCTTAATATGCATGATGCTATCATCCCTTGGTGGGAATCCAACAACTAAGCAGGTCTCATTCAAGAAGGTGAAGAAGGTAAAACCCACCATCATGGGTGCTGCTGCTGCTGGTGGCTGGGTTCTTCACCCTGGCTGCCAACAACAATAGCCATGGTCATGATGGTGGGTGAAGCAAGAATGCATCATAATTTCTTGGCTTGCAATATAGCAATAAGTTGTGGGTTCCCCATTCTCTATGATCAAAAGCACCTACTATAAGAAAAATGATAATGGTTAGGTAAGAGAACTATTCATGAACCCATTTTTTTAACACAACTCATTCATTCATTCATTTGGAAAGTGGAAAAAAAAAATTTTAAATTTAAAAAATAAAAAAAATAAATCTTTTTCAATAATAGAGGTATGTGACATGCTAACCCAATAGATACTTTGTTAAGTAGGGGAAGGAAAAGCATTGATTAGAGGGGCCGTGGGTGAGATAGCTTCCTACCACATGAGAGAGAGACTAGCTCTCTTGGGCTGTGCGTCTTTGGGCTTTTCTTTGGCCTTCCCTTTTTGTCTCCCTTTTGATGGTTCCAGCCATCCATCTTTTATTGGATTTTTTGTTTTGTGACTCAAGAATATTATAAACAAAAACTGACACAAAACATTCCACACTGTTATGTTTTTTTTGGGACAAAATTTGTCATTTTTTTCAAAAAAAAATTGGAAAAATCTTGAAATTTTTTTTTTAAAGAAAAGCATTTGGGGTTTTTCTGGAGTAGTATAAAACAAGATTGGACTTGTTTTTGAATTTTTTTGTTGCTTTTTTTTTTTTTTTTGTGGAGGTAAAATTTTCTAATTTTTTTTTTTTTTTATAAAAAATAATTAAAAATAAAAGTAGTTTATTTTTTTTTTTAT